>Ga0208985_1000045_pt1 | contig 12074 bp, 20 predicted proteins | sample MedBloCARef_O1_FD_187853 | JGI IMG/M metagenome (GOLD analysis project Ga0208985, IMG submission 187853) | Forest soil microbial communities from El Dorado National Forest, California, USA - Mediterranean Blodgett CA Ref_O1 (SPAdes) (version 2) | ecosystem: Environmental > Terrestrial > Soil >...
AGGTGTCAGGCGGACGATCAACCGAATATTCATTGGATGTATGAATGGGTCAGGCGGATGACCGACCGAATATTCATTGGTGTATACTGGGGTCAGGCGGATTGCCGACCGAATATTCATTGGTGTATACAGGGGTCAGGCGGATGACCGACCCAATATTGATTCAGTGTATGGATAGGTCAGGCGGATGACAGACCTAATATTCATTCGGTGTATGGATAGGTCAGGCGGATTACCGACCTAATATTCATTCGGTGTATAGATAGGTCAGGCGGATCACTGCGGGCGATTGATGTTGCGATGCAGAGTCAACTGGAAGTAAACACAAGGATTATAATTTCTACACATTGCCCATGTTATAACATGCTACCAATACAAAGGGCGACCCAATACATTAGTGAACTGTGTTTCAGCCTGATCTGCAAGTGAACTCCACAGCGCCATCTGCTTGTGGCAGTAACAGTCTAACCCTGGAGGCCTATCCTGATCTTCCATGTCATTCAATCGCAGCCTCCATTGCTCTTCCTTCCATCGAAACCAATTGACGGTCCATCGCATTTCGTATCCGACGATGCGTAACTCTTCTGACCATCTGGAAAAGCATGCCTTCGCTCTCAACCAGCTTACGCGATAGACTGGGATTGGTTAGACACAAAATTCTAACAGGGAAGGTCGTCCGACTTACATTCTTGCATTCGTGGACCATTGGAATCATCCCCTTGTCCTATCCTCCAAAACCACGGCAGAGTGTCAGAACGTTGGTTAAATCGTCCCTCATCAGTAAGATCTCCAGCAACTTTCATATCATCTTCGGTAATATCACAAAGCGTGGCCAAATATTCTGGGTCGATTTGCAGACGACGCAAAGCACTACGTGCATATCGATATGTCGATCGGCATTGCCGAGCGTCTGCATCAAATTTATGCACTCTATCCCACGCGCGATTGGTCGTCCGCTGGCTGTTTGCATTGCGCACCTCCCCTCGGAAGCATAGGGACTTCTCTCCGAGAGCCAATCGTAGCCCTTCGAGTGCATCTGTCACTTGGCCCTTCCGCAACTCAGCTTCGATCATTGCAATTTGTTGTAAGGATTGACGGTCAATTTCCCCGGGTGATAAAGCGGAAGGTAAAGTGATACTCTCCCTTTCCGGTGTGAACCAGCCATCTGGATAGCGCGCTAGGACATCGTCGGACGGATCCTCACCATCGTAATCTATTTCCCGACGCTTTCCTACTTCGGTTGACCACTGTGTTTCGTCATCTAGTTTCATGATGACCGATATTCGCTGTTCATAGCCGGAAATTCTTGCTTCTAATTTCCTTCTTCGATCAAGAAGATCATTCTTCTGCGCTACCGAGCACCCTTTGCTGAGTGATGCTACATGACGTTGAAGTCCAATTCTGATGTTTTATGATCAACGAATCAGCTGGGTGGGACTTATTCACGACATACTGCGATTTCTCAATGGCTAGAGCTTCCGTAAGGGCGGACACTGAGCCAGACAGGTTACCCTGCCGAACCTCGGTTTCAGACAGCTTCAAACGTATTTCCGCCAGTGTAGGCACTGAGATCCATCAGTCAACTTATTGTGGGATTGCGGAATGCTCTCACGTTTATCCGATGAAACAGTGAAAATGTTTAGATGGTCTCCACGTCTTTCCATGGCAACGCGTTCCAGGTTCGTCCATTCGTCAATCAATGCAGGATCGAGGCTATCGGTTAGCTGATCGAATGCTGCTTCGGTTGTGGAAACACCCTCTTGTGCTCGCTTCCATTTCACGCATAATGAATCGCCTGGGAACCACGGTTAGATCGGAAGGCACAGATAATAGACACTTACCAATCCGAATAATCTTGCACCAATTGCTATTGTTCATATGATCATCGACAACCTCCTGGTGATGAGCGATCGACATTGCTTGTGCCATCGGTGCTATTTCATCCATAACCGACCACAAGGTCTCCAGAATCTCTCCTTCAACTTCGCCGGCGCCTTTGACGAAATTTAGTGAAAACTTCGGAAAGCATTCCGCAATATGTGCCGCAAGGTGCCACTTTCCGACAGCGCCGGTAATTTCCATGGAATCGCATAGTTCCAAGAATTCCGACTCGGATACGCGTTCTCGGAAATGAATTATCCATTGACAGCATATGTCATAGATAATCAGCGCTCGTTGATGCTGCGGAAATCGTTTCAGGGCTTGGCAGATTGAGTAATCCATGTTGATTTGCCTATCCTGTCATAAATCATACGATTTCTGTCCCGAAATGGAATGAACCCACCGCTCTCCTTTCTGGAACGCTACGACAGAATGTGGGACAAATGCCCCATGCCTTGCACAGGCACATGCCCCCTTACCTGTTTCATCCAAGTGGTTCCGATGAAGGTTACCCTGATTCTGGGCTCTGTGATTATTGCATCTCGATTTCTTTGCATCGGTTAGCCATTTAGTTAATAACAATAATGTGACAACTCACTGGCTGTCTTTCTGATCCGGTCGCTAAATGCTCCGCATAAGGTGCTCGTTTAACCACGAAGAGCTCACCATCCGACAATGAAACATCATCCTCAGGACGTCTCATCTTCAGACGGACTAACTTCATATTTCCATCGGAAACAAGTTGTGGCCTGTAAAGTAATCTGTATTGCGTTAGGGTTATTGGATTATGGAATATTGAGTTGTTTTCTTACTTGTCTTCCACTTTCCAATCGGTCTCAGGGGGGATGTTGATATCTATCTGCGGACAGGCGGGACAAAACAGTGCCAAGCCACCATCAAGTGGGCTATCTGGCCTATCGTGGACTACGCCAGCCCTTATTCGGTTGTGAAGATCCCGCCACTCTCTCGACACTCTCAAAAGCTCTCGATAACGATCCTAGGTCTAACAGTCAATGTTGGCATGATGTTCCGATTGATCGGACAGCTCACCGGAACTTTGGATGGAAATGCTTCGTTCGTTATCCGTCTGATTTTGCTCATGAAGTTCATCGCTGCAGTTTTGCATTCCAGAGAATCAATTCGGAAGTGGTCCAGAACCTCGAATGTAAATGCCGTTTTGGGATTCTTCCAACTTGCCGGGAAGAGTTTGGCTCGAAGGAGAAGTTGAGCATATTGACGTGGAGATTTAGCGCAATGGCACCATCGGATAGAGCGCGTGAAGATCCCAGTTGATGATACAATGATTAGAGTAGATCGTGGTCCAGTATGCTGTGTCGATTCCGAGTCTTCTAAAGGTTGATGTTCATATTCGAACTCGTCCGATCCGTCGGAAATATCCAGGATGGGCGGATCGATCTCTGTATTATGGGGAATAGATGGACAATTGTCCGGATAATGACGCAGATCCAAGGTCAGCCCATGTGTTAGAAGGTCGGACTGCTCAAAGAACCATCCATTCCATATCTGCACACGATGGAACGGTATTGTTTTGTGAGCGGAAATACAACAACGATCACACCAGAAGTTAGGACCAAAGCAATCCCGACATCGGTGCGTGGCAGCTGATTGATTGCAATGTGAGCACGAAGGAGTTGAGGGCAAAGCTTCATGTCGGAGGAGTTCTATAAGGATACTGTGTCTTTGATCCAGATATTCCTGGAGAAATTCATTTTGTGTCTGACAATACTGTCAAGTTAGTTGGAAGTTCCAACAATGCTTATGCTCACCTTTCCGGACGTTCTGGATCGCTTAGGTACTTGATCTGTGCGATAATCATCATCATAATCATCGTCAAAATCCGGTCCTCCAGGAGACAAGGCCCGTTTCTTTGAGGGAGACGCATTCCGTGATGCAGCCGGAGACGATTGCGAATCCTTGACTGGAACATGAGTGATCTTTTTCCCTCGTCGGGTCTGTGTGGTTGCCGTCTCAAATATATCGGGCTTCGATCCCGAGTCTCTAATCTTCGGCATATCGTGTTGTGGGTTAAAGGTGGAAGTGACTTAACAGATTCAAACAAAGAGGTACATGTGTTTGAATCATGTGCGGAACGATGCGTCAAGTGACAGTATGTTTCGGCCACGAGGCGTAACATGCCCTAGACATACCCGCCACCAATCAGCTATCCGGACCTTCATATGTATGATAGAGGAGATGCGGAAATATAACAGAAATCAGGTAGTACCAAGTCAATCGATCTCAGATGAATGTAACAGATGTGTATTTCTCTAATGTGGCGGAAGGACTGTTGTATCCATGATATGGATTGAACACTAGGTAAAACATTTAAACATACCCGATCTATCTGTCTATCGGACCTATATATACATGATAGAGGAAATGCAAAAAGATGACAGAAATCAGGTAGTAGTACCAAGTGAATCAATCTCACATGAATGCAACTGCTCTAATGTGGCGGAAGTGATATGTATTGAACACTAGGTAAGACATTCAGATATACCCGATGCAAATTGATAGACGGCGCCTCAGGATATAGTAATGGTAATATTCAGTGTGGAATATACGTTCCAATGTCACTGATATAATGTAGTTGTGCCATGCAATTGATACGCGAAGGTAGCTTGATTGGTGGATCTCTGACACGCTTGTAACCTGAAGCACACCATTCATACAAACATACATATTGTCTGAAGCTCATTCCGTGGTCCGTAAGTGTCGGAATGCATTATCGTCGTTATTCCGAGTATAAACCGATGTCTGGCTACACAAAATGCATGCAGTGAAGATGAAAGCACGTTTACGCAACGGATGAGATATAAGCAAGCCAGAATTCGACCCAGACACCTCGCGGAAATATAATCATCAGTATAAACCTCACACATATGAAAATATCCGATGACATTTCAGTGAATTCTGAAGCATAATGCGACATGAAAAGTATATTTTCCAGCGATTCAGGCATGCCTCCGGAACACATAAGTGATACGCACACTATAGTCTGACTCTGACACCCATTTTCAGCGGGATAATGAACATCCTTTGTATTGTACACTTAGGATCAATGGATAATACCATTTGCTATGGTTCTAGGTGAATGCGATTGCTGGAACTATGTCCCACATTGTCCGATGATTCCATGTCTCAATATTGATAACGTTCGGAACAGGTTGTTGGAATCCAGTCAAAATGACTGATATAGACCATGATTGACAGCAGACTGAGATTAATAAGTCATGAAGCGGATTCTGTCCGGTTGCGAAAGATTGCCAATGTAAACATCGGGCAGTGTACTAATGTGAATGCAAATGTCCCGTACGGGACAAGAAGCTAAATACATGGCGGACTCCATTGTCCTACGATAGTGAGACAGAGTGGACATCGTCGGAGATATTCATTTGATTATAATCACCCTCGATTGCGGGTGATAATGTGTTTCTAAATGTGGATTATCGGACTCTTGGTGGCTGGATACATCAAACGAACCGTGGGTAAATATTGTATGTCAAGGACTTGTTGATTTTCCGACCATCTTCATACCCACCAACATGGCTCCATATGCTCGTTGGGTCAAAGAGTCATTCAAACAGACATTGATAGATTCCTGCGACGAATATCTCGACACGAACGATCGTGGTAATGAGAAACATCGGTCCAAACTCATAACTCGGGTAGCCGATGAGATAGGCGCTATTGCAAAGGACAAGACAGAGGATGTTCCCGATGATTTGGAAAAGGTACTTCCCGGTATTCGTAGGCGTCATAACTACTGAATCACGTCTTCAAATTATCCAGTGTGTGCGGATTTGGTTTGGAAACTACGCAGCCGGACATGCCAAGGAAACTAGGCCATCGAAATCGAAGGCCGACACGCGCGGTCATCCGACATCGTCGAAGACATGGACAGCAAAATCGGTGTGCGCGCATTTATTTTCCGACCGCATTTCCGACGAGCAGAAACGACTGTCCGATGATGGAGAGAAAGATATCAGCAAATACCGCGCCGCATTGTCAGCCGTATTTGAAGAGCTCAGTGACGCGGAGGTGAAGCACTGTGAGGAAACCGCAGTCCAGTGGAATACTCAGCCATTACCGGACGAAATTCAACGCAAGTAAGATATATTTAACCAATTGTCCGGTATTACATTAACAGATAATCAGACTCTCAAAAACGATTGCAACGGAGGTTACCGACTTTCTCAAGTTCATGAACCATCGGACTGGAGCGTCATTCATTGCATTTGCCGCTTATAACGATGAGGATGGTAAGCAGTCATATGCAAGGTGATTGAATTTCGGTCGTCATTGATATCATATATCTGACGGATTAACAGATACGAGACCGACGGACAACAGTTCTTTTCTTCCAAACCAGAGTACCGGAAGGGGCCGAACAATATTCAAGAATTGTGGAGAACATTTAATCTCGGTATGAAGTGATGAATTACTTGCGACGCTCACTTACATTGGGATTTTCGCAGAGCACACTGAAGAAGCGGATAGTGAAGAAACACTCGAATCCGACGAAGACGGCTATCCCCTACTTCCGGGAAATGTGTTGGAACTCCGTCTCAGTCGTCGAAAAGCGGTGATGAGACAATTCATGGGAGCGGCAAGGCGTAAGTATATGTTTAATATCACTCCGAATCATATTGCTTCATTATTCCTATGCAGACTTCCATAAACTCAGTGGACGTCCTCCATGGGCCGGAATTGCAGATCACCCATCACAACATATCTCAAAAAGGTCACGACCAGATTCCGACCACAAGCTTCAAGAACCGTCTTATATGAAGTCCGATGGTGTCGATGCCTGGCTAAAGCACTGGCTTACATTGCAAAAGCGCAACAAGCGTCCGCTGATACTCAAGGACGGTTCCGATGAGGCACATCCGAATCCGAAATCATCTTCCAAGCGGAAAGGCAAAGCATCCAAGGCTCAGGCGACCAATGACGACGAATCCGATGAGGAAGAAGTTCAGGAGGAGCGGGATGATGAATCCGATGAGGGTGAGGCACACCCGAATCCGACATCGTCGTCCAAGCGGAAATCCAAAGCATCCAAGCCTCGGGCAACCGATGACGACGAATCCGATGAGGAAGAAGTGGAGGAGGACAAAAACGATGAATCCGAAAATACTCATGACGGGGATACCGCAAAGGGTCTACCACCAACCCCTCACAGCGCATCGGAAACGCGGACGGGTCGTCGGGAATTCCTTGCCACGCTGTCTAAAGATAGGAATTACCACAGGTTACTGCTACTGATTCGTGCTGCCGATGTCAGTCAATGTTGTTACATGTCCATTACACTATCTAACTAATATCTAGGACGGTGACCTCTTGGATGGTAATACACCTGCATGGGCCTCTTGGAAATCCGATGCGCCTTTTCTCCCCCATGCTTTTTACAAGTCTAAATCCCCGTCCTCGTTGTCGGCCGTGATGAAATGGCTCTCCATGGATCCTATTACATCTGATGATAATGTGCTGGCCTCATACCAGCAAGTAGAACTTGTAATCTTGACCGTCGGTCTTGCATTCCGCGGACTTTGGATTTCACAGTTTCCAGAAGGCTATTCCGATGTACCTACCTACATCATCAACAGTCCATATCCCTTCTCGCAATACGAGCAGTTGAGCCATGCGATTGAAGACCTCATCGCTGGGTATGCGGACATGTAAGTGAAACTGATATGTGACCATTCCGACGTTCCTCTAACTTATCTGCACAGACTGCGACAATTAGAGGCGGCTTACGCAAAACCAAAACGATCAAAGCCGACGCCTAATGCTACGAATGATGCACCGGACGGAGTCGAAAACCAGGACAAAATCGTTGGAACGGATATTACCGGTGATGCAGTCACCAGAAGGCCAGGTGGTGGACACAGGCGGTATGTTGCCATATTTCCGACACCCATATTCAATTGCTGACATGTTTACCAAGTCCACCTGGACTGGCCGGCGTACCAACGACTCTGCAGCACCTGCGTGAAGAGGTCGGACTTGCTGGCGAGTCATGGGAAACCATGGGTGTTGAGTGGCAAGCCCTGGGATCGCTCTGGCTTCGGACCGACACTGCACTGATCAGATCCGCCCGAACCGACCTTTCCCTGACGGAAATCCATCAACTATCTATTCCCGATGCGTGGAAGCAGTGGATGTTTGCAAAGGCCATGAAGACCGATGCACCACTCCCATCGGAAGCGTTCGGACAGGTGTTTACCGAATATCTTCGCACCCTACCAGCGAGTACGCACGCAATTGGTGGTACCGTGATGGATCAAGCCTGGTCCCGCCCGGGTCGAACTGGTGTAATTGGCCTTGTACTTTGCTTGTATTGGCAGGCAGTATATTCAGGGGCTGGGAAAGACTGGCAAGCAAATTTCAAACTTATCGAACGCATTTTCAATGCGATTCTTGCTATACCCGAGCTGTAAGTGTATTTCACGTTTATTACTGCTATCAGTACTCATGACAGCAGCCAAAGGGAGAAACGCAGTAGAGCTGCTAGCGGAGTCGCTGGCGGAGCCGCTAGTGGAGCCGCTGGCTCATCGAAACGTCGACGTGCTTAACTATATTAGCACATGTTGATAGGTTATATGTTTAAAAAAAATTTATTCATTTCGGCTAGTCAATCAATGTTTCACAACGTGTATGAAAAGTAGTCGGCCTTTTCCGAAGTGTCGGAGAGAATGGCAATTTGTGGTGCCAAGTCCGACTATCGGCTTCAAATTCAACTGGACGAATATTTTTAGCCTCCTGTATATTCACGACTGACCATGGTATAATATTGTATATAATTTGTCAAGTACCAACAGCATTCCTAAGTCGTTTTGTGAAAGTAGCACGCGGTGGCCAGCCACAATGTGGGAATCTGACGGAAAATTCCGATGACGTGTCGTTTGGTTCATTCTTCGAACTAGGCACTTCATCTCGGCACAATGTCTTTCCCCAATCCATACGAGGCTCCGGAAGATTTTTTTGAATTCCTCCACACGTTGAATATCGAAATCGCTCTCACGACGTTCGTTCACAGCCGGAATCAGCCTGTTCCAGAGCCAAACGGCCGGCTCAAAGAAGATGTAGCGCAGATTTGGTGCGAGCGGATGGACCTACTTCTCGTAAGTTTTCATCATTCAAACTAACTTAGTCAGATAATCGGATACTTACCATTTACAGGGAAAACTCGGCCGCGCTCAAGGTCTTCCTCAACACAGGGATGCAATCGTCACGCTCCACGAACTGTGCACCGACGTTGTCAGCCACGTCGAGACTGAGCTGGCCAACCAAAAGGCATCGGATGAGGCTGAAGCGCGGAAAATGGAGGAGGATCGCAAGAAGATAGACGAAATGGCCCGATTGGAGGCCGAGCGTGAGGAGAAGGAGAAGGCCGATGCGCTGAGGCTTATGAAGGAGGAGGAGGAAAGTATCAAAGCCGCGGAACGTGAGCTCGAACGCAAGAAGAAAGCGCTGCACGATGCGCAGAAGGCAGCCGAACTGTTCGTTGACAATGCCGTCGACGAGGACGACGAGGATGAGGACGAGGACATGCTCAGTGTTTCCGCCACCGGAGAACAGGTAAGTAACCTCTAAGAGGTTCGTATTTAATCTATACTGACTAAAGATATGATTACATTAGGGGGTTCCGAAGGCAATGACGAAACGGCAAGTCGAAGCGGACACTCGCAAGAGATTGGAGCAGACCGTCCACCCAAAGGTGAGTATTACGTCGGATTCATCAATAACTGCCTCACGTATTCGTTTAATAGCTTTGTGCCGCCTGCGAGAAGAGCAACGAAGCGGTTTGCACGGGTCCGGTCGGATACTCATGCAATGTCTGCTGGAAGATGAAGAAAAGTTGCAGTAACGGTGGTAAGTGTCTGTTTTACTACCAAATGGTGTACTGATATATTTCAATCGATAGGTCGCCATCAAACTCGCGTCAAAGAGGAGCCCGGGTCCCCAGCGAAGAAGCGCAAAGTCTATTCGACGTCCGGCTCGAATTCGATCGGAACGATGGATCCGTTTGACGAGGCGGACATGCCAAAAGGCGCTTCCAAGCGGCAGAAAACCGGCACCACTCGCGTGCGATTTGACGGCGCGGCGGCCTCCAGTAGCACTCGCCCCCCCCCAAGGCCGACCAGAAAGTCGACGCGGATTCCCAAGGCCAACCAAAAAGTCGAAGGCGACGCGAAGCCCGACTTGGAAAAGTTGTTCGAAAGGTTGGGGCAGGAATTTCACGCCATTGGGAGGACTTGCGAAATGATCGCGGAGGAGATAAATTTGAACGCTTAATATTATTTACTATATATGGCCGCAATGAAAATCACTTGTCACATCCAAGTTGAACTATGAGATATAAGCATACAAACATCAGGTTTCCGATTGGGAAGTATCTAACGGAAAGAGTCGAAATCAGCATTTCCAATGATTTTCGGATAGATCACACTACACCATAGAAAAGCATCGAATTAAAAGGTATATAACCCTCTATTAGCGTGTACAATCCGCTTAATCCGACAACGCCACTCACACAATATTCGGTCGGTAATCCGCCTGACCTATGCATACATCTAATGAATATTCGGTCAACAATCCGCCTCACCCATGCATACACGGAATTAATATTCAGTGAGTTATCCGCCTGATCCCGTAACACACAGAATGAATATTCGTTCAACAATCCGCCTGACCCATACATACACGGAACTAATATTCAGTGATTTGTCCGCCTGACCATGACATGCACCAAGTGAATATTCATTCAACAATCCGCCTGATCACTTAATACACTGAATGAATATTCGGTCCGTAATTCGCCTGACCTCTCAATACACCGAATGAATATTCGGTCGATACCCCTTACATACCCCGAATCACTATCTGATCGGTATCCGCCTGACTGCTACATACGCTGAATGAATATTCAGTCGGTAAGCGATACTGTGAATAACTATTTTATTGGTATCCGCCTGATCCCTATATACACTAAATGAATATTCAATCAGTAAACCACCTAACCCCTACATACCATGAATCACTATCTGATCGGTATCCACCTGACCGCTACATGCTCTAAATGAATACTCAGTCGGTAAGCGATACCGTGAATCACCATTATATCGGTATCCGCCTCAGCCCTACATACGCTGAATGAATATTCAGTCGGTAAGCCACCTAACCCCTACATACCGTGAATCACTATCTGGTCGATATCCGCCTGACCCTTTCATACACCGAATGAATATTCAGTTGGTAAACCACCTAACCCCTACATACCGCGAATCACTATTTGATTGGTATCCGCCTGACCCCTACATACGCCGAACGAATATTCGCTTGGTCATCCACCTCCTTATACACAATTGGACTACATATCATATCTGATATCCGCCGAAGATGTTTGTGATGGTGATTTAATATCTAGTAGGTAACAATTGAGTGGTATAGAGCTTAAGCCAAGCAGTCCGCCTATCGGATTCTATCGGATATCCAATATCCGACGTCGGAAAGGCATATAAACGACTCTCTACCCATCGGACACGTCATAGACACGTATTGAATACCCTTCCGCTGACCTGTATAATACATATACTATATATAATACGGCGGACGTCCGTTCCGACGTCTTAAACGATACAATGTCATCGTATTATCTACATAACCATCGGATATTTGGACTGAATAGGATCGCTTCTGATAATTAACTGGATGGATAGGGATGACTTCAATTGCAAGTTCTGAATGGCTTTATTCAGAACTTGGAGGATCAAAGTGTAGAGAAATACTGGGCTTCTGGTAATTAACTGGATAAATACAAAAAAATATTCGGCCCTTTTATACTAAAATCCACTGCTTATGTAAGCAGGTCTCCCACCCTGCCTTTGCTACTAAATTTAGTAATTCTGTGATGATCAGATTCTAGTCTGTGTCTGGGCTGCGTAAAGCTGCGTATTTTTGATATAAATGCTATGTACTTTATCATGAAACATGTTTCGCAGATCATTTGTAATACAATTTCAGGCACTTATCTTACCAATCATATATTTTTCCTGTGTCTTTTCAGGGTCCATCAGGTTTCATGAGATATATTGCTGTGGCATGCTGTGAATTAAGGGATACTGTGTGATTCTCCTGTTTAAAGATCAATGTTTCAATTTCGTTATTGG
>Ga0208985_1000046_pt1 | contig 12035 bp, 16 predicted proteins | sample MedBloCARef_O1_FD_187853 | JGI IMG/M metagenome (GOLD analysis project Ga0208985, IMG submission 187853) | Forest soil microbial communities from El Dorado National Forest, California, USA - Mediterranean Blodgett CA Ref_O1 (SPAdes) (version 2) | ecosystem: Environmental > Terrestrial > Soil >...
GTGGGTATCCGGCTGATCCAACAGTATCACCCAGATAATATTGGATGGACTGTCAGGCTGACCAATAGATACACCCAATGAATATTCAGTGGGTATCCGCCTGATTCGACAGTATCATCCAAACAATATTGGATGGACTGTCAGGCTGATCAATTAGATACACCCAATGAATATTCAGTGGGTATCCGGCTGATCCGACAGTGTCACCCAGGTAATATTGGATAGACTGTCAGGCTAACCAATAGATACACCCAGTGAATATTCAGTGGCGTATCCGGCTGATCCAACAGTATCATCCAGATAATATTGGATGGACTGTCGGGCTGACCAATAGATACACCCAATACATCGTTGGTGAGTATCCGGCCGATCTGACAGTATCACCCATATAATATTAGATAGACTGTTAGGCTAACCAATAGATACACCCAATACATATCCGGCTAATCCGACAGTATCACCCACTCAATATTGGATGGCCTATTATGCTGACCAGTCGATCCACTAAATCAATATTCCGATAGTATCCGGCTGATCCGATAGGATCATTCAGATAATATTGGATAGCCTACCGAACTGATATACAGGTATTGAATTATCGTTACTATTTCCTCTTCGGCGGACCCACTCCTCAGGTCAATTGAATATTCAGTAGATAACTATCTAGTAATATGAGGCCTATACAAACCGGTCAGCCCATCAGATTCCATCGGATACTGAATATCCGCTGTCGGATAGCCGGATAAATACTCTATACCCATCGGACACGTTGGCTACATCTATTAGGTACTATTTGGCGGATTCGTATAATACATATACTATGTACAATCCGGCGGACGTCCGCTGGGACGACTTAAACGATATAATGTCATACTATTATCTACGTATCTATCGTATACTCGGACTGAATGGTGTGGCCCTGGTCGGTATGACACGGTGACACCGTCTTTGTCAGCACCAATCCAATAGGCGAAGGTATGGTCGGCTTTGACATTGCACGCGTAAAACTTTTTTTTTCACTTAAGCACGAAGGCGTCAAGTACCCATGTGCCCTGGTGCACTGGTACTCGCGTATTGGTGATTCACCGGACAACAACACCGGGATGTGGGTCGTGCAGCCCGACGTTCGTGATGACGAAATGCGGTTTGCATCCGTGATTCATCTTGATACTATATTTCGTGCTGCACATCTTTTACCTGTTTATGGGAATGAGTTTGTACCTTCTTACCTTAATTTTTCTCAGTCACTTGATGCTTTCCACTCATACTATGTCAACAAATATGTTGATCACCATGCATTTGAAATCGCATTTTAAACCTGGCTTCTACTTTACCTACTTTTGGACTACATCGCTGCGATGCAACTACATAGTATAATTATGACACCCACCATTTACATTACAGTGAACTAATGCCTTCCTGTAGTCTCCAAAATGTATAGCACGGTTTTATCAATGTATATAATGTAAATGCGATTTAAAAAACGCGTCAGAAACATGTTTAAACGCGCCAGAAACGCGCCATTATCAAGCTAATTAAGCTGGTGACGCGAAAAAAAAGTGAACTTTTTTTCCGCCACAAACGCGTTATCTGCATACTAAAGGTGCCGGAAGTTGTTGCATTTGGATTTGAAGTTGTTTCCAGCATCAATGGCGGACAGCTCGTCGCGCTGACTGGATTTGCCGGTTGGTGGCAAGTATAAGCTTGGAAAGAAGATTGGATCTGGCTCAATTGATAGGTATCTGTGGTTTTCCTTATCATCTAACCATTGATTAACGTCTCTTCTCGCAGGTGATATCTACCTTGGTATCAACATCATCTCTGGCGAGGAGGCTGCTATTAAGCTCGATGTCCAAGAAAGAACTGACGAATATCAAATCAAGCCTCGACAAGAAACCGCTCAAACCTATGAATGGCGTCCCGAACAAGAAGGATTCTGACAATCCGTCATGGCTTTCAGTCTACGACTCTCTTAGCATCACCAAGGATGAACCCCTCGGCCTAAATACACCATCCTCCTCGGGTAATAACTCCAATATCTCCGTCTTGGAACCCGATGGCTCCCTCCGTTTCTTCTGGCTTGACTATCTCGAACATGAAGGCAAGCTCTATTTTATCAGCAAACTTAAGGACAAGGACTCGGGAGCGTGGGTTTCGTGCTGTGTTACGGTCGAGGGGCTCCAGCGAAATCTATTCGTGCTTCTGCGGGAGAAGCGTGTAGAGCAGGACGAAGAGGGGACATCGTATGAGACTGATGAGGTACCAGGAATGAAGGATGTTTATGATGATTTTGATCGGGTCCGGAAGAAGGCGGGGATTAAAGGTTGGAAGGCGAAATTCGTGAAGAGACAATATGCTTTTGGAGAGGCGGATGTGCCGAAGGAATCATCCTGGCTGAAAGTCGTCTATGGTTTTGATGGTACTTATTTTTCTTTCGCATAGACCAAAATTTCTGATCTTGACACAGAACCTCCACTACCAGACATTGTTTCCAGCCCTAACTTTTTGCGCATTTTTGGGACGAATACCAATGCATTCAAGCTCTTGGTGCTCAAACGTAAGATCATGGGCCCGTGCTGGCTTCAAATCAAGAAACCCCAGATCGATAATAAAGGCGTACGCTTACTTCTTTCGTATTTCTATTTTATTGATATATCTTAAATTGATATATATATATATAGATTTCTTGGTGCAAACTTGAAGCGATGGTGTCAGACCCCAAAGATATCAATCCCTTCTCTGAGACTGATCCAGAAGCACCGAAGGAGGTCCCGCCATTAACCGTTATGAGCTTGAGCGTTGGGACCATTGTAAACCATAATGAGAACAAGCGCGAGGTTGTTTGCGCGACGGCGAGAATTTGGCATAACAGTAAGCCTATTCGTTTCGAAACGATTTGTTTGTCTGCTGAGCCCCCCCTCTTTTTCCAGTACAAATTGAGGACTCTACACCTCCCGAGAAGCTACCCTGCAGCGTTCATACCTTCGTCAGACCTCTCGACCGATTTCCGCCCAATTTCGAGGCACACGCCAAGCAGAATAGTAAAGGCATGATCTCACCGATGACGAACGAGCGTATGCTCCTGAATAGCTTGCTCAGTACGTCACCATCAGAATAAATTTTGAGTACTTCATTTCGTTCTGACCACACCCATTAGTCACAACACACAAAGCCGACCCAGACGTAATCGTCGGACATGAATTTCTTGGAGTCTCTCTTGATGTTCTTCTTCATCGGATGAAAGAACTGAAAGCGGACCATTGGTCCAGAATTGGCCGTTTCAGGCGTGCGAAGTGGCCCAACGTTGGCAGACAGGGAACAAACCTGAAGTTCCTTAACGGTCGTTTATTATGTGATCTTGCCAGTGATGGCGCGAAAGTGTATGTTAGACTCTTCAGTCTGTGAGCCATTAACCGATCCAGTCAACGACGTGGTCCCTCACGGAGATGTGCAAGACTCATCTCAAGAATAATCGGCAGGACATCGATCCAGATGACACAGCCAGTTACTTCGATGGAAGCGTGAGCTCACCTGACAATCTGTTGACATTTGTCCGGCACTGCGAGCTGGATGCACACTACCAAATGGCTATTGCCGCCAAGGTGCAAATATTACCACTGACGAGGCAGTTGACGAACCTAGCGGGTAACTCATGGTCAGTATTATGACCGCCTATATCTGTCTAGGTGGAGTTTACAAGTTATCTGCAGGAACAAAACCCTCAATGGTGGTCGCGCAGAACGAAACGAATATATTTTGCTCCACAAGTTCCACAGACTTAAGTATATCTGTCCCGATAAGACATGGGGCAAAAAAGCTGCAGCGGCCGTCAAAATGGAGGCTGATGATGATGATCCGGAGACCACGAAGAAAACTATGAAAGGGAAGAGAGACAAATATAAGGTGGTCTCGTACTCCAACCCAAGCGTGGGCTTTTGGATACGTACATCTTGGTCATGGATTTCAACTCGCTCTATCCCAGTATCATTCAAGAATACAATATCGACTTTACCACGGTGAATAGCAAGATCGAGGATGAGGTTCGTTCGAATTTCATGAATTCTTTTTTTAATACTGATATTCCATCTCGAACAGGACGGCGAAGAGAAGATCCCGGAGCACCCTTCAAGCGACGTAGCCCAAGGAATTTTACCACGTCTCATCGCCACGCTTGTTAGTCGCCGCTGTCAGGTCAAGGCCTTGATGAAGGATAAATCGGCAACACCCGACAAGATTATCCAGGTCCGAGTTTACTTTTTTATTTACTTTAGTAATCTTCTTTCAGTGCTGATGTCTGTGGCATATAGTATGATATCAAGCAAATGGCGCTCAAGCTTACTGCCAACAGTATGTACAGATGTCTCGGTTTCGAGTACTCTCGGTTTTATGCCCGGCCATTGGCCGCTCTCACAACCCACATGGGTCGCGAGATTCTGACAAACACAAAAGAACTGGCCGAGAGCCTATCACTCAATGTGCGAGCAATTTCTTGACTATTGTATCCCACTTATATTTAGGACTTCGATAGGTGGTTTACGGCGATACGGATTCCCTCTTCCTTAACTCGAAGGTCACGGACCTAGCTGAGGCTCTTAAAATATCTGATCACTTCAAGAAAGCTGTAAACGACCGTTATAAGCTCTTAGAGATCGATCTGGATGCGATCTTCCAGTGGCTCCTCTTGCAGAAGAAGAAATATGCTGCTATCAAGATCCGGACTGATTCTCACACCTCAATTGAAATAAAAGGTTTGGACACAAATCGCAGAGAATACTGTGCTCTCTCAAAAAGCGCCTCCCAGTATGTAATGTCGGCATGGTCGAATAACTTGTTCTGATGGGTTCTTTGCAAATATGTGCTTAATTAAGCAAATCCTGTCCGGTGAGGCCACGCAGAATGTCGTCGAGCTTATTCACGAGTACTTGGCAACTATTGGCGAGAATGTCCATGGAGGCAAAATTAAAATGGATGAATTCATTATATTTAAGGTAGGTTCTTGCCTTTAACCGTGAGTGGATGTCAACTTATGCAGTTCCAAAGGGGCTGGGCAAAACCCAGAAGATTATCCCGATGCAAAGAGCCAACCACATGTACAGGTAGCCTTATCTAGAGGTGGGACTGCTCGCGTGGGAGATGTTATTCTGTACATCTTCTGCCTCGGGCCTGGTGGCGAATCAAGTAGGAATGCGCAGGCCGACGGAGCCAGGCACCCTGACGAGGTTCGGAAGGCGGAAAATAATCTTCAAATTGGTATTTTACTTTATTTTACTTATCAAATTGACACCAACTGTTCTGTTTAGATTATGAATATTACCTTGCGCACCAAGTCTTTCCTCCCATCGAGCGGTTATGTGATCCGATAGAGGGTACCAATCGTGCCCGTCTCGCTGAATGTCTCGGTAAGCATTTCGACCGGACCTTGCCTAATTCTCGTTACTTACTCCTCCGCAGGTCTGGATCCAGAACGTTACCGTGGAAATCCAGGAGAGTCGGAAGAGCGAGCCTTCTCTACACTCGATTCCCAAATATCCGACACCGACCGCTTCAAAGATTCTACTCCGTTCTTGATTCGCTGCCGTCACTGTCAAGGTCAGGTGCCTTTTTCGTTGCGCCTTACGCCCGACATTGAACTGATATTCTTATCGTAGTCATCAATTCTTCAAGCCAATAGGCCCACATGTCCTGGTTGTCAAACAACGTTTGGCATGGTAAGCCTCCAAGCACAACTGGTGGCTCAAATTCGAGAAAGTATATCGAAATATTATGAGGGCTGGACCATCTGCGATGATCCTACGTGTGGAAGCCGCACGCGTGTGTATGGCAGGCGATGTCTGAGGCAAGGTTGCCGAGGGACAGTCGGGTTTGAGGCAAGTTTCCACTCGAAGTACCAAAGGATGCGATATTAACAGATGGCTTTTCCAGTATTCGGATGCGTCTCTGTATAACCAACTTCGCTATTACTCTTTCTGGTTTGTTACAAAGGGTAATCAGTACGCTATGTTTTGAGGGTTGTTTGCTTATACCAGCCCCTTAGGCACTCGAGCACTACGAAGACCTGACCGATATCAAGCGTGCGCGGAGGTGAGTTTATTCGTAAGGTAAATTGAATACATTGTAATTGATTTTTCCGGTTGCAGTGGCTCGTTAATTGCTTTAGCCGACTCACAACTGAACAATCTATGGCCTGTATGCAGGAGATTCGCGTCAATATTCGCCAGAGCCTCCAAATCGTTATCCAGATTGCCACCAAATATTCTGACGTACTAGGCCCTGTGAAATTGATCGAGATGTTTGAGTCATTCAAGACTTTCGAAGGTGAGCATCACATCCAACGTACAACAGTTTCCACAATGCCAAACAGGCCTCTACTATTGCCTCGGGTCTATTGTCAATCTTAGTGAGGATCCGGAGGTTCATTTCAAGTATACCCAGGCCACCACTCACACAGGTCATATTCGGGAAATCGAGCGTATTTGCCGAGAGAGTAACTTCTATAACCCTGAGAAAGTCAAGAACTTCCTCAAAGAGGCGAAACTTTCGGACCAGCTTCCCCTCATCATTGTCTGCAATCGGTTCGACTTTGTTCACGTCTATCTTTACCAGAATGGTCTCACCAAATTTCTCGAGGTATATGTTCAGCGAGTCAACTCTGTGAGAACTCCTCAAGTTGTTGGCGGGCTTCTCGACTTTGATTGTGACGAGACAACGATCAAGGGATTGTTAGCCTCTGTTATGGGCAACTTCCCAGTTGACGAGCTTGTTCATGAAGTGGAGCAAAGGAACAGGTTGAAGTTGATTCTTCCGTGGCTTGAGGCTTGTGTCCAGAGTGGCAGCCAAGACCCCTTAGTATTCAACGCCATGGCCAAGATCTACATCGACAGCAATAGCAACCTCGAAGCGTTCCTTAAAGAAAACAATGTAAGCAAGTTGGATCTGAGTAGAAGTTGTTACTGACATCCCCCGGTCCAGCTTTACGAGCCATTGGTTGTCGGAAAGTTCTGTGAGGCCCGAGACCCCTACTAGGCGTATATCGCGTATGCCAAAGGCTTTTGTGATGACGAGCTCATTGCTATCACAAACGACAACTCGATGTTCAAACAGCAAGTGCGTTATCTCGTCAAACATCGTCAGCTGCCAACTTCTCTGAAGTCATCGAAATCTCGAACCATGCTGGGAAGTATGACGACCTTGTTCGCTTCCTTCAAATGGCTCGTAAGTCTCTTCGGGAACCGAGGATTGATACGGAGTTGGCGTATGCATATGCCAAGACTGATCGCTTGCAAGGACTTCCTTAGCATGACGAACGTCACGGATATTTTACAAGTCGGCGAGAAATGCTTTGAGGACGAGCTCTACCGAGCTGCTAAATTGCCCCTTCAAGTTCACCAGCATATCAATTGGGCTCGTCTTGCCACTATGCTTATATACTTAGGCGAGAACCAAGCCACAGTGGAGAGTGCTCGGAAAGCCGGAAATACCCAGTGAGTCGTTTGTTTGTAGCTTCTCATTTCGTTTACTGGTCGGCATCTGAAGATGGCTTTTAGGACAACGCGGCCTTAGCGATGATAGAGCGTTCTCCTGACGCCTGGGTTCAAGGATGTTATTGTGAAGCTCTGACGTTCTATCTGCAAGAACAATCAACTCTCCCGACCAACCTTTTGACTGTTCTTATTCCTCAAATTGACCATTCTCGCGTTGTCCGCACTTTCCGCCAGATCACTTAGAATGACTTAGACACACTTAGACCTTATGCACACGGTTAAAAGTGTTTTGATTTTATTTGCAACTTAAAATTTCTCGCCCGCACTTAGATGCAAACTTGAGCTACTTATTTGGTTCAATTCACTTAGTCGAAAATTCTCTAAGTCTAAAATAAGTAAAATCGGCATGCTTAGCCGACTTGGTGAACTTAGCCACATATTAAGGGCGTTAAGTCTTCTAAGTTTTTTTCCGATTTTCCTGATGCATGGTGTCGGCAATCGCGCTCACAAATTCCTTTGAGGATTTGAACAAAATCAAATGCCGAGCGACGACATCCAGAGACATCCTGTATTGGCTGAGGGGCACCATAACCCTCGAACAGCATGCCCACTCCTCGTTTCTCAGTGTATGTGTTAGGGTCGTGTGATCGCGGACATCATTTCCCTTTCCAAAAGGCGCAATATTCGGAACACGCTTTGATTCCAGGAGCGCGTAAATATCGCCCTCCTTCTCCATACCGTCCACATCCGCTCTCCAATAATCCTTCAGAAAAATGATCTCTCTCGTTTCCATATTGAACGCCAACATCGGTCGTCCGAACGGTGAGCGAGCGGTGTACTTTGGAGGAAATGATATGATAAATGGTGTTTCAACCTTTGGGTCGTTGCGGTCCGGAACCGTGATTATACGGAATTCACGATGGGCAGGATTGTCAATTCGCAAACGTTTTTCGACATGCTGGATCTGTTGGAGATCCTCCGGCGATGCTTGTGAGACGGAAGTGTCGTATTCGCGCTGGCTATGATTGAGATGTGCGTAACGCCAGAAAAAGTGGGCAAGAATACCCGGTTGTTCAATGTAGTCGAAGGTCCGGGTAACAGTCGCGCCGCTGCGATCCCAACGAATAAATCTTGCAGATCGTCCGCATATTGATAGGGTGAAGGTGTGGACGCGAAACTGAGACCCCCCGTGAGCCGCTGCATATGAACAAAGTTGGCCACGATTTAATCGAGAAACCTCTGAATCATTCTCGAAGGGAAAGTCTTTCGCTCGTGGGTCCTTTGGGTCACGGAATGGATCGGATGTTTGTGGAGATGAGGACATATCGGATTCCAGGTGAATCGTCTATGGGTGGTTCGATGATCGGCGGTCAGGGTTGGCTTGGAAGGGCCAAACGAGCGTCAGGAGAGACGTGACTTTGGGTTCGAGAGCGGCCTGGCGTGCTGGGCTTGCAACAAGCTGGACACATCAGCCACGGATTCCAATTAGTTCGAAAGAATCAAAATGACCGAATTGGCTGGACTTGATTGTCGACGTGGCTCCTTGTCATCTTCCAGTTAAGTGCCATCCCTAAGCCCGTCAGCTCGGGGTCCTGAGTCTCACGAGCTCCATCCATCATCTCCTCGTCTCATCCTCGTATGCTCCTCGTCATTCCACTGCTGCCATTGCCCATGTCTTGCCATTTCCTCCTCTTCTTCCTCGATCCTCTCCGACTCATCCAGGACAATGGTGCGAATATTCTTCACATCGCCGCCATCCAACCCACCAACAGCAACGCCAGCAATATCCTCCTCTGGCTGCTCCTACCGCTCCCTATCCCACCTATTGGCTAAGCTTGTTCCGGTGAACCCGGGTTCTGAGGTGGCGGTTGAACGGGAGGGAGAGCGAAAGGGCAGGGAAATCTAGATTAACATACAATGATATCTTCTGACTTGAGTTTGTACTGCTCGCTCCCGAGTCCCTCTAGACTGAGTCATTCTCCGTTGATGAGTGTCCCGTTGGAACTTTTACTTGTATAGTTCTCAGCGTGAACGGTGCGAGCATTGGTCTATCTACTGATCGCCGCCAGAGGTTATTGGTGAGGTTGAGAGGTTGATGTGTTTTGCAAACGAGTCTGCATTGAGTAGGTGTAAGAATGAGACCAGCGGTTGTTGGCGCAAAGATCGTGGTTTTCGTTGGTTTATTGTAGCAGTTGTAGGGGCTTCGCAGAGCAGGGTGAGCAGTATGCGTGATAAGATAAGATAGGCCGCTGCAAATTAAAGTTCCATCTGTTCAACTTCACACGCATTTGGGTACATTCAAACTTGGTCCTTGACTACTCACTGCCAGTCGAACGCAGAACTGGAAGACATTCAGTCCTACAAGCAGCTCAATGGGTGAGTTAGCAGCAAAGTTAATAGTACTAGGCTTACTATAATCTGTAAAATAATACAGAAATCATCCTTCCAGCTAGGAGACTCTGGATCCCCGCTGAGGTACTCGGAGCTGTTGTGAAGCAAACTGACGCTCCTAACAATTTACGAGCGCTTATGTGTGCTTGCAAATGCAGTTATGCAGAGGCTCGCAGAGAATTTTATTCTTCAGTTGTACTCTCTCAGCCTCACCAGGCTATCCAATATTTCAACTCTGTTTGCCATCACTCTGCACCTCTTCCGACTCTACCTGCTCATGGTCTTTTCACACGGAAACTTACTATTCAATTCCCCATCTGCAATACCAATGCCTCCGAACAATTCCAATTTTTTTGGGACCAATTTCAGGCCACTCTACAATATTTACAGAACCTGGATGTTTTTGACTTCGCATTCTCCCACAACAACAAGGATTCACTCGTGTTAATTGCTTCAATTTCAGCTCAATTTCCCTCTACTCTGAAGACCATTCAGATGACGGCTGTGAAGGGTGAAAGGAACATAATGGTGAGCTATTCCTTCTATCAATGATTACAAGTTTCATATGTTCTCCCATAGTTCAGTCCACTTAGTCCTTTCATGGTGACAAATGTTCCTTGGGAGCAAAAACCGCAGTGGTCCACGGCTATTTCGTCCTTCCAACAAATCGAGTGCTTCAGGCTCCACACACCTCTCTTTGTAATATGGCCACCATATCGAAGCCGGGAGCTCACCATAATGATAGAATGGACTAGGCTTCTTCGTCGGTGTGGGTGCAGGTTGAAGAAGATTGAAATCTCAGGGTATGAGTTGGATGGTGATATTTGTGAGGAGTTTGAGGAGGACAACCTTTTGGAGGATGTGCCTGAGGATGAAGAATTGGTGGATAGGTGTTTGAGTTGGTTGAAGGTAGGTGGTGGTTGGAAATATTTGTGACATAGCATATCTTTGCATTAATTCAGAAAAATTTGAACGTTGTAATGCAGTAGATAATTTCTTACCTCTAGAATTTCCAGCCCAGACAAATACCGACAGGTCTTTCTAGGTGTTTGAAAGGATACCCAAGGCAGAAATAGTAATAAAAAATAGGATAGCACAAAATATCCTGATAGAAACCAGAAAATAAAATTTGGAGTGTGCAGTAACTTATATGGCAGATATTTCAGAATTTGACAGACTATTTCAAATAGATGTAAGATTTTGAGACAGTTCAACAGATGATGAGAGACAGTAAGAGCCTGTACAGATAGACAATTTAAATTTTATTTCGGGCTCTGAAACAATGTTCAGATTTTTCCACATGGCAGAAGACAGCAGATACCTATTTTTCATTCTGCTGTGCACTGATCATCTTGTAGACAAATCCAAAAGCATCACAATTTAAGAACAAGGGTTTTCTGCACTACGATGCTATGCATGATATCATGCCCAAGAGAGTGAATGGGAAGCATGCCTTTTGTGCCTCAATAAATATTTGGATATTATCTGGCTAATTCGACCCAACCATCCACAGAATATTGGATAGCCTGTCAGGCTGACCAATTGATACAGCAAATGAATATTCAGATACTATGCCTAATCTGACCGCTGATGAACCTGTCAATGCACTAACCGTGAAATTTTGTGATTTCACATTTTATCCATATTGTGCTCTCTCTAACATGGAGGAACAGCCACAAACCCACGCCATGTGTCATGAACGTCATCTGACCGGCATCGCCTTGTCCCAACATCTATCCTCATTTATAGGGGTTACTCACCAACTCGCACCCTCAGTTCATGACTCACCAGTTTGGTATATTAGTGATTGTTTTCATTGGTATATCTGCTGCAAGTGTATGGCAGCACCATCCACTGAATATTGAGTTAGTGTTGCCACGGTTGTGACCGATGTTTTTCAAATAAATTGATTTAGTGTGAGAAATAAAATAGTTAAAATTACTAACATATTTGTGAGGATAGAGGACCCCAAAAACTGAGGGGTCATTTATGGGGCTGAAACATTTAGTGCACTGGTTCCTGTTATGGATCTGTAGAATAATTGTACATACGAATATTCTAATAGATCTATAAACTAAATTGGTGTTCTACGAAATACTTACCAATTTATGAGCTAATCTTAAGATATAATATGTATTCTATCTTAAGAAGTGTTAATGAGCG
>Ga0208985_1000048_pt1 | contig 11853 bp, 8 predicted proteins | sample MedBloCARef_O1_FD_187853 | JGI IMG/M metagenome (GOLD analysis project Ga0208985, IMG submission 187853) | Forest soil microbial communities from El Dorado National Forest, California, USA - Mediterranean Blodgett CA Ref_O1 (SPAdes) (version 2) | ecosystem: Environmental > Terrestrial > Soil >...
CGACGCTCACCGTCGATGGCGGCGTGGCCTTCGCGACTCCCGCGATGCGAGATCTGCAGACCGAGGACTAAAGCGCACAATCGCGATGCCGACCTCAGAGACGCACTACAACACCCACCTCGGTGCAATCTATTCCTGGATGCTGGGAGATATCGAGGCTGCATTCGCGCGCGGCGCCGTGGAGATAGATGCGCTGCCTCTGCCGGCGCGCGGCATCGCCGTGGATTTGGGCGCGGGCCTTGGGCTGCATTCCCTGCCTCTCGCTGCGCGCGGATTCGATGTCGTAGCGCTGGACAACTGCCAGGTCCTGCTCGACGCATTGCGCTCGCGCGCGCGAAACCCGGCGATAACCACACACAGCGCGGACCTGTTGCAATTCCGCTGCTTCGTCAGGCAGCAAGCGCAGGTCATCGTCTGCATGGGCGACACGCTGACGCACCTGCCCAGCATTGCAAGCGTGGAATCGCTGCTGGCGAGCATCGCGGCCGCATTGCCGCGCGGCGGCGTATTCGCCACCACGTTTCGCGACTACGCCACCACAAAGCTCGAGGGCGAGCAGCGATTCATCTTGGTGCGCGCCGACGAAAAGCGGATCTTGACCTGTTTTCTCGAGTACGGAGACGGCCAAGTCACCGTACACGACGTGTTGAACGAAAAAGACCAGGGACAGTGGCGTCAGAAAGTCAGCAGCTACCCCAAACTGCGGCTTGCGCCCGAGTGGGTCGCCGCGCGGCTGACGCAACTTGGCTTCGGCGTGCAGCGTGATGCCACGCCCAGCGGGATGGCGCGCATCGTCGCAACAAAAACTTGAAGCGCGCGTGCGTCGCGTCGATGCCGCGCCGGCGCGAACATGGCCGGTTTCGCCCCCGTCAGGGCGTTCTTTTTTCGATACGCTTGGCCAATTCGTCGAGGTCCACGTCTTCCTCGATGGATATCTCCATCGAATCGTCTTTCGCCACGGGAATGACCTCGCGGCGCTGGATTTTGGGCTGGACGGGCGCGGCGCGCTCTTCCTGCAGCGGCGCAGCCTGCGTCGGCTGCACCCAATCCTTCTTTTGCGCGATCCAACGCTGGTAGCGGTCGAAGTTCCACATTCCGGCGTCGCCGCCGGTTTGCAGCACATTCGCAATTTGACTGAATTGGCCGCCGCGAATAGTCCCTTTGGACGCAGCGCTCGGCAGCAGGATTTCGCACACGGGAACGCGCAGCCGGTATTCGCTCAAGAATTCCAGCCGCTGGCAGACAAAGCCCACGAAACAATCCGCAAGCTGCGCCCGGATGCTGCCCTGGATCTCTGCAGAGAATGACATGCACAGGCGTGTGATGGCTTCGGCGCAGGTAGCCGAGTGCATGGTCGCGATGACCAGGTGACCGGTTTCCGCGGCGCTCAATGTGAGCCGCATGACTTCCGGCGTTCGCATCTCGCCGACGATGAGAACATCCGGATTCTCACGCAGCGCATCGATCAAGGCTTGTTCGTAGCTCGGCGAATGCGTCGGCACCTCGCGTTGACGGATGAAGGAGCGGCGGTTGGTAAACAGGTACTCGATGGGGCTCTCGATGGCAATGATGTTGCGGGCGCTCGATGAGTTGACTTCTTCCACCAGTGCCGCAAGCGTGGTGGACTTCCCGCTTCCGGTAGGCCCGGAAACGACGATCAATCCCGTGGTCATTTCCGTCAAGCGCTTCAGGTCCGGATGCAGGTTGCACGCCCGCAGATTGTTCTGGAAGGAACTCAACAGCCGAATTGCCATCGCGACGCCGCGCAGCGTCTGGAAAATATTGAGGCGGCAGCGCACGCCCGAGATGGTGCGTGAAACATCCGCGGATCCGCGCGCCAGGAACTGCGACCATCCGTCAGTCCCCAATAATTCACGTCCCGCGTGCATGAGCGCCGCGCCGGCAATGGGTTGACCAATGGAAGATAGTTGGCCGCGGATGCGCGCAACCGGAGCGGTGTCTGCTTCGAGGTGCAGGTCGCTGGCGCCGAGTTCGCGGCCCTTTCGAATCCACTCTTGCACGGTCATGCGGGGTTTCCTCTGGGAATGCGTGCAACGCCGACGGGATATATCTTAAGCTTGGCTGCAGCGGCCGGGGCCAAAAACCACACATCTTCACCGAGGTCTCAAATGTTGAAGTTTTTACTCGCCTTGGCGGCCTTGCTGCCCGCCACCGCCCTTGCCCAGCTTGCGCATGGCACCGGGTCGGTTCACACCGCCGAGGCGGAATTGGCATATGAAACCTTCGGCGTGGCGGGCGCCGAGATTCCCATCGTCGCGGTCAACGGCGGCCCGGGACTCTCGCATGCCTATATGATGCAGAACGACCTGTGGCAACGAGTCGCCGCGCATCGCCTGGTCATTTTGTACGACCAACGCGGCACCGGCGCATCCAAACGTGTCAAGGCCGATGCGCCGCAGACCATGGATGCGCAGGTCGCCGACCTCGACGCCATCCGTGGCGCGTTGTCGCTCGAGCGAGTTGCAGTGCTCGGGGACTCCTACGGCGGAATGATTGCCATGGCCTATGGGGCGGCGCACCCCGAACATGTCGCTCGGCTGATCCTTTCCGATTCCGCGGCCCCCACCTGGAAAGGCCTGGTCCATCTGCTCCCGGATGTCTTTCCGGATCGCGAGCAAGCCGGCGAGTTGGAAGCCAAGAGACTCGCCGCCAATCCTGACGCCGCCGCTCAAGCGGGCTTGGTCAATCATATGCGGATGATGTTTTACTCCACCGACATGCGGGACGCCTATCTTGCGCACATGGGCGACCTCGGGTTCGAGCCCCAAGTCGGCGGCGCGGTTCAGAAAGCCACCGAGACTCTCGACCTCACTGCAAAGCTGGCCGGATTCAAGTTCCCGACCCTGATCATCACAGGCCGATACGACATGAATGTCGCGCCATTGACGGCATGGCGCATGGCCCATGCCATACCCGGCGCGCAGCTGGTGTTTTTCGAGAAGAGCGGTCACTTGCCGGCTTACGAAGAACCGGACAAGTACCTGCAAGTCCTCGAAACCTTTTTAAAACGCTAAGCGCCGATTCAGGAACTTTCGGACCGGCGCAGGGTCCGTTCCCAAACCTCATGGATGAATTGCCAGACCAGTCCCCGCGCAGCCGGCGCTTTGCCGGCATTGCCTGGATTTTCCTGAGTTTCGGCTTCCTGAGTTTCGCGGCAGCCGCCCATGCCGAGCAAGCTGCCGCGCAGTTGCCGCTCGTCTTGGGCGCCGCGAAAGCCGAATTGGCGCGCTCCATGGATCAGCTCAAGCAGCAAGAGGCTCCGCCCTACTACTTGAGCTACGAGATCGTTGAAACGCGCGCGGCGACCGTCAGCGCTTCTTTCGGCGCCTTGACCCACAGTTCCGACAGCAAGCGTCGCGTGCTGCGGGTAAACGTGCATGTCGGCAACTTCGATCTGGACAACACGCGTCAGGTGCGGGGAGCTGCCTCCAATGGCTTTGCGCTGATTCCGATACCGGTGGAGGACGACGCCACCGCCATACGAAACATTCTGTGGTATCAAACCGACCGCAAGTACAAGCAAGCCGTCGAAGAATTGACGCGGGCGCGCACCGCCAGCCAGGTCGCCGTTGCCCAGGAAGACAAATCAGCGGATTTTTCGGCGGCGCCGCCCGAGCAAAGCATTGAAGCCATCACGGCTCTGTCCGTGAATAGAAAGGCTTGGGAGGAAAGGGTCCGCAAGTTCACGGCGCCGTTCCAACGCTTTGGAAATCTCTACGACGCCACCGCCACGTTGTCGGCGAATCAGGATACGCGGTGGTTCGTGTCGAGCGACGGAGCCGCCATTCAAGCATCGCAAACCTATTACAGGCTGCAGATCTCTGCCTTCTCCAAAGCCGACGATGGGATGGAACTGCCTCGATACGAAAGCTACTTCGCCTATTCACCCGAAGGGCTGCCCGACGATGCCACGGTCTTGAAGGCCGTCAACAAAATGATTGCCGACTTGGCGGCGCTGCGCAAGGCTCCGATTGTCGACCCGTATACGGGGCCTGCGATTCTTACCGGGCGCGCGACGGCCGTGTTTTTTCACGAAGTGTTCGGCCACCGCATCGAAGGCCATCGGCAGAAGAACGAAAATGAAGGGCAGACCTTCAAAAAGATGGTGGATCAGCCGGTGCTGCCGGATTTTCTGTCGGTGGTATTCGACCCCACATTGCGTCACTACGCCGGCACCGACCTTGCCGGGTCCTATGACTTCGACGATGAAGGCGTGAAAGCCCGGCGCGTCAGCGTGGTGAGCGACGGGGTGATGCACAACTTCCTCATGTCGCGAACGCCTATAGACGGATTCCCCAGCTCGAATGGGCACGGCAGAGCCCAACCGGGATTCAATCCGGTTGCCCGACAATCGAATTTGCTGGTCCTTAATTCAAAGCCGGTTTCGCGGCAGCGTTTACGAGCCTTGCTGATCGAGGAGATCAACAAGCAGGGCAAACCCTTCGGTCTGTTGTTCGACGATATTGCCGGCGGATTCACCATTACCGGCCGTACCATACCCAACGCATTCAACGTGCTGCCGCTGGTCGTGTATCGGGTATATCCGGATGGCCGCGAAGAGCTGGTGCGTGGCGTCGACCTCATCGGCACGCCATTGACCGTGTTCAGCAAGATTCTGGCGGCAGGCGATCAAGCCGCCGTTTTCAATGGGATCTGCGGGGCGGAGTCCGGCGGCGTGCCCGTTTCGGCGAGCGCACCGGACATCCTGGTTTCACAAATTGAAGTGCAGAAAAAGTCGAAGTCGCAGGAACGGGCGCCGATTCTTCCGGCACCATTCGAGGACAAGTGACAGTCCGCCATTTGAAAAGCGCGCTCTTCTTCGGGTTGCTGCTCGCGAGCCCGCTATTGCGGGCCGGGGACGACGCGGTCGCGCGCGCCATGCATGACGAGATGCAAAGATCCATGCAGAAGCTCAAGCTGGAACAGTTCGACAAGCCTTATTTCATTTCCTACTTGATCGTCGACAACGAATTGAAGGAAACCGCCGCAACGCTCGGAAGCGTGCTCTCCACCATAGAGAGCAACTCGCGTCTGTTGCTGGTCAGCGTGCGGGTCGGGGACTATGCGCTCGATAGCGGAAATTTCGTGTCGATGCCGACCAGCCCCGAGGGGATGACCGCTTTCGTGATGGCCGGAGCCATTCAGCTGCCTCTCGATGATAACTACAATGAACTGAGACGGAAAATCTGGTTGACGACCGATCGGGCCTACAAGAAGGCACTGGAAGACTTTTCGGGAAAACAGGCGGCCCTGAAAAACAGGAACCGCAGCGAGAACATCGCGGATTTCAGCAAGGCCGCGCCGGTCTCGATCACCGATGCCGTTGCGCGCGTGGATTTGGATCTGCAGAAGGCAACGCAGTTGGTGCGCGAGATTTCGGCGGTGTTTCGGCAATCGCCTTGGATTCAGACCTCGCGAACCCAGCTGGTCATGTCCAACCGTCAGGAACGCTACCTGAACAGCGAAGGCAGCTCGGTGATCCGGCGGCGGCCGAGAGTGGCCTTGCGTGTGACCGCCTCGGCACAAGCGCCCGACGGGCTGCCGTTGAGCGATTTTATTGCCGCTTACGGAAATTCGTTGACGGACCTGCCGGCGCAAGCGGCTCTGCTGTCCCAGGTGCGCGAGCTGCAGAGCGAATTTCAGAAGTTGCAGGCGGCGCCGCTGCAGGGCCGGTATGAAGGACCGGTGCTATTCGAAGGGCAGGCGGCCGGCGAAGTATTCGCGCGCCATTTTGCCGCCGGACTGTCGGCGGTGCCGGCGGCCATATCGAGCAATGATCAGCTTGCGCAGACGTTCAGGCAGCAGGCAAACGGCATGCTGGACAGGGTCGGGACGCGAGTGCTGCCGAGTTTCATCGATGTCGCGGACGATCCCACGGCCACTCATGAGAAGGACCAACTACTGTTCGGCAACTACAAAGTAGACCAGGAAGGCATCGTCGCGAGGCGCACCAGTCTGGTGGAGCAAGGAATTCTTAAAACGCTGCTGACCACGCGCGCTCCGGTGCGAGGGATCGGTGAAAGCACGGGCAACTTGCGCGAACTTGGCGTCGCACCCAGCAATCTATTCGTGGCCTCGGAAAAAACCTCGACAGCCGCTGAATTGCGGCGGCAGTTGCTGGATTCGGCCAAGAGCCAGGGAAATCCATACGGCCTCATCGTGCGGCGGCTGTCCGGCAAGTCCGCAACCTTGGCCTATCGCATTTACCAGGACGGCCGCGAAGAGCTGGTGCGCAATGCCGACATCACCGAGTTGACGTCGAGCAGCTTCAAAAATATCACCGCTGTTTCGGATCAGCGCATCGTCTACACCGAGGCGGCTCCCCTCAAGAACTCATCGCCGTTCAACATGAATGTCGCCTCCGGCGGCCAGCCCTTGGTCTCGTACGTGGTGCCGTCCATATTGTTCAGCGACGTAACCATCGAAAAACCAAGCGGCGAAAGCCCGAAGCCCACGGTGATCTCGAGTCCTCTCGGGGAAAAACCCTAAAGGCGGACGGCTAGATGTCCAGGTTCGAGACGTTGAGCGCGTTCTTCTCGATGAACTCGCGCCGCGGTTCCACGGCGTCGCCCATCAAGGTGGTGAAGATGTCGTCTGCGGCGACGGCGTCTTCGATCCGGACCTGCAAGACGCGGCGGGTTTCCGGGTTGATGGTCGTTTCCCAGAGTTGGTCGGCATTCATTTCGCCCAAGCCCTTGTAGCGCTGTATCGTCTGGCCCTTCTTGGCTTGTTCGAACAGCCAGGTCATCGCAGCCTTGAAACTTGCAACTTCGTGTCTGTCGTCGCCGCGGCGGATAAAGGCGCCCGGACCCAGCAGGTCGCTCAGGGTTTGCGCCAGCTCTGCAATGCGCAGATATTCCGCGGAGTCGAAAAACTCGCGCGGCATGTGTTTTTCAGACGTCAGGCCGTGCTCGAAGCGCTGCAGATTGATGCGGTGACCCCCGGCCGGCAGCGCGTCAACCACAACGCGGTAACGGCGCGACACATCATCCAAAGCATTCAAGCGCTGTTCGAGATTTCGACACCAATCGCGGAGCGCATCAATTCGATCGAAGGCCTCGGTCGTCAGTTTGGGCACATACAACAGTTGTTCCAGAAAGCGCTCATCATAACGACGCGCCCAGCGCGTCACGATGCTTTGCACTTCGACATATTTGCGCGCCAAAGACTCGAGACCCAGACCCGATAGCGGCGGAGCCTGCGCGTTGACGTGCAGTGCCGCGCCCTCGATCGCCGTGTTGAGCAACAGCGCGTTCAGTTCGACGTCATCCTTGACATAGGTTTCCTGCTTGCCCTTTTTGACCTTGTACAAAGGCGGCTGCGCTATGTAAATGTGGCCACGCTCGATCAGGATCGGCATTTGCCGGTAGAAAAATGTGAGCAGCAAGGTGCGTATGTGGCTGCCGTCGACATCGGCATCGGACATCAGAAAAATGCGGTGATAGCGCAACTTGTCGACGTTGAAGTCATCGCGCCCGATGCCGCAGCCCAGTGCGGTGATCAGCGTGCCCACTTCCGCGGAAGCGAGCATTTTGTCGAAACGCGCCTTCTCGACATTGAGGATTTTTCCCTTGAGCGGCAGGATCGCCTGGGTGCGCCGATCGCGCCCTTGCTTCGCGGATCCGCCGGCGGAGTCGCCCTCAACCAAAAATATCTCCGACAGCGCAGGATCTTTTTCCTGGCAGTCGGAAAGCTTGCCGGGAAGTCCGGCGATATCGAGCGCGCCCTTGCGGCGGGTCATTTCGCGTGCCTTGCGCGCAGCTTCGCGCGCATAGGCCGCTTCGAGAATTTTATTGACGATGGCCTTCGCTTCCTGCGGATGTTCCAGCAGAAATTCCTCGAGGCGGGCGGACACGGCGGACTCGACCACGCCCTTCACTTCGGAGGACACCAGCTTGTCCTTGGTTTGCGAGGAGAATTTGGGATCCGGCAATTTCACCGACAGAATCGCGGTCAGTCCCTCGCGCGAATCGTCTCCGGTGGTCTGAATCTTTTCCTTCTTCGACGCCAATTCCTTTTCGATGTAGTTGTTCAAGGTGCGCGTCAGCGCGGCGCGATAACCCGCAAGGTGGGTGCCGCCGTCCTTCTGCGGAATGTTGTTGGTGTAGCAATACATGCTCTCTTGGTACGAATCGTTCCATTGCATCGCAACTTCGACCTGGGTGTTGCCGTCGCGCGTCTGGAACCACAACACTGTGTCGTGTACCGGAGTCTTGCTGCGATTCAAATGCGTGACGAAAGCCTTGAGTCCGCCTTCGTGCTGGAACACCTCGGACTTCTCGTCGCGCTCATCGACCAATTCGATGCGCACGCCGGAATTGAGAAAGGACAATTCGCGCAAGCGCTTGGCGAGAGTGTCGTAGTTGAAAGTGATGTGCGTGAAGATTTGCGCGCTGGGTTTGAAGCGCAGCGTGGTGCCGTGTTCGGCCGTATCGCCAATCGCGGCCATCGGCGCCTGAGGTTCGCCGAGACGGTATTCCTGACGGTGGACTTTTCCGTCGCGCCGAATATTTAATTCCAGGAAATCGGAAAGGGCATTGACGACGGAGATGCCAACGCCGTGCAGACCGCCTGAGACCTTGTATGAACTGTCGTCGAACTTTCCGCCGGAGTGCAGCACGGTCATGATGACCTCGGCTGCAGAGCGTCCTTCTTCGGCGTGGATATCCACAGGGATGCCGCGGCCGTTGTCGAAAACGGTTACCGACTCGTCCGCATGGATGGTCACGACGACGCGGTCGCAATAGCCGGCCAACGCCTCATCGATGGCGTTATCCACAACCTCGAAAACCATATGATGGAGGCCGCTACCATCGTCCGTGTCCCCGATGTACATACCGGGGCGTTTTCGGACGGCGTCCAAACCTTTTAAGACTTTGATTTTGCTGGAATCGTAAACGTCGTCTTGGGCCATGCTCAATCCTAATCAGTGACCCAGCATTCTAACAGTTTTGGACCCAAAAACCTAATCTGTTAAGTCGATTTTTCCCAGTATTATCATATGCTTACGCAACGGTGTTGACGCTCACTGCTGCGACGCTCGCGGTGCTGTCCATTTCGCGGGGATTTCGCGGCTATTCCTCGTGTACAAAGCGTGCACGATGACGGTAAACCCAATAACAAGGGCCCGCACTAAACAGGAGGAAGCCCAGGAGCATGGCCGAGTCCAAGCCTAAGGAATCAGGGCTATCGCCGCTGATGGCCGGGCATTCGGTAGGCTGAACACCAGAAAAAAGGAGAGAGGCCACTGTGCCACCCAGAGCACCGCCAGGAGCAGCGGTGGCCAAGGTGAGTAAGGAGTTCGGCTGAAGAAGGCTACCAGCGCGGTGGGAACACAGTACAGCGGAATCAACAGAGAGAGCCCGACTGCCACCAAGGTAGCCAGTTGATCAGTCCAATGAGCAATTGTTCCACGTGAAACTAAACGCCGATGGCTTGGCCGGCGCTCATTCTAAATCGTCGACCGGGCTCGCCGAAAGCCGGAAACTCGCCATGCAGCGTCGTCACAATCAGCTGGACAGATTGCCCAGATACTTCACGAATCAGGCCAGCTAGCCGCTCGTCATCCAGCTCCGCCGCCGGATCATCCAGCAACAGGCTCGGTTGAACCGTAGACCCTTCCGGAAACAGTTTGATTTGGGCGATCAATAGCGCGGCAGCCAAAAGTTTCTGTTGTCCTCGCGAAATTCGATCCTTGACGGCGGCGCCATCCAAGCGAATCGCCAGTTCAGCGCGATGCGGCCCCACCTGAGTCGCGCCGGTCTCGTGATCGTGACTCCAGCTCTGCGCCAGCGCCTCCACCATGCTGTAATCCTTCGCCCAGCCGTTGCGATAACTCAGTGTGAGTTCCATGCCCAGAAGATTCCGCCCAATGACTTGCGCGTAAGGGGTCAATGCCGTCACGTAGCGCGCCCGCGCGGCACCAAGAAGCTCGCCGGATCGCACCAGATCGCTGTCCCAGACCGAAACCACGGCCTTAGGCTGATGGCCCTTGAGGGCAGCATTACGCTGTTTTAGTACCTGCTGGTATCGCTGCCAATGGCCCACAAAGGATTGCTCCACGTGGAACACTCCCCAATCCAAGAACCGGCGACGGCGGCTCGGACCTTCCTCGATCAGATGATGGACTTCCGGGTCGATGATTTGCACCGGCAGAAATAGCGCCAGCTCGGCGAGGGAGGAGGGCTTGTCTCCGTCGATCTGGGCACGTATTCCTTGTCGCGTTCCCTCGACGCCCATGGGAACGCGACGGGTTGTTGTCTCCACTTCGCCGAATACCACGAAACGCTCGGCGCCCTGTCGAATGAGATGCTCCAGACGCCGGGTACGAAAGGACCGGCCACGGCCCAAGACATAAATGGCTTCGAGCAAGCTGGTCTTGCCGGAGGCATTGGCTCCGCAGATCAGCGAGAAGTGGGGATCGAGATGCAATTCGGCCGACTGCAAGCAGCGGAAGTCCGTTACTTGCAGCCGGCTCAAGCTCACGGCTTATAGCCTCATCGGCATCACGACATAGCGCGCGTTGGTGTTGCCGGGCGATCGAATCAGGCAGCTGCTATTGCTGTCAGTAAGTCCCAACTCGACCTCCTGGCCATCAATGGCGGCGAGGGCATCGAGCAGATAATTGACATTGAAACCGACCTCAAGATCGTTGCCTTCATAGCCAACTTCGATCTCTTCCTCGGCCTCTTCTTGCTCCGGATTGTGGGCCTGCACCGTCAGAATGCTTTTCTTCACGGTGACTCGAATGCCCCGATATTTCTCGTTCGAAAGAATAGCGGTGCGCTGTAGTGCCTGGCGCAAAACATCACGATCCGCGCGAATGGCGGAGGCGGGCGCTGCCGGAATAACCCGTGAGTATTCCGGGAAACGCCCATCGATCAGCTTCGAAGTGAAGCGAATATCGCCGATTTGGGCCCGAACGTGATTAGTACCGATAGCAACTTCCGCGATCCCGTCATCCGTTAGCACGCGCTGCAATTCCAGTACGCCCTTGCGCGGCACAATGACCTGCTGGGAGTTCTTCGCCTTGGCTGCCAGCGCCGTTTCGCACAAAGCCAGGCGATGACCGTCGGTCGCGACCGCACGCAGCACCTGCGCATCGATCTCCAACAGCATGCCGTTGAGGTAGTAACGAACATCCTGCTGCGCCATGGAGAAATGCGTTTTCTCCAGCAGCCGCAATAATTCTTTGCGCGGCAGCTGCACCGTCTGCTGCGAATTGATGTCGTCAATTACCGGGAAATCAGCAGCCGGCAGCGTCGACAAACTAAATCGGCTGCGTCCCGCCTTGATGACGATTTTCTCGCCTTCGAGACTCAGTGCAACGGAAACCTTCTCCGGCAAGGCGCGCAAAATATCCAGAAATTTTCGACCCGGCACGGTGATATCGCCGCTGTCCTGAACCGCGACTTCCGTTGCCGCAACCAATTCGACCTCGAGATCCGTCGCCGTAATCGCTAGCTGTCCCTTGCGAACCCCCAGCAACACATTCGCGAGGACCGGCATGGTTTGCCGACGCTCCACCACACCGATGACCGCCTGCAAAGGGGTCAGTAATTTTTCACGCTCTGCCGTCAATTTCATGGGCTCACCGTCTTACCAATCTTAGATTTAGATTCTTAAAAGAGATTATTACTATGATTATGAGGGATATGGTTTTCAGTGGATAACACAATAAACACTATTTAAATCAATAACCTGCAACGTCACGAAACAACCTTAATACTTGTCCACAGACCGCTCGGAAACTGTCATCGAACTGTGGATATCTTCATCCACAGTTTTATCCACAGCTTGTCCTACCCTATCCAGCCAGGGTTCTCAACAGGT
>Ga0208985_1000050_pt1 | contig 11774 bp, 9 predicted proteins | sample MedBloCARef_O1_FD_187853 | JGI IMG/M metagenome (GOLD analysis project Ga0208985, IMG submission 187853) | Forest soil microbial communities from El Dorado National Forest, California, USA - Mediterranean Blodgett CA Ref_O1 (SPAdes) (version 2) | ecosystem: Environmental > Terrestrial > Soil >...
ATTACATAATAATATAATGTTTTATTTAGCTATTATATTATTTACTGTAACATGAATGATGATAACAATAATAAAAAATTTTATTTCATCAAAATCTCTTATATCTCATAAATATATGAACCATGGTAAACATGTGCCTATTCAAAAGTACTCTAAGTCTTTTTTATTAAATTATAAAATATCTACAGTACGTACTTATTCTACTTTACCTAAAAACCCTTCAAATGTTAATGATAGCTTAACTCCAGTTAAAATATATGAAAATGCTTATCTTTTGAAAAAATATATAATAAAAGAAAATAAAGGTAAATCAGGTATATATATGCTAACTAATAAACTTACTAGTGATATATATATAGGACAATCTAGTGATTTATCAAAAAGATTTAGAAAGTATTTTAGTCCTAGTTATATAAAAAGTAAAGATAGTTTTATAATAAGTAGAACATTGATTAAATACGGGTATTCTAATTTTTCTGTTACAATTTTAGAGTATTGCAATGCATCTGATTTACTTAAAAGAGAACAACATTATTTGGATAAATTAAATCCAAAATATAATATATTAAAAATAGCAGGAAGTTCTTTGAATTATTTGCAATCAGAAGAAACTAAAGCAAAAATTAGTAAAGCTTTAAAAGGAGTTTATATAAAAGAAAAATCAGCTTTATTTGGTAGTTTTCATACAAAAGAAACAAAAGAACTTATGAGTTTAAAGAAAAAAGGTATAAATAATCCTTTATTTGGAAAAACTCATAGTGAAAAAACTAAGTCTTTAATGAAACAAAAGGCTTTAGGTAGAAAACATTCTAATGATACTAAATTAAAAATAAGTTCTCTACATGGGAATCCCATTAATATATATGAAAAGTGTTCTTCAGAAGGATTCAAATTAATAGGTAGTTTTGTTTCAGCTAGAAAAGCTGCTAAATTTTTAGGTATAAGTGGTAGTACTATAATTAGATATAAGAATTCGGGTGAAATATTTAAAGACAGATATAAATTTTCATCCAAATAAATTTAGAATAACTATGAATAAAATTTTACTATATGCTGGAAACTCCTAAAGCCCTAGATACTATAATAATTATTATTATTAGTGAAAATTCTAGTGGATATAACAATGGACAATCAGCAGGAAACCAAAGTAATTGTTAAATTATAAGTAGGATCCCTAGAGACTACACGTAAAAGCCTATATAAGGTAATATATAGTCCAGTTGAATAGGAAACTATTCAAAAATAATGACATTAATAGAATTAATTTGAACTATAACACCAGCATTAATTTTAATTTTAATTGCATTTCCTTCATTTAAATTGTTATATTTAATGGATGAAGTAATGGATCCTTCATTAGTTATTTATGGAGAAGGTCACCAATGATATTGAAGTTATCAATATCCTGATTTTACAAATACTGATAATGAATTTATAGAATTTGATTCATATATAGTACCTGAAAATGATTTAGAAGAAGGAACATTTAGAATGTTAGAAGTAGATAATAGAGTTGTTATACCTGAATTAACTCATACAAGATTTGTTATATCAGCTGCAGATGTTATACATTAAAATAATAAATAATTTATTAGTGTAAAAGAGCCAAATTCCGGGGAAACCCTAAAGCTTTAGTAACCAAAGACTTAAAGGAAACTTTATATCTGGCTTGATTAATGACTCAAGGTATGGTAATATCACTAAAGATGAAAGATTTCGATCTGAAATGGGTAATCGCGGATCTAAATCAATAGTAGTCAACTATTGTAAAAGAGCAACGAGTAGACGGTTCTTCAAGTATAAATAATTATATTTGTATTTGTAAGGTATACTCTAGTCGCCGGGAAAGCCGGTTCTTAAGCGAAAATCTAGTAACTTAAGATTAAAGTTACCGCAAGTTTATTTTTTCTTTATTTACAGGTTGTTTATACGAAATCTCTTTATTAAGTTATATTTAATTGTGGAACGTTTTTATTTATAATATTATTTTTAATTAAAATTCTATTTAAATTTATTACTTATACTACTATTTTTACTTCCTTCGTAGGCTTTGACGCCAGAGGCAGCGAAACTAGGGATATATTTTATCCAACTTACTTTATATATCCGTATAAATCTCCTAAATTTTGTACAGGAAGAAGATATTATAGTTCGTATTCCCGTCAAATTACTTTTGATAATTATAAAGATATTACTAGTGAAGTATTAAATAATTTACTAAGTAATCAACAAGTTTCCATTACAGAAGAAAAGTTAACTAAACTTAAAAATATACCAGGGGTTAGATTTGATTTTCCGTTTACTGATCAAACATACTTTTCTTATGTAAGTCTTGTAGGTAAACCTAAAACCAGAGGATGAAAAGCAGGAGTATATATCTTTACGCATAAAGCGACAGATAGTAAATACGTAGGATCTAGTAATAGTCTTTCTAGAAGATTAGATCAATATTTTACTTTTAAACATTTTAATCAAGAAAACTCTGGTTTATTATTACCTTTAATAAAAAAAGATGGTTTTGAAGCATTTAGTTTAGAAATTTTTGTTATACCTGAGGACTTTAATTATCCAACTGAAACATTAGATTATTACTTTTTATTTTTGGAACAGTATCATTTATTAAATAAAAAATTTAATCTTAATACTCAAAGAATAGTTAATTTTCGGGTTAATCAAGGTAAAAAAATTTATATTTACGATTTAGATGGTAAAACTTTATATTATAGCGGTAAATCTTTAAATGTTATTAAAGGTATTTTAGGTATACATTATGCGACTTGTACTAATTGTATAAAAAATGGTGATAGTTATTTAAATTTATTTAAAATTACGGATACTCCTATAGATGGAGCTGAAAAAACAAATTTGAGTATTCCTGAAATAATTAATTTAATTGATATAAAAAAAACAGAAATGTTAAAAAAAACTTCTAGCTCTAAATTTAGTAAATCTGTTTCTATTAAAAAAGAAAACGAAGAAGAAATTAAAGAGTTTTTTAGTATAACAGCTGCAGTAAATTATTTAAAAAGTAAAGACATAAAAGTCGATAGAAATCAAATAACTAAATTCTTAAATACAGGTAAACCTTATAAAGGTTATATTTTTTCAAGATCTGTCCCAGAGGGGCAAATTCGGGACGAAGGGCCCAAATCTTAGTTATATTCTTTTGATAGTCAATTTGCGGAACGTCTTTTGCTTGTCCTTCTTTAGGTATTAAAACAGATGCATATCCTGGTAGATTAAATCAATCATCTGTTTATTTAAATCGTCAAGGTACATATTTTGGACAATGTTCAGAAATTTGTGGTATACTTCATAGTTCTATGCCTATAGTAATACAATCTGTTTCTATTAAAGATTTTTTACTGTGATTAAAAGATCAAATGGAAAGTTAATGTAATTATAAATTATAAAAGTTAATCATTTTAATAAGAATAATTAATTTATTAAGTTTAAACGTGTTAATTTAATGGAAAAATAGCATATTACGAACATGTATATACAAGTTCAAATCTTGTACACGTTTTAAGAATATGTTATATTTTTAATGTTGTATATTTTATATATATATATTTAAATTATATAATATTTTATCTAATTATAAATAATGTGTAGCATAGATAAATCAAAAAATAATTTTTTTTTATATGAATTTTTCAATATTTTTATTTCTTATTGGAATATTAGGTTTTGTTTTAAATAGAAAAAATATAATACTAATGCTAATTTCAATAGAAATAATGTTATTATCTATAACATTTTTAATATTAATTAGTTCACTTAGTTTTGATGATATATTAGGTCAAACCTTTGCTATATATATTATAACAATAGCTGGTGCAGAATCTGCAATAGGTTTAGGTATTTTAGTAGCATTTTATAGATTAAGAGGTAGTATATCAATACAATATAAATAATGTATTTAACATTGATAATTTTACCTTTATTAGGTTCAATATTTTCAGGATTTTTTGGAAGAAAAATTGGAATAAATGGATCTCATTTAATAACATGTAGTTCAATTATAATAACGACTGTATTATCTATATTAATTTTTTTTGAAGTAGGTTTTAACAATATACCTGTTACAATAAATATAGCTAGATGAATAGATGTAGAATCACTTAATGTATTATGAAGTTTTAAATTTGATTCATTAACAGTTTCTATGTTATTACCTGTATTAATAGTATCTAGTTTAGTACATATTTATTCTATAAGTTATATGAGTCATGATCCTCATAATCCCAGATTTTTTAGTTATTTAAGTTTATTTACTTTTATGATGATAATTCTTGTAACTGGAAATAATTATTTATTAATGTTTGTAGGTTGGGAAGGTGTTGGAATTTGTTCTTATCTTTTAGTAAATTTTTGATTTACTAGAATAGCTGCAAATCAAAGTTCTATTTCAGCTTTTTTAACTAATAGAGTAGGTGATTGTTTTTTAACAATAGGTATTTTTGCAATATTATGATCTTTTGGGAATATTGATTATAATTTAGTATTTTCATTAGTTCCATATTATAATGAAAATATAATAACTATAATAGGTATTTGTTTATTAATAGGTGCTACAGCTAAAAGTTCACAGGTAGGTTTACACATTTGATTACCTCAAGCTATGGAGGGTCCTACACCAGTATCTGCATTAATACACGCTGCCACAATGGTAACAGCAGGTGTATATTTATTAATGAGATCTTCACCTTTAATAGAATATAGTTCAACTGTTTTAGTTATTTGTTTATGATTAGGTGCTATAACTACTATATTTAGTTCTTTAATTGGATTATTTCAACAAGATATTAAAAAAGTTATAGCTTATTCAACTATGAGCCAATTAGGTATAATGGTAATAGGGATAGGATTATCTTGTTATAATATTGCTTTATTTCATTTAATTAATCATGCTTTTTATAAAGCATTATTATTTTTAGGAGCTGGAGCAGTAATACATTCAGTATCAGATAATCAAGATTTCAGAAAATATGGAGGATTAATATCATTTTTACCTTTAACTTACTCAGTTATGTTAATAGCTTCTTTAAGTTTATTAGCTATTCCTTTTATGACTGGATTTTATTCTAAAGATTTTATACTTGAATCTTCATATGGTCAATTTTATTTATCTAGTACTATTATATATTTTATAGCAACTATAGGTGCTATGTTTACAACTCTTTACTCAGCAAAAGTATTATATTTAACATTTTTAACTAATCCTAATGGACCTTTAATTAATTATAAACAAATACATGAAGGGGATTTATTTCTTAATGTTCCTTTAATTGTATTAGCTATTTTTTCTATATTTTTTGGTTATTTAACTAAAGATATTTTTATAGGATTGGGAACTAATTTTTTTTCAGATAATAGTTTATTTATACATCCTAATCATGAAATTATGTTAGATACAGAATTTGCTGTACCTATTTTATTTAAATTATTACCTTTTATATTAACTGTTTTATTAAGTTTAATTTCAATAATATTATCCGAATTTTTTCCTAAATTACTTATTAATTTTAAATTTTCTAAATTAGGTTATAATATTTTTAGTTTTTTTAATCAAAGATTTTTTATTGAGTTGATTTATAATAAATATATAATTGAGTTTATTTTAAAATTAGGTGGACAAACTACTAAAATTTTAGATAAAGGTTCTATAGAATTATTAGGACCATATGGTTTAGAAAAAGGATTAATAAATTTAAGTAATAATATAAATAATTTAAGTACAGGTATTATTACTACATATGCTTTATATATATTAATAGGTTTAATTTTTTATATTTCTTTATTATACTTTTCTTATTATGATCATAATTTATTAATATTAGTAATTTTTACTTTATTTGCTTTACTAAATAATAATTTACATCTATATTATAAATAATTTATTATAAATTGTTAATTTAAATTTATCTTTTATTTTATATGCTTTTATCTTCTATATTTTTTTTATTATTATCTAATTCTCTGTCTTATAGACGTGATATTACTATTTTTTATTCTAGAATTGGTATATTAATTTTATTTTATTGTATATTTTTATCTTATAATAATTTATTTATAACATATTTAGATAAAGGTATTGGATTATTTGGAGGTTTATTTTATGTATCCTCTATAACACAAACATTTCATATATTAATATTTATTATTAGTTTATTAATATTGAATATTACAGGTTTTTATACTATAAAACTTATATCAAATAACTATATGAGTTTTTATAAGTTATTATTTACAAAATTATATTTTTTTAAAGAATTTGCTGTTTCAAATATAATTTTAAAAAAAGGAGAACAATATACTATATTAGAATACACTTTAATAATTTTATTTATAATAATGGGAAGTATTTTATTAATATCTAGTAGTGATTTAGTTTCTATTTTTTTAACTATAGAGTTACAAAGTTACGGGTTGTATTTATTATGTACTATTTATAGAAATTCTGAATCTTCAACTTCAGCTGGTTTAACTTACTTTTTATTAGGAGGGTTAGCTTCTTGTTTTATATTATTAGGTATAAGTTTAATATATGCAAATCTAGGTATTACTTACTTAGATAGTTTTTATATAATAAATAACTTATCTAATATAGTAATTGAACATGAATTAAAAAACATAAATTTACATATAATTTCGTATATACCATATTGTTTATTATTAATATCTATAGGATTTTTATTTAAAATATCAGCTGCACCTTTTCATTTTTGATCTCCAGATGTTTACGATGGTATACCCACAATAATTACTACTTTTGTTGCAATAATAGCAAAAATATCAATATTAGTTTTAATATTACATATAGTTCATTATACTAATAATATTTATATATCTATAGAATACTATTGAACAATAAGTTTATTAATAAGTTCTTTATTATCTTTAGTTATAGGAACTGTTTTAGGTTTAACTCAATTTAGAATTAAAAGATTATATGCTTATAGTACAATATCTCATTTAGGATTTATGCTTTTAGCTATAAGTATAAATAGTATAGAATCAGTACAATCTTTTATTTTTTATCTTATACAATATAGTATTTCTAATTTAAATGCCTTTATATTATTAATAGCTATTGGTTATAGTTTATTTTTCTATAATGATAAAAATATAAATCATAATAAATTAATAGATAAAAATAATTCGCCTATACAGTTTATAAGTCAACTTAAGGGTTATTTTCATATAAATAGTATGTTAGCTTTAAGTTTAACTATAACTTTATTTTCTTTTGCAGGTATTCCTCCTTTAATTGGATTCTTTGCTAAACAGATGATTTTTTCTGCAGCTTTACAAGAAGGATTTGTTTTTTTAACATTTATAGGAATATTAACTAGTGTTATTAGTGCAGTTTATTATTTATTTATTGTTAAAACAATGTTTTTTGATTTATCTTCTTATAAATATTTTAATAAATTACAAGATATTAAACTATCTGCTCTTATTTTACAAAAAAATAAAGTTATAGAAAAAATATATTATTCTAAATTTGTTTTATCTAATTCTTTAACTATAACTATATCTATATTAACTCTTATTATTTTATTATTTATATTTATGCCTAATGAATTATTATATATTTCTAATATATTAACTATTATATTTTTTGTACCTTTATTTTAATTAATAAATATATATATATATAAAGTATTGTAAATAAAAATTGTAAATATTTATATTATTTTCAAAATGAGAATTTTTAAAAGTCATCCTATACTAAAAATAGTGAATTCTTATATAATAGATTCACCACAACCTTCTAATTTAAGTTATTTATGAAACTTTGGATCTTTATTAGCTCTTTGTTTAGTTATACAAATAATAACAGGTGTTACATTAGCTATGCATTATACACCTAGTGTATATGAAGCTTTTAATTCTGTAGAACATATTATGAGAAATGTAAACAATGGATGATTAATACGTTATTTACATTCAAATACAGCATCTGCTTTTTTTTTTTTAGTTTATTTACATATAGGTAGAGGTTTATATTACGGATCTTATAAATCACCAAGAACTTTAACATGAGCTATAGGTACTATAATTTTTATAGCTATGATGGCTACAGCTTTTCTGGGTTATGATACTAGCCCAAAATGGTTTAATATAATATTTCTGATCATCTTATTTATTATTTATATATTCGTATTTCTTATACATGAGGAAATTATAAATGATATTAAAAATGAAAAGAATAAAAATAAAATAAGAAATTATTTAAAATCTAATAAAACTAATTTAATAGGTTATAAAATTATTAGAAATTATACTTCGACCGGTGGTCGTAGTATAAAAACATCAGATAAATTAAATGAGATTATTAAAGAATTGGGTTTAAATCCTGTGTATTTTTATGAAGATTTGAATTTAGATAGCACTAAAAAACAAATCTTAAAGGATACTAAAGGTTTAAGTGGAATATATATGATAGTTAATAAAACAACTAAAGATTATTATATAGGTTCTGCTTCAACTAATAGATTTAATGCTAGATTTAGTAATCATACTATTCTTTTTACAGGTAGTAAGATAGTTAAGTTGGCTATTAAAAAATATAAAATAGAAAACTTTGCTTTTTTAATATTAGAGTTATATCCTAATATTGTTACTAAAGAGAATAACCATGAATTAATCAATCTAGAAGATAAATATTTAAAATCTTTATTACCTAATTATAATATCTTAACTGAAGCAGGATCTAGTTTTGGTTATAAACATACCGAAATTGATCGTCAAAAAATGAAAGATATTTATAGTGATGAAAGACGTGAAAGAATAGGTAATTTAAATAAAGGTAAATCTTTATCTCCAGAAACAATAGAGAAAATGAGACAAAAAGCTCTGTTAAGACCTGCTATGTTTGATGAAATCAAAAAAAAATGTATAACAAATACAATACCTATTATACTATACAATTTAAATGGAACTATTTTTGGTAAATATTCTACTATTATAGATGCTGCAAATGCTATTAATTGTAATGAAAAAACAATTAGAAGAGCATTACAAACAGAGAAAAAATTAGTAAAAAGAAAATGAATAGTAAAAGAAATTAAATAATTATTATTAGTTTATAAATATATATATTATATTAAATTATAGTCCCACGAGTAATAATCATTTTGCAATTTTTATAAAGAAAAAAAGATTAAAGTGGTATAGCCCGACAGGGGTATAGAATAATTATTAATTATTTGGCAATGTTAGTGAAAATGATTAAAGAGATATTTAATCTTCAGATCATCGGTTATATAAATGATCGCGACAGACTGGGTCACTAATGGGTAACTGAAATGTTGCTTAATGCACAGTCGAATCTTCAGCTTATAGCTGCTGAATAACGAATTCAAAGTTATTCTATCTTATTTAATTTTTTTTTTTTAGATAAGAAAGCTTGTATGTACTACCTTATGGTCAAATGAGTTTATGAGGTTTATTTTTTGAGCCTAAAATGCATAAAATAGTTTATTATTTGATTACTTTTTCATTTCTGGTATTAATAACACCTTTTGTTAATACAATCTCTAAAGTTATTAGACTTAAAGGTATTTATAGAATAGGTCCTCATAATAAAGATGTAATATCTATTATATTTGGATCTTTACTTGGAGATGCACATGCGGAAAAAAGAGAAATGGGTACAGGTACTAGAATTAGTTTTTACCAAGAAGGTTCTCATATTAAATATATATTGTTTTTACATAATTTATTATCTAAATTAGGTTATTGTAATCCTAAAATACCTACTATAAGAACTAGATTAGGTAAAGGAAAAATTAGAAAGATTGCAAGATTTTCAACATGAACTTATACTAGTTTTAATTGAATACATGATTTATGATATAAAAATAATATTAAGTGTATACCTGAATGTATAGGTGAGTATTTAACTCCTTTAGCTTTAGCCATTTGAATAATGGATGATGGAGCTAAAGTAGGTTCAGGTTTAAAATTTGCAACTAATTCTTATACATATAATGATTGTAAAATATTAGTTAAAGTTTTAAAAGATAACTTTAATCTTAAAGTTTCTATACAATCAGCAGGAGCAAAAGATCAATATATTATTTATATATGAAAAGAATCTATGGAAGATCTTAGAAACATAGTATCTCCTTATATTATACCAGAAATGAAATATAAATTATTATAAATTAAGGCCTCCGACCTTACAGGTCGGGGGATTTATGTATAGTTATATAATTGAATATAAATAAATTTTTACTGAGAGTTATATTCTTAGTTGTATAGCGACATTGATGAAAACAAGTCAAAGATGTAAGTTTAGCATTTAGACTGTCGGTAGAGTAAACTATCGCAACAGACTGGTCCATCGGTGGGTATCTTAAATGGTGCTTAATGTACAGTCGGAATCTTTTTTCAATTTAATATTGAAACACAAGGCATTATACTATATTTAATTATGTTTATCTTTATAAAGATAAGTATAATGTACATGATTTACTTGTTTTAAACTAAGTTATTATTATGTAATATATATAATAACTTATTATTAAAATACCTACAAAGAATCCTAAATTATTAATAGGTTTACATAATATTTTTTTTTTAGGCCCCAGGACCAAAGGCCCAAGGGGTTTAAATATTTTCCTGTCTTGATATTATAATTTGTTTATAGTAATGAAAGATTAATTAATTTATATTAATGAAAAAAGATTTTAGATTTTATTTATTTTTACTTTTATTTTTATTATTTATATTTTTAGTAGTTACTATTATATTTATTACATTTAATTCTCCAATGTTTTGTGAAGGAGATAGTGATAAATTTACAGGAATAGTTAAACAAGTTGGTGATAAAGTTAATACAACACTTTCAGGAAGTAATATTCAAAATAATATTAATGCTAATGTAGATAAACCTAGTATTAACATTAGTAACCCTGATATAAATATTCCAAGTTCTGTAGGAACAGCGGTAGCTCAAGGAGCAAGTTCGCTTGGTATAGGTGCAACAGTAGTAGGTGGTATGAGAGCTATGACACATAGAGCTGGTAATCTTCCTCCTGCAACTAGAGCAATATATATGGGAGTTGGAGGTTTAATAGGGGGTACTTTATTTATTGGTGGTAATTATGTTAGTACACGTATGCAAAATACAGCAAGTTCTACTAATAATAAAGATGGACCATTTTCTACTAATTCTATCATAGAGGAAGGAGATAGTATAGAATCGGTAATGAATTTTCTTTACTTTAATTTATTTATAAGTATATTAATCTTGTTATTAGTAATTTTATTGATTTATCTATTTAAAAAGAATAAAAATAAGTTAGTATTTATAACAATATTTACTTTAGAAATACTAGGTTATATATCTTATTATTTAGCACTTAATTTATATAATGATATAGGTATAATATCTACAATATATCAAAATTCTATTAACTACTCTGTAGTGGGATCAAATTTTAATGTAGATGGTGTAAAAATGGTTAGAGAATTATTAGGTGTTAATATAATAATGAGTTTTTCTATGTTAATATTAGCTTTTTTATTTCCTGGTACATATATAAATTATAAAGTAATACATGGAAATTGAGATATATCATATATAAAAAAAATATTTGGTGAACGTTTCTATTATTATTTTATGAAAATATATAGTTATGGAAGTAAAACAAGTTTAGGTTGAATATATTATTGTTTTATTCTTTTAATAATTTCTTGTTTGGTGTCAGTAATTATAGGATTTTATTTAATTAAAGACATTGATTTTATAACAGAAT
>Ga0208985_1000051_pt1 | contig 11688 bp, 13 predicted proteins | sample MedBloCARef_O1_FD_187853 | JGI IMG/M metagenome (GOLD analysis project Ga0208985, IMG submission 187853) | Forest soil microbial communities from El Dorado National Forest, California, USA - Mediterranean Blodgett CA Ref_O1 (SPAdes) (version 2) | ecosystem: Environmental > Terrestrial > Soil >...
CCCACGCCGAGCGCGCTCATCAACGCATACAACAAATTGGGCAGTCGCGCGGACCAGGCCTGATTGCCGAAAATCTTCATCGGAACGGCGGCCAGCCAATAAGTCAAAGGCGGCTTTTCGCAGAAAGCTTCACCTGCCAGCAACGGCACGGCTTTATCAGCCTGCCAGCTCATGCGCCACGCAATATCGGCTTCGCGCGGCTCATCGGGAGTCCAAAATCCGCGCCCGAACATGCCGATGCACCACGACAGCAGCAACGCAGCCGCGAGCCATCCAGTCATGGTTCGAGGATTCAGCGAAGGGCCAACACGCATTCGCTGACTATACTTCACGTCAGCCCTTGCCTGGATCATGCGCTGCATTCAAAGTAGGCGTCCGCAAGGAACATCGGTGGCATGTGGTCGAACAATTCTGCGATTGGTTGTCGAGAACGAGCATCAGCGTCGCGTTCCAATCCGCGAACTGGTTCGTCCCCTTGGTGCAAACCATCCACATCATTTCCATTGCCATCCTGCTGACCTCCGTCTATGTCGTGAGCTTTCGGCTCATCGGCCTGACGCGCGGCGCCCAGCCTCTGGCCGCTCTCACCGCCAGATCGACGCCCTGGGTTTGGACCACGTTGTGCGTGCTGCTCGCCACGGGCATCCTGCTTACTATCACCGAGCCGGCGCGCGAATTGCTCAACTGGGTTTTTCGCGTAAAGATGTTGTTGGTTCTTGCCCTTGCCGCAATTTTGCTGCTGGTGCAGACGCGCACCCGGCGCAACCCGGACTACTGGAGTCTATCGCGCACGCGGCGGCTTGCCGCCCGCGCCATCGGCATCGTCGCGGTCATCATCGGCGCCGGCATCGTGACCGCCGGGCGTTGGATCGCGTATGTCTGATTCGTCCCGCGGAGCGCTCTAAACTCGTGGCTTTGGAACAGACGTTGACGCGGCTGCAGGACTCGAGTCTCCCTACGCAGATTCGCGAGTCCGTGTGGCTGTTTCCGACCATCGAGACGGTGCATGTGTTTGCGCTGGTTTTGGTCGTCGGCACCATCATGACCGTGGACCTACGGCTGTTGGGCCTCGCCGGCAAGGAGCGTCCCTTCAGCCAGGTCGCTTCTGAAATGCTGCCGTGGACGTGGGTGGCTTTTTCGGTTGCCGCGCTTGCGGGACTGCTGATGTTTTCCTCCAAGGCGTTGGTCTACTACGCGGACATTCCGTTCCGCTTGAAAATGCTCTGCCTCGTATTGGCCGGCATCAACATGCTGCTATTTCATTTGTTGGGCACACGTCATCTGGCTGCCTGGGACCGCGGGCGGCCGCCATGGCACGCTAAATTTGCCGGTGGCGCATCGCTGCTGCTGTGGACGGCGATCGTCGCAGCGGGCCGCTGGGTCGGATTCACGACCTGACTGCGGCCCGAATCCAGCGCGTCAATCTGCGGTTGGTCTATTGGCGCGTCAAACGGCGGTAGCCTAGGTAGGCTCCCGTTACGCACCCCACTGTAACGCCGGCCATCAGCGCCAGCATCAGCGCATCCCACAGGGGACGGGACCTCAATGGCGCCACAAAGTCCAGCCGGTGCAATCCTTCATGCAGCCAGCGATACGCGCGAGCTTGGGAATCCTGCTTGGCTAGCAACATTCCCGACACCGGGTCGAAGTAGTAGCGGGTGCCCGATGCGAGAACCAGCCGGTAGACGGGTAAGGTTGCGGCTTCGCGGTGATGGCTGAAATAATAATTATCCTCTTGCTGCAGCAGTTCCAGTGTGGCGTTTGCATTGCTGCCCTGCGCGGCGTTGGACAGAAAGGTCGCATCCGCGCCGTCGAGGTCCGCTGCCGAACCCGCGTCGTCGAACCTGCGGCGCTCGCCGCTGCCGCCGTGGGCGATGAAATAGAGTCGGCCGTTCAACGGCGCCGACTTCAGGGAAACGGCCTCGGGACGAGCATCGGCGATTTTCTGCAGCGCGCCGGCGAGCTCGGCCGCCGAGGCGCTGCGCCCATGAATTCTTGCGTTCTCTGCCTGGGCACTCTCTCCTTCGAGCCATCCCCAGGGATTCATTGACAAGAGCCCGCTTGCAACCCAGGTCAAAGTGAAGACGCCGAACACCAGTCCGGCGACGTGGTGCCATAAATTGAATCCCACGTACGGGGACCATCGCCGCGGCAGCTGCACGGTCATCTGGCGCACCCCCAGATAGATGCCGATCGCGGTGAGAAAGCAGCCGAGCAGCGATGTGTAGATGACGACCTGGGCCCAGAGCCACGCGTGTCGGCGCAATTCGGCAAAATACAGCCAGTGCGGAACGGCGCCCAGCCAATTCCAAAAGCGTTCGCGGGCGGTGGTGATTTGCACCGCGCGCCCGGTGATGCTCGATATATAAACTTGCGTGCCGGCCGAATCGTCCAGGGCAAAGCGATACAGCGGTCTCGAGGAATGGAAATCGCCGGAAACAGTCCATTGATCGTGGTCGATCAGGCCGAGCAGTCGCGGCGCGGCGCCTGAATCGGACGCGCCGATGAAGTTTTTGGCGACTTGCACAGCCTGCGAGGGGGAGATACCGTCGATCGCAGACCCGGTCCTGAGATCGATCGGGCGGCTTCGTTCCGGGTCCAAGAACAGCACCGGCCGGCCGGCCAGCATTTCTATCTCGGCACTTCCCGCCGGCCGGGCATCGGTGCGCAGCCGGTCGGGAAGCTTGCAGCACCCTTCCCACGCAATCGGCGTGAGCTGTTTGAGGCGCAGATTCTCGGCCAACGCAGGGTAGCTGATGTACATCATCACCACCCCGGACAGGCACCACATGACCATCAACACGCCCAAGGCAATGCCCATATACCGATGCAGCAGCAACATCCAGCGAGTCATGGTGCCTATATAACATGCGAAGTTCCGCATGGACCCTGCGCTATCATTGTTCGGATGCGCGCAGCCGTCGTCCTCCTCATAGCGTTCTTGATCGGCGCGGCCGTCTTTGCGGAAAACCGCTCCGTGGAGCGCAAGCTGTTGCGCGCTGATCCGCAAGGATTGCCCGCCGATGCTGCACTATTTGGATTCGCCCTCAGGCGTGGCGCGCCGCTGTTCAATGCGCATTGCGCAGCCTGTCACGGGGCGAGTGGTGCCGGGGACTCTGCAACGGGCACCCCCGACCTGACCGACGGCGATTGGCTCTACGGCACAGGCCAGGTGGCAGAAATCGAGAAGGTAATCGATTACGGCATACGCTCGCGCAATGCCCGAGCGTGGAATTTGGCCGTCATGCCCGCCTACGCGCGGCCGCGACCCAGCCCTCAAGATAAGGGCATCAAAGCCTTGTCTCCGGACGACATCGATGACTTGGTCGAGTTTTTGATGCGCGCGCAAGGCAGGCAAGCGGATGCGGAGTCTGCCGCGCGCGGCGCCGCGTTGTTCGATGGTCACGCGGGTTGCTTCGACTGCCACTCAGTCGACGCGAAAGGCGACTCGGCCATTGGCGCGCCGAATCTGACTGATGGAATTACGCTTTACGGTGATGGCAGCCGCGGCGCGCTTTTCATGTCCATCGCCTACGGCCGGCAAGGCGCTTGCCCCGACTGGATAAAACAGTTGAGCCCCGCCGCCGTTCGCGAGCTGGCGCTGTACGTCTATTCGATTTCACATCCCGGTGCCCAACATGCCGACTAGTCGAAATATCCAACCCACACCCTGGCGCGACCCTGCAGCGGTAAGCAATGTGCGATCTTTTGTGCTGATGACCTCGGGCGTTCTGATAGGTCTGGTGTTGGCGGGCTACTCGCTGTTTACGGCGCGCAGCGCCTCAACGCTCATCGTGCCCGCAGAGGATGTCGCGCTGGTGAATCAGCAGCCGGTGTCGCGGGCTGACTTTCTGGCGTTGCTGCAAACCCTTTACGGCGTCGATCTGGAGCATTCGACCCGGGAGCAGCGTCAAAAGGTGTTGGATGACATGATACGGGAGGAGTTGTTCGTGCAGCGAGGCAAGGAGCTCGACGTTGCCTCGACCGATCCGGATGTACGCAGCGCGTTGGTCAACGCGGTTGAACTGGAGATTGCTGAGAATGCAATTACCTCGCAGCCCAGCGAGGCGGCACTGCGTCAATTCTACGGCGCCCATCAAGAGCGTTACATCAGCGAAGGGATCGTGAGGCTCAAGGATTGGGTTTTCCCCGCGGCGTCACTGCAAGAGTTGCCGGTCGAGCGCGCGGCGCTGAAGGCGCTGATCGCCAATCCTGAAGCGCTCGCGCGCCTGGGCGGACGCGACTCAGGCAGAGCCAACGGCGATGAATTCTATTTTGCGGCGAAAATTCATTTGGGAGACGAGCTTTTCGCCGCTGCTCGAGACCTGACGGACGGCATGGTGTCCGCGCCGATTCGGCTGGCCGACGGCATCCACATTCTGGAGATGCAAAGGAACAAGCGCCCCGTGCCATTCGACTTCGCTGCGGCACGCGCCCAGGTGTTGAGCGACTATCGCAGTCAGGCGGTCGATCGCCTGAAGGCGAGCGGCGAGTCGTTTTTTCGCAAACGCGCGAATGTGCTCATAGCGGACGATCTGCGTTGAAACGCAGCGCCATCTTCTGGATGTGGTGCGCGGCCGCCTGCTGCGCCGTGCCGGCCCATGCGCACGTGCGCAGCCAATCTCATTCGGTATGGGAAATCAACGGCCAGTTCGTCGACGTGGTCGTCACTATTCCCGACATCGAGGCCAAGCGGCTGGCGGCGGATGCAAGTCCCGTTGCTCCCGAGCAGGTCAGGGATTATCTGACGCCGAGGACATACGCCATCTCCGACGGCCAACGCTGCGCGCTCGTGCCGCCCGTGCAGATCCTCTCTGCGCTCACCGGGTTCAGCAAGTACGACTTCACCTTCAAGTGCGCCACGGGTTCGAACCTGCAGATCCACTCCGATGCGTTCTTCGACTTGGTGTCCAGTCATACCAATTTCGCGCAGGTGCAAAATGCCGCGAGCGGCGAATTCACGGAACAGTTGATCACCAACGAGCATCGCAGCGTCGAGGTCACGGGCGGGGAGGGCGGAAAGCTCAAGAATGCCCGGTTCTTCGAGTTCATCCGCATGGGCATGATGCACATCTTCACGGGAGTCGACCATATGTCGTTCCTCCTGGGATTGGTGCTGATTTCCCGCCGGCTTCGGGATCTGGTGTTCGTGGTGACTGGGTTCACCATCGGACACAGTTTGACCCTGGCGCTGGCGGTCACAGGCGTATTGCGGCCGCATGCAGAATACATCGACGCCTTGGTCGCGCTGACCATCGCACTGATCGGTGCTGAAAACATCGTGGTGCAGACCCGTCAGCCCAAATTGGTCGCCGTGGGCGTCGCTGCCTGCCTTGGATTGATGGCCGCGCTGCAGTTTCTCGGTTTTGGCGGTCTGCCGAGTTTGCTGTTGCTCGGCGCGGGTCTGTTCACCGCGAACTATCTGCTCATCTCAGGCAACATACGCGATGCCGGCCGGTTGAGGATTCTGGTGACCCTTGTGTTCGGCTTGATTCACGGCTTCGGCTTTGCCGCGGATTTGCTGGAATTGCAGCTGCCGACGCAGCGCTTGGCGGAACTGCTGGTGGGCTTCAACCTCGGCGTTGAAGTGGGTCAGCTGGCGCTGGTGGCCGGGGCGACCTTGCTGGTCATGGCTCTGAGACGCTTGCGGCTGGCGTTGCCGCGGCCGATCGTCGTCGATGTGGCCTCGTCGTTTCTGGTGGCATTGGGCGTGTACTGGTTTGTGAGCAGGAGCTACGCGTGAGGACCATGCATCGGGACTGGATGGTCATCGTAGTTCTGTTGCTGCTGCTCGCCGTGATGTTTGTAGCGTCGCTGTTGTGCGGACGGGTGTGGCTGCCCCTCGGCGAGGTATGGGAGGGGTTGTGGTCCAACGATCCCAATCTTGCCGCCACCATCGTCACTCAGCTGCGCCTGCCCCGGGCCGTACTTGCCCTCGAGGTCGGAGCGGCTTTGGGAATCTCCGGCGCGGTTCTGCAGGGCGTGACGCGCAACCCCTTGGCGGAGCCCGGGTTGCTGGGTGTTTCGGCGGGCGCCGCGCTCGGTGCGGTAATCGCCGTCTACTTCGGTTTTGCAATCCACTTTGCGGCCGCCGCGCCCCTCATGGGGCTGGTCGGCGCGTTGCTGGCCAGTGTTTTGACCTTTGCCTTGGGCCGCGGCGGCGGAACGATCACCTTGGTCCTCGCCGGCGCCGCGGTGTCCGCGCTTGCGGCAGCCGGCATTGCCTTGGCGCTCAATCTCGCGCCCAACCCGTATGCAGCATACGAAATCATGACCTGGCTGATGGGATCTCTCGAAGATCGCAGTTGGCTCAATGTATTCCTGGTGACTCCGTTCATCCTATTGGGTTGCGCTATGCTGTTGTTTACGGCCCGTGGCGTCGATGCATTGGCGTTGGGCGAGGCGCAAGCGCAGAGTCTCGGAATCAATCTCGGCCGTTTACATTTTCTCGCCGTGTTCGGCACGGCATTGGCGATTGGAGCGGCCACGGCGGTGACAGGTGTGGTGGGCTTCATTGGCTTGGTTGCGCCGCACTCGGTGCGGCCGCTGTTGGGGCATCAACCCAGCCGCATTTTGTTGCCGGCGGCGTTGTCCGGCGCTCTGCTGTTATTGTTTGCCGACGTTGCGACGCGTTTGATTCACGTCGGCACTGAATTGAAGCTCGGCGTATTGACCAGTTTTATCGGTACGCCGTTTTTCTTCTGGCTCGTCGTGCGGCTGCGCAAGACGGCCCCCTAAACTCGCAGGAGAATTCTCGTGACACAGCATGTTTTGGTGGAGAAGACGGAAAAGCTGCTGGTACTGACCTTGAATCGGCCGGACAAGAAAAATGCCCTGACCCGGGCGATGTACAAAACCTTGGCGACGGAAATCATCGACGCCGACAGCGATCCGGATATCCGCTGCGTCTTGATCAAGGCCAATGGGGATATGTTCACGGCCGGCAATGATCTGGCCGATTTTGCCGCCATCGGAACTTCCACCGAGGCGCCGCGGCCTGAAGATGCCAACCCGCTGCTTCCCGCGCTCGCCAAGGCTCGCACGCCCCTCATCGCAGCCGTCAACGGCCGTGCGGTGGGTGTCGGCGTCACGATGCTGCTCCACTGCGACATGGTCTACGTTGCAGAGGACGCTCTGCTGATTGCGCCGTTCGTGAATCTGGCGCTGGTCCCCGAGGCCGGCTCGAGCCTGTTGATGCCTCTGCGCATCGGCCATGCGCGCGCCTTCGAGATGTTCGTGCTGGGCGAACCGGTGAACGCGCAGAAGGCCGTGAATTGGGGCATCGCAAATCGCGCCGTGCCGCCCGCGGAGCTGCATGCGGCCGCGCGGGCAACGGCGCTGGCCATTGCGGCTCGCGCGCCCGCGTCGGTGGTCTCGACCAAGGCGTTGATGCGCGACGAGTCGGTGCTGTTGGCGCGCATGGGTCAGGAGTCCACAAATTTTCTTCGCCAGCTCAAGTCTGCCGAGTTCAAGGAGGCCTTCACGGCATTCTCGGAGCGGCGTGCGCCCGACTTCAGCAAGTTCGGATGAGCCCTGCCGGCGTACTAAGGCTTGTTCTCTGCACTGCGCTGGCCGGCGGCGCGGCAGCTCAGGATATGGCATCCGACCCCGGCCCACGCCACGTCATGTCGCTCAGCATGTGCACGGACGATTTGCTGCTCGAACTGCTGCCGCCGCAACGCATTGCTTCGGTGACGTACTACTCGCGCGACCCAGGTATTTCCTATGCATGGCCGCAGGCCGCGAAGGTGCGCATCAATTGGGGCACGGTCGAAGAAGTCCTCGCCGAGAAGCCCGATCTGGTGCTCGCGGGAACCTACACCACGCCGGCGGCACGCGCGCTGCTGAAGAAAATGCATTATCCGCTGCTCGAAGTCCCGCCCGCCGAGAACTTCGACGAAGTTCGCGCCGTCACCACGCAAGTCGCCCATGCGCTCGGCCGTGATGTTGCAGGAGCTGCATTGATTGCCAAGATGGATGCAACCCTGCAGTCGCTGGCGGCGTCCAAGCCTCGGCAAGTCATTCGCGTGGCCGCTTGGGGGGAGGGCGGCTCCATTCCCGGTAAAGGCACGATGTTCGACACCATTCTGACGGCGGCGGGCGGCGTGAATATTGCGGCGCGCCTCGACGGCGGTTATCGGTCTTTCGACATCGAGCAGCTGATCGCGGCCCGTCCGGACATACTTGCCTATGCCGGCAACGTCAGTGATACCCCGGGACACAATACCGACATAGCGCAGCATCCCCTGCTGCGCAAACTCTATGCGACGCGCAGCGTCACGTATCCCAGCGCGCTCTACAATTGCGGCGTCGTGGAGAGCGCTGATGCGGCCGTCGCGCTGCGCGCCAGTCTCTTAAAAGCGATGCCGGGTTCATGAGCATCCTGGACGCGACACGGCTCTGCGTGCGCCGCGGCGCACGCGCCATTCTCGACAATGTCTCGCTGCACGCGGAGTCCGGAGATTTTGTTGCCGTCATCGGCGCGAACGGCGCCGGCAAGTCGACGCTGCTGTCGGTATTGGCCGGGCTGCTGAAGCCGGACTCAGGGATGGTCACGCTCGAAGGCATCTCGATACGCGCACTCTCGGGGATGAGATTGGCGCAGCGGCGCGCCTATTTGCCGCAGAATCCTCGCTGCGAGTGGCCGATTTCAGTCGAACGGCTGGTGGCCCTCGGGTTGACGCCGACGTTGCCGGCTTTGGGGGGCTTGCCGGAGAGCTTCGCGCCGCGGATTGAACAGGCGCTGCTGGCATGCGACTTGATGGATCATCGGGAACAACCGGCTACGACCTTGTCGGGCGGCGAACTCGCCCGTGCCATGCTCGCGCGCGCGCTGGTCGCGGATCCCGATGTGCTGATCGTCGATGAACCCATTGCGGGCCTCGACCCCAAGCATGCGCTCGATACGGCACGGCGGCTGCAGCTGCTGGCGAAGGGGGGCAAGCTGGTCATCGCCTCCATCCACGACCTGACCCTGGCGGGACGCTATGCCAATCGGATTTTTGCGCTTGCGAACGGCGTGGTGGCCGGCGACGGCGCGACCACCTCGACACTCACGCCGGAATTGATCCGCTCGGCTTTCGAAGTGAATGCCTGCGTTTCCGGCGCGCCGGGAAATGTCTATGTGGATTACGCCTTGCCTCCTTAGGGCGGACCGCTCAATGTGGTCAGCGCGGCGGTTATGGACAGGATCAGCGCGCCGATGAATATTTCCCCCAGCACGGAACGCCGAAACGACGCCACCGCGCCCGGATTCCGGCTCAGAAGCTTTGGCGTCAGCTTTAGCTTATTCAACGCGGCGAGAGCCAAGATGCCCGCAACCGCCAGCAGCTTGATCGCCATCATGCCGCCGTAATCGCTGCCCCAAAATTTATCCGCGGCGGCGATGAACATCCATAGCAGGCCGGCACCGGCCGCGAGCAGCAGCGCGACGACCACTACGGCAAGTTTTCCAAAGCGCGCGGCGGCCGCGGCAATTTGCGCCTCATCGCCGCCTGCCGCGATGATCCACAGCGGCGGCAATGCGCCCAGCCAGAACGCGGCGCATAGCAGGTGAAGTCCTATGAGCAGACTCGGCGCGGTGTTGTGCGCCAATCCATGCGCATGCCCGACCCACGCAAATGAAGTTGCGGCGATCATGGCGCCCACGACGGCGGGCGCGCGAAACGCGCGATTCTTGGAAGTCGCGAAACAGGCGAGAAAAAGTCCGGCCATCCGCAATCCGGTGGCGCGCCCTTCGCCGCCGCCCAGGATCATGCTCACGAAAGCGCTGTCGACCATGCCCGAGGCGTCCCCGCCCATCGAGCCGCCGAGCAGCAATATTCGCAACGCACTCGACACTGCGCCGGTGCCGGCCAGAACTCCAATCAGCCGCCGGAGGGTGGCGCGCTGATGATCGCGCAGCAAATCGCCGCAATGGATTGTGAAAAAGACCGCGCCCGCCGCGCCGAGCGTCGCTGCGTAGGTGACTGCTTTTGCGAGCGCGGCCGCGATATCCCAGCCACCGATCTCCATTCGAAATCTCGGTCAGACCCGCAGGTTATGCCGCGACGGAGAAGGTGAAAGACCCCTTGGTAACGTGGCCATCATCCGCCGCCAACGCCGACCACTGCACCGTGTAGTGGCCGGGCGCGAGCGCAGGCAAAGTCAGCGTAAATGTTTGACCGGCCTTCGCTGCTTTGTCGAGAGGCACCGGAATCTCCTTGCCGTCGTGCACCAGTTTCAACACGGCCAGTTGGGAGGCCTCGCTGAAATTCAGCGTCAGAGTTTTCGGCGCCTGCGACAATTGGGCGTTGTTGGCCGGCGAGGAACTCTGCAGTTTCGCATGCGCCATGCAGGGCGCCGCCGCGACAAAACCGCAAAGCGCAAAGGCCAGGAGAGCGTGTTTGAGCATAAATAAAGTCCCGTTCGTGTCGATTCAAGTGATCGTGCAATATACTCGCACCAATGATTCTATATGGCTATGGCCTGAGTTCTGCCTCGTACAGGGTGCGAATTGCCATGGCCCTGAAGAAACTGCAGTACACATCCGTGGTCAAGAATTTACGCTCCGGCGAGCATCGGCTATCGGAGTATTTGCAGGTCAATGTTCAGGGCTTCGTTCCGGCGCTCGGGCTGGATGATGGCGTCGTGCTGACGCAATCGGTGGCCATCATCGAATATCTCGACGAGCTGTATCCGGACCCGCCGTTACTCCCGGCTGAACCTTTGGCGCGTGCGCGGGTTCGAGCGCTCACCCAGGCGATCGCCAGCGACATCCATCCGCTCAACAATTTGCGCGTCCTTCGTTATCTGGAAGACCAATTGGTTTTGGACAAACAGACTCGCGACAACTGGTATCGGCACTGGGTGGGCGTGGGATTCGAGGCACTGGAGCGCTGGCTCGTGCGTGACGCAGCGACCGGCCGATTCTGCCACGGCGATGCTCCCACAATGGCTGATGCATGTCTGGTGCCGCAGGTGTTCAACGCCCGGCGGTTTTCCGTCGATCTGAATCCCTACCCGCGAATTCTGGCCATCGATGCCGCCTGTAGGGAGTTGCCGGCATTCCGCACCACGGCTCCGGAGTCGCCGCCTTGAAGGGCGAACCGTCTTCAGGGAGTGAACGAGTAGCGCAGAAATAGCAGTCGACGGCCGGCGCGCGCATCGAGCAGCTTTCCCCAAAGAGGGTCGCTGGGCGCAAACATCCGGCCCATCACCAGGCTCATGCGGCCGTCGCCGAATTCTCTGCCCGAAAGCTGCGGTGCCAGCGACAGGAACTGTTCATCGAGCAGACGTTGCTTGTAGAAAGTGGCAAGCAGCCGCGGGCCGCCCTCGACAAGAATCCGCTTTCCCGCAATGACCCGGCCTACCACGTCGAGAATTTCGTCCGCGGGGATCTCGCCGGCGCGCCGGCGAATTGCGTGGATGCGAACCGAATCGGGGATCCTACGCTTGAGCAATTGCCTGGCGCCCCGCGCAGTCGTTATGATCATGGCAGGCACCTTGCCGGAAGCGAACACCGGCAGGCGCAGATCCACGGTGCCCGCCGCGCTGACAATGACGTTCAGTGCCGCAGAGCGCTTGCGCATTGCCGCCTCGAGTCGCCGGTATTGATCCTTGAGCTCGGGACAGATGGCCTCGGGCGTCCAAACGTGCTCGGGATCGGCGGCCAGCGTGCCGGAGCCCACGATCACAGCATCGGCCGCC
>Ga0208985_1000052_pt1 | contig 11551 bp, 19 predicted proteins | sample MedBloCARef_O1_FD_187853 | JGI IMG/M metagenome (GOLD analysis project Ga0208985, IMG submission 187853) | Forest soil microbial communities from El Dorado National Forest, California, USA - Mediterranean Blodgett CA Ref_O1 (SPAdes) (version 2) | ecosystem: Environmental > Terrestrial > Soil >...
TCAATGTCAGCAACCGGCTATTTCCCGGCTTCCGCGGCCTTCCGTCATCAATCATCCGACATCCCGCCACATGCCGCAGCTTCCCAAAACGGGTTGCGCGCGCTGTTGGTGACGATGAGCTCAACATTCCGCCTCCCTGGCTTCGTTTTCCCTCAAATAAATTCGTAAAAATTGGAATACATGTACTACAATGTAATATATCTATATCTATCTGAATACATGCGATGTTTTGGTACATTGGCTATTGATTTTAATATTAGATGAACATACAGCACTATAATTAGTCCAAACTGGCTTGCATAACAGATGCAATGCCCTGGATTACCTCCTCCATAGCCATGTTAGCCTCTGCCTCGTCATCAGCCTCCTGCTGGTCAGCTGGAATCTGATCATCCTCATTCCCATTCTCAGCATCCCCCACAATCACTGCTACGGAATCAGCTTCAAGTAGCACCCAAACACTGGCACTTTCCCCAGTTCCTCTGGCCAAACTCGTGCCTGGGAGAATGTTCCCGCTGAAACCGTCCAGTGTGGCAATGTCGCGAAGCCGGCGTCTATGGTGATTGTGGAAACGTCCCCGTTCCGCACGGTGAAGTTTAATTTGAAGGGCGAGTCGGGCATTGGTTTGCAGAGCCTTCGTTTCCGAGTACCGAAGGAAATGATCTTCGTCACTAATGTAAGTGGCAACACGGCGAATCTCAACGTTGAGCCTTGTGATCTCCTCGTGAGCTCGTGCGATCTTGAAGTAAAGATCCATTGCAAGTCGCCCAGCAGGTGTGGCCCACGGGCGATTGGAAATATCCTGACGGGTATCACGTAAAAGGTCGAAGTCGGCGAGAAACGCATATTCCACCACTTCTTTCCAATCAAGTTGACGGCGAGGGGTGGGAAGAAGGCGTGCCGCGCTGTTGTACCTCTCAAGTGCGGATCGAATAGCCTGTGAGCGGCTTTGGAGTGCTTTCGAGATGTGCTTTCTCATTTTATATCCTGCAGCTTGTATTAATTGATTTCTTATAAAAGCTAAAAATGATATACGCACCAGTCTGAGACATGTTCATTTTCGTCAGCTCAAACATCCGAGCAACAATCAAACCTTCCAAATGATCGAGAGCTCGCTGATACCGTCGCATGGATACGAGCTCTCCTGCTTTCTGCCACTCGGGGCTGCCAGACTCCCAGCGCTCAACAATCCCCAATCGTGTTTCCAGATCCTGCGCAACCTTCAGGTCTTTTTCGTAGCGTTCCAGAGTATGACGCCGGGCAGTTTCAAGGGACATGGTCATATCCCTAGACCCACTTGACAGGCTTTCGGGAGTCGACTGAATCCACGCAGCACGGGCTGCCTCCAGATCATGCCTAGGATCATGTCAGTAATAAAATGCTGAGGAGCCAAAGTAGAACTTACTTGCTTGCACGGAGGTTGACAAGCTTTTGATAGTACTCCATCTCGAGTGTTTCCGTAATAGGCTCCTTCTGCAGCCCTTCAAGATAGACCCTCTCCTCCTCCCGCCACTCATCAAATACTTTTGCATCCGTAATCCTGAGATCAGTCATTGCTTGAGCTAGTGCAGTAGGCCCCGAAGACAGGATGTCTAGGGCTTGTTTATAGTTGTTATAAAGGAATGTTGCTATGACAAAGGAACAATTATTAAACAACGCGTATTGGAAAGCGGTGACGGACTTACTCAGATTTTGATAAACCTCCATGTTATCATTATGTTTGAAGTACGTAGAGATCGCTTGTTTGCGGTGAAAAATGCTGGCATATCGGAGAGAGGGGGCAAGCGCATTAGACTTGGAGAAGCACCGTTCGCAGCCCTCTAAGTCCTCGAGGCCTATTCCCTTGGTATATGTTGCGAGGTGTGAAAGTTGACAAAGGCGCCGATGGGCATGGCCATGGAAAGAACCGACCAGTGATGTGTAGTTCAGTTCGTGGGCGCGTGGTCCGAGAGGACTCTTGGTGAGTGTTGTTTTGAATCGACACCCGATGTCAAAGCCGCCTCCAACATCAGACCCAAAGACATCGAGGATTCTAGATACACATGCCAGCGGATATTTCGCACTGTTGTTAACGCCAATGGCATAGTAAGAAAGAATAAACAATGACTAATATATTGCGTTCACTTACAGCTCGCCACTCCGTACCATATCCGCGATGACCAATGAAAATCCATGGCGGCAGAGAGCCAGGAAGATGCCAGTCTCATCAAATATGCCCCACATTTTGCGGGTAATATCTTCCTTCATGTTCCTCCACCTATCAGCGCACGGATTATAGTCGTCATCATCCTGCGATTTGAGATCAGCATTATGTAAAGAAGTTTTACTACATCAAAAGCATACCTGCCCCGTAGTGGCCATAAGATCCTCAAAGGCTTCATCGGCCCACTCGTTGACATACTCACGGGTGAGATAAAAGTCGTCATCAATGGTGCGAGAGTCAATATACTCGGAACTTGGCCCTGGCATATCGTCCTCACCCAGAATTCGTCGAAGGGTTCGTTTGAGTGAGTCATTGCCGTCCATGGTGAACAATAATGAAAATAATAAATAGTTCTCGTCCTTGAGTTTGTAGGTGCATGCGGGGCATGCGTGACGCAGGCGCCAGTCAGGACTATTTCGACCAAGGGCGAATTGCACGCAGTTGTGCACAGCAAGTCGGATTGCAAGATAGAGATCGAAGGCGATTGAGAACTGGCGATCGAGGTATCGATGGTATGGGACCTAATAAATGGGTGAGTGGTGACCAAACGGATACGGGTTCCTTGACTTACCCCATGCAAATCACACAAAGTCTTGACGAAAGGTTGGATGGAGAGATGTGGTGAACGCAGGTTTGCGACTCGGTAGAGCTCCAAAACATCTATCGTTATCACGACAGATGGAACCAAGGGTGAGCATGGCATGAGGCCCTGACGCACAAGCGCTGAGGCAAGGGTGGTCCTTGCATCACTATGGAGGATGGGGATGCGTTTATTTTGTGTAGCTATTAAAAATATATGTCATTCTATCAAACTGAAGTAGCCAATATATCCACACTCACTGAATAGATCAACAACGCGAACCGGCCACGCGCCGTCATTTGGAGACGGTTCGGGGTCAGGAAGTGGATTATCTCTATCTGCGTGCTGGAGACCCCAGTCCATGTAGGCGTCTACGATGGCAGACATCTGCTTGTTGAATGCTTCATTTCGCTTTTCGGTGCGATCACGGCGGGTGCGATGGTCAACGCGATGGATATTTCTGAGTGAGAAAAAGTCAGACATGTGAACTTAACAAAGAAGAAGGGCGCACGTCTTTCGAAACTCGTCCCCGAGACCATCAAGCTCTCCGCCCTCGTGGCTAATGTCCAATGGTATAGAGCCGTCGAGTACATCATCCAACATGATCCAATCATCGGAGTCCTTTTCCTTGGGCAATTCCCGCATCTCATGGAAAGCCGTCTGCTCCGCAGGGGTCATTTCTGTTGGAGAAATTTGATATTATTCAATCTGATATTTGAATAGCACAAAAACACAGTTCAACTTACCGAGGAAGCGGTCATGTTGCTTCGCCACGGCTTCAACCTGGCGTGCACGAATTGCCTCAGTACCTAGTAGTTCACTGTGAGGGCGTGCTTGACGGATACCAAGGACATCCCTGCTACTCCCAATGTTGCGAACCTGTCGGGAGTTAGACTTTGCAATCAGTCGGGTCTTACTACTTTTCTTCAGCGTTTGGTTACGCATGGCAGCTGACAACAAGGGGCACGTGGCATTTGAAATTACATGATCTTATCGCTGATCCGATAAGATAACCTTACCTCTGACGCCCACTACATATGCAGCTTAAGAACGAGGTATTGACGCCCCGCAGCTCCCCCTCTAAGACAGCCAATGGCAAGTTACGAATATATTATTATATATAAAACTGAAAATTATTTTATCCCAGCCGTACGGAGGACGCCTGAATCTTCCCCGGTAAAATCTCCCCAGACACGCAAGCCTCGCACGAAGCCTAGCCCACCAGTGGTTACAGGCATACACCCTGTTCCTTCCCCTGAAGCTTTGGCATCTCGAAAGCCGAGAGAGGGCCAGCATATCCAGGGGTTTTACTTGGTCACTAAAGGCCAGGAATGTGGTATCTTCTTCAGTTGGTAAGTGCCACCCTTTGTCCACGGCATATTTTATTTCTTACTTGTATAAGTATAGGGATGAAAGCCAGGACCGTGTCAATGAGGTCTCTGGTGCCTGTCACAGGCGCTGCAAGACTTGGCAGCAGGCTATTGACCTTTATTCTAAGGCCTACAACGAGAAGCGCGTCAAAGCAGTCCCTCAGCCTGGCTCGATATACTGGACTACACCTGTTGCTCCTGCTCCCGTTGTGCATTCTCGCGAGGGTCGCAGCCGTCCGTCAAACGGCAGTGACGAGTATTGGAATGCTGTTGAAGAGAATGAGCAGGAGTTTGGGGCAGACGAGCTGAGTACTTACCTCGGTAACATCAATTTGCAAGACTGGTAAGTCATCCATTTACTGCTTGAGATCACATATTGATGCTGTACACAGAGGCATCACCATTACCTTCATTATATACTTTATGCTTATATATCAGGTCTGAATATATTTCTCGGGGATTTCATTGCAACAAGTCAATTGGATAATTGTCAGTGTGACTGAAAAAACTACAATACATATCATATTAAGCCATCCAAACCCACCCACTGCCTCGTCTTCGATGTTGAGTCCGATGGAATGGGACAACGCGGGGCTAAAATGTCGAGGTGTGCCTCTAATATTGCGATACCCTGATGGAGGGTACCCAACATATCCCCGGCAATCAGCCAATCCGCCCAAGCATCCATTGATGGCTGCGGACGAATGATGGGTGATTCACCCAGTTTGCCCAATATCCCCTGTCCAATATTTACATGTTCCTGCACCGTTCCAAGGAATTTGTCTACGTCTTCCTGCGTATTCCCGCCCGCCTGGCATGCAATATCGTAGCCCTCGCGGAATTTCTGAGCCCAGCCGCTAACGGGGCCTAGTGGTTGGATCCACTTCTCAATAGCCAAACGTGCGGTGCGAAGAGCAGCCCATCCTGCAACCATTTCACTCGTTTGGGTTTCGACATTAGTAGAGGTAGCAGTGAGTTCTTCGGGATTTGATTTGCTGATAGCTGTGTTCTCGTTGACAGGTGGTAGACCGGGTGGAGACGGTTCGCGATCATTTACGACGGTTGCATCATCGTATTCGTACCCCGGTAGAAACAAGTCTTGCATGGCAGAGGGGCTATCGGAGCGCAAACGCTGAGGAGGACGTTTGGACTTTTTGATTCGACGCGGCTTTGGGGACCGCTCGGGTGTCGTTTCGCGTGAGGATGGTGGAGGGGAGGAAGGGGGCAAATCCTCCATGATTGCCTTCTGTCTGTAGATACAGAAAGATTTTCAGTACGAAAGATAACACAATGAGAATGCATCCTTACTTTTTCACCTCTCGAGCCAGCCGTTGTCGCTCTCGATTCTTCTTACTGATAGCTTCTTTGTTTCTGTGGGGCAAGGATATCATGTAAAATTGCTCAATAACACAAAATACCAACCTACTTCTGGTAGTATCGATCATCCTTGGCCTTTCTATTGGTCTTCCTGATCCTGTTCCCCGTCATGACGCGTAACAAGCTGCAGTGAGGAATGCGACTTGATGAAGACGCGACGTGAAATGTGCACGTGTTAGATATATTTGCGACAATTTGCGACCACGTTTGCGACTTTTGGTCAGAAATATGATCGGAAACGGGTCGCGAATTGTCGGAAACATCAGAAACATAGTCGCAAATAGGTCGCAAATAGTCGCAAACGTCGCAAACCGGTCAGAAATACCAAGACAAACAGTGTCTGCTGAGTTCATGAATGAGTTCTGAGCCTTCTATTGTACACGGTAGACATGTATCAATGTAGTAATGTACAATTTGATTGCTGATAGTGATGTACAAACAACTGCAATAATTGTACTTTGTCATTGCCAACTTGGACCCTATGTATCCTACCAACTCCAACAGTCTCGTCATGAACCTCAGACACATTTATGTCAAAAAGCTACTTATCCAATAATACCATTTGAAGCTAATATAGTACATATAAATTGCATAGGCTATATAACAGGTCACAAAATAATTATATTTGACTAATTCCTAGACATGGTCTTTAGTTCGTCGAGGGTGGAGAACATGGAGACTCCCTGGAGCCACCGCTGCTGGTTAACCCCCTCCTCCATTTGCTTCCTCGCCTTATTCCATCCCTTCCTGTATAGCGTCTCCGTTTGATACCCATGGTCCACCCAGCGGAAGAGGCCCCCGGCGGTATATTGCGTGAACGAATAGCGAGATTCATGCGGCCGGATCGCAATGTTGGAATGGCGGATGGCTCCGGATGGGATAAGGATGGTGGAGCCAGGGGGGAACTCAATTACAAGCTTGAGATCCCATAGCACGAGATGACCGCCCAGGGTTGGATCAAACCTGCCTAGGGCTGTAATGGCGCACCAGCCAAACGGGAGGTTGCCTGAGTCGACATGGTCAAAGCAGCATGTGTTTGGCCCGAAGTTAAAGGTGGCGCATGCGAAGACGCTGTTGAGAAAATTTCGTTTGAGGCGAGGGTATGTTTTGAAAAGGGGTCCAAGGCGAGTGACGTAGTATGCATATAGGTGTGGGGACCAGGTGGCAAAAGCCGCTGCAAACCAAGGTTAGAAGGAAGCAGAGGTAGACGCCAAAGCTGATTACTTACCTGACGCAAATCCAGCAATGCGGATGAATACGATATTGTTGAGAAGTGAGTATAGGATGGCGGCATTGATGGCGGTATTCACAATATTTCCAGGAACCTACGGCATATATATTAGAATGAATCTGAGACCCTAATGAACGCCGGCTTACCTGCTGCCCCCCTCCAAAGGAAGCACCAACGGCGAGGGCTGGGAATTCACCCCGCCGGTGAGTGGCGGAGTTACGGGAAAATTGGCAGCGCTCCCGGGCACTGTCTACCTCAGCGGCTGCACCCTGCTCCATTGGCTCCCAGCTCGCATCATCCGGACGCCCAGCGCAAACCCCAATAACGCGTTCCTTACGGTCGAGTATGGGGGTGGGGGTGCTTTAAATGCGTATGTAGTAAGTGCAGTGCTACAAATCAAGGGCATCAGGTACTCACCAGCCATCCCACCTCCGTAACTCGAATCCATACTCAGAGCCTTTACCAATCAACTCCTCCAGCTGAAAAACACGCTTCATTCCACCAGAATCCCGCTTGCCCAAGTATCCGGTACTGGCGTGGGGCATATCCGCGGCATTGAGACCAGTGCGTATCGATTTCTCCGGTTTCTTGATGTGTTTGTTGACTAAGCGCGGTTTGACAACAAAGTCACCATATGAGGCGGAGTCCCTGCGCTGCTTTGCCTTCAATTTTTCGCGGGCTTTTCCCCTTGCCTTTCGATAGGCCGATTCATTGGTTCCTGGCTTGGGAGGTGCATGGCGAGAACGTGTGGGAGTGGGCGCTGGTGTTGGCGTTGCTGATGTGAATGGGGGTATGTGGGGCAGAATGGGAGGTGCCTCGCCAGGTGGCCCCATTGATGACGCAAGGGGGAGGCAGTCAGGCTCGGGGACTACCGGATCGATCTCGTAGCCTTCCAAGTCGTTGTCATTGCTGCCTTCGGCGCCAATCGCGTGCCCCAGTAGGGCATCAAAGTCGAAGTCGGCATTAGCGGCCGGCGAGAACACAGCCACCAGTATATGCCATGGCGAAAATTCTGCACCTGAGCGCGTCTGGTCGAAAAGTGACGCGTTAAAAGCGCGTAGTTTGAAGAATGGGTGGTAGACTTACTTTCCGAAAGGATGGAGCCGCGAAATCTATTGGGGAGTCAACCAAAAGTTAGCAAAGGGATAAAAACCAATCAATCAGGCCCTGCATTTAGATTGCAAGGGCAGGGGATGCATTTGGAACGAAATGGCTCACCAAATATATCCCCATCAACACCTATGCAAGTACATGGAGAAATTGAAGTCAGCATTGAATTATGGGACAGAAATGTAAACAATGGGCCCAGCTCGCACTCAAAGTCCCCGGCAGGGGTCCCAGTAGAGCTTGCATAGGCAAAAGGGGAGAATTAGTGACTTACCACTCATTTTGGGGCACTCGAATATCGACGCTTTGTGGTTGTGGTACGTGGTAAGGAACCGAGATGCAGCCTTACATAAATATCGGCTACCGGGGACTTAGCGGGAAATCAACGAAAATAGGCGCCTACAGTTGCAGACAGATACCGATCTGCCTTTCTGGCTTCTTCCATTCGGTTCATGGGGATTTAGGCACCATGATTTCAACGCTTGTGTGTGCTTGCGATTTCTCGGTTGCTCTGAGAGCAACTGCCTGTATTAATGATTCAGATTTGTGAGCATTTGCTTGAAACGTTTACCAAACAAACTAACCATTGCCCTTCCAACAAAGACCGATCCCATAGGTTCCGTAACGCTGCGTCTGCCTGGTAGAGGTGATACGACCACATCTATGCAGGTAGTGTTTCGTGTGGGTAGTATGCCATTACGTGCTCACTGCTGAGGTACAAATTGATATGTTCATTGTCTCAGCGTATTCTCCGCACATCGTTTAGAGAGCGCTGTGCCGTACGCAAAGTTAGTATCTGGGGTTTTTCAATGTGACTTTGATGCCTTCAGGCTTCTAATGGAGGAGAAAAAGCTGACCTGCTACTACTGAGTAGTTTCTAATCGACTTGGCTTTGTATTTAGGTCGCTGGCTTGGAACCAAATTTAAATCCCAACGATTTGGAGCTCAAAAGTCATAATGCGTCAGAGTGCGTGTTAAATAATCGTGAAGGTACTTACCTCCTATTATCTGAATGCTCACCACAGGGTGAGGAATGCAGTCTTGAAGGCGTGTACCCACCAACTTGCATAAATTCTATTAGCATAGCCGTGAGTATTTTTGCCCTTCACCATCGGCTTACCTCTTAATTTCCTTGTCTCAGAGCACTTGGTGGGCGCATAGTGGTGATCATGCACGTGACAGGGCGGAGGTGAAAATTATCCGCCTTTAATTTGAGTCCGACGCGCCGACGAGTATGTTTCACCCCCTCCTGCTCCCAGATACCCCCACTGTCTGCCATATATCCTGGCAATTTTTTTCAAAAATTCTTCACACTGCTGCCACCCTCCAAAATTAAATTTTCATGTCTGCAGCGCCAGCAACTCTCCTGTCCGATAAAACCACCTGGGCCAAACGAAATGCCTCACAAAAAATCCAACCGTCCCGAGAGCCCACGCGAAAGCTCACAGATGCAGAAAAGGCTTCGCGTCAGCTGGCTGCTGGGCTGAAAAAGCAGCACCAAATGCAACTTAATGAGGCCGTGGGGGCCTACGTTCTCGAAAGGTCAACCAAACTCCAGGAGCTTGCAGACGCGCACAACGTCAAAGTCGCGAAGATCGAGGAGATGGTCAACGCTTCTACGCACTACAAGAAGACTCGAACACCCTCTCTAGCCAACGCCATCGTCCATCACTTGGCGAAGACGGTCAATGAGGGTTAGTCCATATGTTTGGTTCCTGATATATGTTCTTATTTTGCCACATCCATTAGATCTACCCATGGGGGAGAGGAAATCCCTTGGCGAGCTCAAGCAGATGGCACAGGATGACCCAGAGTTACAGAACCTCAGCAAGGAGCGAAAGCAGGAGCTCATTAATGACCTCATGGAAGCTCGAGCAGACAAGAAGAAAAACGCCCGTGGCAGTAACAAGGCGGCTGCGCGAGATGTCCAATCTACAATTGACAGGGTCACTGACGAAGTAAGCTAATGTACACGCCTCCCATTGTTATATCCAGTGCTGATCGGCACTATAGCTTGATGCACTTTTTCTCCGCACGGGATTTAGCGCATGGCTGCTAGGGTCGCGCAACAGTGTTAACGACGAGTCTCCGCCCACTTTCTTTGGCTCCGGGGACGCTGTTGAATTTTTCCCTGAGGTGCTAAGCAAGGACCCTTGGGAGCTCGCACGGCTCTTTGAGCAATGGACATGCAAGCGGGAGAAAAGTGAGTATTTGACCCTACTTGTAGGCATCATTGACTAATATGTTGCACACAGATCTCAAGGAAATTGACACCTTGGCTCGCGCGCGTGCGGAATGTGCGGGATATGTTAAGATTGGACTTCGTGAGCCCCCTTTTCTTCCTTCGTTTAGTTACAAAACCGTGCTGACACATCGTACCTTAAGGGAACATCACGAATGCAAAGAATCTCGACATGAACTATGTGAACTACGAAAAGGCAATCATGTTGCTACACGGAGTCAAGATTGTTGGCTGGCCCCTCGAGGCGTTCGTCAGCCCGTCCGATGTCACCAACGTCATTGATATTCGAAAGCTCCGCGATGCTTGGAAGTCCGGGGCATGCAAGTGGGTCCGCCTTACTGCAGCAGAGCTAAACATACATGCCGCATCGCTTGAGGAACGGGAGAAGAATGGCGAAGCCGTCGGGAAGCCTAGAAAGAAGCGATCAGATGCTGGTGTCACGCGTGGAAAGCGAAAGCGGGACGACAAGGAGAATGCGGGGCCGTCAGCAAAGAGGTCCAAAGCCTCCCAGCGTGGTGCGAAGAAGAAGGCGGTGAAGGTGGTGAGGACAGCGGCGAAGGGCAAGTCGAAGCAACCGACCAGCGCAGAATTCATTGATTCCTCCGACGAAGAAGATTGGAATGAAGGTGACGACGGGGAAGAAAATAGCGAGGACAGTGAGTGAATCAGTGATGTAGAGTGTTTGGTAAATTGCTGGACGGAGGTGAGTACCTGAATAAGCCACTGCATTTGCCGCTGCTAACAAGAGTTCATTCAAGGTGTTGCATGCTGTTGCAAACGGTGTACCCCACCCCACCTGCCATTCACCCTCGGCTCCCTTCAGCTTATTCTTATTCTTATCTTTCGGTGCCGCGGCTCATTTGGCCCTAGAGCCAGTGTTCTTACTTGGACCCCTTCGGTTTTTATTACCATTTTATTCTCTTATCAAACCAGTACCCCCCGTTCTGATACCCCTTGACACGGCTCCTTAGCACATCCAGAAAGGTATAGAGGCAATGTATATGCTACAAGTACAAAAGTTCCCCTGTAACTTGTCCTACCCCGCATCTCAATACCCCACTCAATACCCGCATAGTCCGAGCTATTATATATTATGATTCTTTATTTATGTATCAAAAGTTCATTCGTAGGAAGTTCCGCTCACTGCTCCTATGGCAGAGAATAAGTATATGAAAACAGTGCACAATCACAATTTTCACATAAAGTATGAAACTCATGGCTGTTCTCAATATGTAAACCGGTTTTAAAACATCATATACCCATACCCTAATTTTTGCGAATTTATTTGAGGGAAAACGAAGCCAGGGAGGCGGAATGTTGAGCTCGTCGTCACCAACAGCGGGCGCAACCCGTTTTGGGAAGCTGCGGCATGTGGCGGGATGTCGGATGATTGATGACGGAAGGCCGCGGAAGCCGGGAAATAGCCGGTTGCTGACATTGA
>Ga0208985_1000053_pt1 | contig 11533 bp, 16 predicted proteins | sample MedBloCARef_O1_FD_187853 | JGI IMG/M metagenome (GOLD analysis project Ga0208985, IMG submission 187853) | Forest soil microbial communities from El Dorado National Forest, California, USA - Mediterranean Blodgett CA Ref_O1 (SPAdes) (version 2) | ecosystem: Environmental > Terrestrial > Soil >...
GTATGCCGGATACTCTGTATGCCGGATACTCTGTATGCCGGATACTCTGTATGCCGGATACTCTGTATGCCGGATACGCCGTATGCCGTGACGTTCGAAGAATATGGAGCCAGCAACTCGTCCTTCACTTCTCAAGACATAGCAGCTCATCTACCCAAATTCTCAGCAATTCCATTGTGGAGGAGTGGTCTATGGGGCCAGCAACTCAGTAAAAATTGAGGTCCTCAGTTCGAACCCGACTAAACTGATTTTCTTCGTACCTCGAGTCGCAAAGGCATTGCGACTCGACGTCCGAAGAATATATCCAGATATCCTTCGTATCTCGAGAGACATTGCAACTCGAGGTACGGAGAATATCAGGACATTTTTACGCAGGACAGTTGGGCGTGTTATGGAGGAGTGGCTTATGGGGCCAGCAACTCGCCAAAGATGGAGGTTCCAAGTTCGGACCAGTTGAAGCTCACTTCACCAATATTCTTCTGATTTGGAGTCTCAAAGACTACAGATCACAAGAATATTGGGACAGAGGGTAAATTCTTTTACGCAGGACAGTTGGCTTGTTAATATTGGCCAGATTATCCTATCCATCTGATCCAAAGATGGCAACGCTCTGGTTATTATGGAAGCTCTCCTCCGATCGTATTCCAATTTCCTTGGGGTAAACCCGTATATGCCGCATGCCGGATAAACTGTATGCCGGATTCTCAACATGCACTCCGCCACTCAAATCATAAATAATAAAAATAAGCACATTTCGTGAAAGTCTCCTCTCGTGTAGTATTTGTATGTAGAGTCAATAGGGACTGCCGGTCGTCACAAATTGGTGACAAATTTGCTGAATGCGTTTTATGCCGGACACACTGCCGGATGCTGGATATATGCCGAATGCTGTATATGCCGGATCTATATGCCGGATGCTCTCTATGCACTCCGCGACTCAAATCATAAATAATATTTCATGTGAAAGTGTCTTGGTTAGATCCTCTCGTATCCCACAAATTGGTGACAAATTTGCTGAATGTGCTGATACTATGCCGGATTCTCAATATGCACTCTGCGACAAATCATAAATAATATGCCGGAAGCACAGGTTTAGATTCCTGTCGAATTTGCATCTCCAATTACAGATCTAGTACGCCGGATGTATTGTTACCATCTTCATACATTTTACTAAAAACTACTATTCTGCTTCATTGCTGTTCCCTCCATCAATCGCACTGATAGTGTCGTACGCCATTTCAAGTGTCTTCTTGATTGAACCTTCTAAGCTTTCAAAGGACGTGTAAATCTTCTGATCCCTTTTCACTCTCTCCAGCTCGGCCATATATAGACGATGGGATGCATCTTTATACGAAATGCCGAGCTTTTCTTTCAATAACAGGACCTCGCTATGCGCTGAAAGGCGTTCACGATCACTCGAGCCCTGTAATGTCTCAGGCAAGCCGGTTCGAAGATTGGAAAAGTACTCACCGGAACTGTTGGGAACATTAAATTTCCCTCCCCCATGATATCAAAATGTTTACTAACATTTTCGAAGACCTTCCGAAGAAATGTTAGAACAAATGATGCCGAGGTCGAAGCCGGAAACTCCGGATAAATGCCGGATAAATGCCGGATCGAGAAATTCTAACACTCACTGTTCCTTTTGCACCCCAAGAGCCGAAATCTCTCTTCATTTCCTTAGAATGATAATCTAAATACAATTTCGGCAACATAAATTCCGGCACCAAGTATTCTTCGTTATCTGGGCCGATAAGGATCACAAAATCATCTGGGATCCAAGTAATTTTTGGTTTACTGGTGACTTTGGATGTCGAAGCAGATTGCATGATGAATATCGATGAATGTTAATTGTTAAAGATGAATGTTGATTGTTAAAGATGAATGGATCGATGACACGAAGATAATCGCAAAATGTTATTTACTTGTGCTTGTGTAATTAGTCACATGTTGGTTGACTTTCGTGATTGTTTACCGCATTTATTTGTATATGTATACATGATCACATGTTGGTTGATTTTCGTGTATTTTCTTTCTTCCCAAATCCCCTCACAAGCCCCTCACTACACTCCGAATCCCTGCCTAAAGGTAAGTCATTTCAGGCATGCCGGTCCTATTTTCGCTCACTCTCCGATCTGTTACAAGATCAATATCGATATGTCATATAACACTCCTCAACAAGTCCGACAACTCATTGACGATGTGGATGCTGCACTCAGGGCAGCCATTCTCGAAAACAAATTGAAAGATGTTTTTGCCGCGGAAAAAACTCGAATTGTAAGTTCTTTAACATTGTTTTCATTAATTTTTTATTATTATTTCATTTAGGGCGATATAATGAATGTTTCCAAAGTGCACCGGAACAAAGAGGACATCATGTCCGAAGTAGCTGTACGCCGGTTCCTCTGGCGTCTCACAAAGGGATGGCTTGCCGTGAAGAAAGAGCCCAGTCAGTTGGAGAGGTTTTGGGGCGAGCAGGCCGTGATATTAGCCGAGTTCGATAAGGAGTTCCCCAACGACCATCGACCTGTGGCCCTCACAGCCAAACCCTCACCAGCAGAGGCTGGGCCTTCGGCACCGGCACCGGCACCTACTCACCCTCCAACGACAACTCCGGAAGAGTTTCCGCCTCTTCCTAGGTCATCCGCTCCTCCGGCCCCACCTGCAGCAAAAGGTTTTGGGCCACATCGACGTGTCCTACCGGAAGAAGCACATCTGCAATTTATTCAACGAAAGTCCCTGCCATTTCCACAGCCTCCGGCACAGCAACAACCTCCGGCACAGAATAAACCTCCGGCACTTACATACATTCCCTATCCAGAGCGTCCGGCATCATCACCAAAAACCTCTCTGACTCCAGCTCCTCAGCTTCCGGCACAAAAGCCTAAAAGGACACTTCCGAAACCAAAGGCAAAAGAGACTCCAGCCCCGCCACTCCCAACGTCACAGCTTCCGGCACCCACACAAAAAAGGACGCAGGCACCGGCACTGCCGAGTCGTCCACCACCACCGGCACACGAAATTCTGAGGACTATGCGTGCCGCTCCTCATAAACCTGCGCCTCGTCCTCCATCTCCTTCACGGTCACCTAGCCCCAAATACGTGAATCGTTTCGCTCCCCTGGCTCCCTTGAACACTCATCCTGATGAGGTTGCCGAAGGGAGTGACGATTCCTATCATCCACCGGCACCGGCTGAAAAAGAGAAGAGCAAGGAAAAAGAGCCAGTGATACACGTAAAGTCGCAGCCCCCAGCGACTCAGAAAAGGGCAGAGCCAGAGAGTAGTGGCCAGCTGATGAAAACTGCCTGCAAACGATGCGTGAAGAGGAAAAAGCCGTGCTTCGAACAGTCAGGAGTGGGATACGCTTGCGTATATTGCGCAAAATTGAAAATGCGATGCGATCCTCCGAGTGACAAAGACGACGACGATGTTCCGGCACCCTCTTCAAAAATTCTAGGCAAACGTCCGGCGCCGGCATCTCGATCATCGAGTCCGGCACCTGCACCAACCCCAGGAACGTCGAAGAATCCACCAAAGAAAAAGTCTGCCCCGGTACCGGCGCCCTCCCAACCAAAGCCCAAAAAACGGAAAATCGTCAAAGCCCCCTCCAACGTCGAGTCGAGTGACGATGAAGTCAAAAAACCGGCAGTCGACCCGGCACTACTGGCAACGCTTGCAAAATCTGCCCCGGAACCGGCTCCCTCTCAACCAAAGCCGAGAAAACGGAAAAACGCTAAAGCCCACGTCGAGGACAAAAATCCGGCAATCGACCCGGCACCAACACCAGGAACGTCGAAGAAGCATACACCGAAGGAGAAAAAGAATGCCCCGGCACCGATGCATCCCCCTACGAAAAAGCCGAAATTTGTGGAAGGCCCTTCCTACCTGGAGTCAAGTGACGACGAGGATACCGATTCGAGTAAGCGAGGGCAGCAGCCGGTCGAAATGAGGTTAAGTCAATTCGAAACTTACTGTGGTAAATTGATTTTTCTAAATATTTTTTCACTCCCATTGATTCCTATTTTTTTGTAGACGTTCGCTTCGACAGGCTAGATAATAATCTCCGATGCTGTCGACAAATTTCCCAAAATCATGGGCTTATCCTTGACAGGTACGTTGAGATTGAGGATGACTTCGAGGCTATGCGGGAGGCGCTGCCGGAGTTGAAGGAACAGGTCGAACATCTGGAGGAGAATAAGGGTGACTCCGGCTTCGCGAACGTGGTGCCGGATATGACGAAGAAGATCAGAGATCTAGAGGACTTCAAGACGCTGGTGCCGGCTATGATGGAGAGAATCACCCGTCTAGAAGGCGCATTAACAGCCACTTTGGCGGTGACGGGTAAACAGGAGCAGCTGTTGATGGAAATTATTCAGAAGCAAAACAAGTCCATCGATAAGATGGAGATCCGGCTCACTCAAGCGCTGAGGATGGTCAATCTTCTAAGTGAGGCCGCCCTAAAAGGTGAATAAGAAACATATAGATATATATATTATATGCATAGCTAATTTATATATCCTAGGCGCTGGTCCATCAAAAGTGGCTGGGCCTCCAGTCATAATCGACGTCGATGCCGACTCCCTTCCGGCATCCCCTAACGCTCTTCCGGCATCCCCTCACATATCCTTCGATTCTCTTCCCCCTTCTCCAATATTATCCGAGAGGCAAGGTTCTCTGCCGGCGTCAGTGCCGGAAGTGATAGAAGAAGGGAATCGACCAGATAAAATCGTGCCGGAGGATGTGCAGGAGGTAGAGCTGGAGGATGTGCCGGAGATCGTGCCGGAGGATGCGCTGGATGTGCTGGAGGATGTGCCGGAGGATGTGCCGGATGTAGAGCAGGAGGATGTTCCGGAGAATATGGAGGAGAATATGCCGGAGGATGTGTTGGTAGGTGTGCCGACGCCGGATGATGAACATTCGCTGGGTGCTTCAAAAGGTGAGTACCGGCATTTTTTAATTTCAACTTATCTTATAACAGACAATTAGATTCCGAACCCGCCAAAATTTCCGGCACGCCGTCGTCCACAATGCCCCCACCGCCAATCCCGTCCTCACAAATCCCCGTCGTACAGCTGCAACCTCCAACGCCGGGTACCTCCCAAGAAGCTACCTCAGGCCCAGCCACTCTCCTGGAGGTGCCGGTGCCCTATCCTTTCTCCGAGAATTCTCCAGCCGACTCAGAGGGAGAGAGAGGATCACGAGAGAGAGGATCGCGATCTCGTTCCCCTGCACCTGAATCCTCCCAAGTTCGTCGGTCGCCGAGATTATCACCTGTACCTACATCAAAAAGACCGGCCTCTGATGCGTTGGAGGGGCTTGCTAAAAAGCGCAGAGACCGGTGATGCATAGTGTTCCGGAGTTTTTTTGTTGCATTTTGTCGTATATATATTTTTTACTTTTTTTAATTACCATGTTTTTTTTTGATCTTGAAAGAAAATGTCCGGCACTCCCTTTATGGCGATATCCACATCATCCGGCAGGATCCAACCTAGACTTTCACACTAGATGTGTGCTTATTATTTATGATTTGAGTCGCGGAGTGCATATTGAGAATCCGGCATACAGTGTATCCGGCATAATGGGTGTCCGGCATACAGCGAATTCGGCAAATTTGTCACCAATTTGTGGGATACGAGAGGATCTAACCCACAAAATATTATTTATGATTCGAGTCGCGGAGTGCATATTGAGAATCCGGCATATAGATCCGGCATACAGTGCATCCGGCATATTATTTATAGAGAATCCGGCATATACAGCGTGTCCGGCATACAACGCGTTCAGCAAATTTGTCACCAATTTGTGGACGAGAGGATCGACCGGCAGTCCCTATTAACTCTACATACAATATATGATCATCAACGTCGGCTCCTAGTTTTCGCCATCAAACTTTGTGCCTCTTCCATTGCCAAGACATCAGCCTTCTTAGCTCTACGTCGAGGTGTCCGATTTTCGAATTCTGCCAAACCATGTGATTGTGAAACAGGACTTCTATTCAAAGAATCCTTGCTGGATCCTGGAATGTTTGGAACCGGAGATGAAGTTGAACTGGGGAATAATGTCGTTGATGTCGAAGCGAGTTCCGGACTTATTAATACATTTGATGTGCTTGATGCCGGTGGGAATTCGAGCCAAGGTAACATGTCATTTAAATCATTTCCTTGCGGCATAAAATCGAATGCCGGATCTAATGCCGGATCGAGATCTATTGGACGCTCCCATTGAAAATCCGTGTTTAGAGTCAGTGTTGGCTTCTCTCCAGTATGTAAGGTCATACTTCCGGATGTAGCAGCATTGGTTTGTTCTTTAGCTTTTCCCGTAGGTCGGGGTCTCGGTCGAGAAGAAAGAGCCGGCGCCTCCACCGAGTTATTTTCAATGTTTCCAGTTGGTCGGGGTCTACGACGAGAAGAAAGAGCCGGAGGCGGAACCGTATTAATTTCAGCATGTTGTAGTATCTGACCATCTGACGGTTCCTGTGGTGCCGGAACCCTCTGAAGTCTAAATGTAAACGTGGATGATGTTTGATTACTATTCGGAAGGGGTTCCGGAAGTGTTGCCGGTGCCGTTTCCGCGTTAACTAAAGAGTCAGGTCCCGGATCCGCATAACTGGTTTCGACAACCTTTGCTTTTCGACGGCTTGATAATACGTGTTTGAATCGGAAAGCATCTTTTATTCCATGCGAGGATTGCCGGTTTCCTACATGATCGAAGAATTTGATTATTTCATCTTTCTTCATTGATCGGGGGTCTTTCAAGATGAGCCCACGTGGAATATATTTGCTGTAAATGAAATCGGATTGCTTACGGCCCATACGTGAAAAGGGAGCCTGTATCTGTTTTTCGCCGGATGCGAGACCTCGTTTGATTGACGTTAGCTCTCCACAGCATTCCGTAGAACGTTATTTAACTTACGATACTGATGTGTGATATAGGATCTGTAGAGTTTTTCCAAATCTACCTTTGAGAATTTGTCCCAAGAGGACGGTGTTGGAGCGATAGGAAATCCGTCCGGATCCATTTGAATTATGTTCTTTCTATTTCCGGCACCGGCACCGGCACCAGCACCGGCACCGGCAGCTTGAACCTCTGAAATATATTCGTGGAAAGTTCGCATAATGTCCGATACTTTATTCTCATACTTTTGGGCGAATGGTTTACTAGGGATTCCGAGGAGGTCAGAAACGTTGTCATGACTAATAAACAATTAGTTAGGTATGACATCTAAAACCAACGAAAGGCACATACACATCAATGGCGGATTGACCATTCTTTCGTGTATAGACCACGACAGAGAACGACAATAGTCCCATCTCGAGATAATTTTCTTTAGCTTCCTTTGTGAACCGGGAATGCCATTTTTCTTCCGCAAATCTTTTGTCAATTATTAGTCACGACTTGAGAATTTTAAACCGGCACCCTCCGGCAGTTTAAGACTAAATACCGGCATTCCATCCAATACACTTACTTTCGTTTCAAATGCTCCGGCATCCCTTTTTTCGCAATCTCCTCACCTTTCTTACGAAGGTCCTTTTTCTCCGCTTCTGTCATTCTCCCCAGGATATTTTTTGCAGCTACTGTACGTAGCTGAAACCAGCCGGGGGTGTTTGTGTCTGCTGAGTCGTTTCCCAATAATTCAGAAATCTCGGCCATTACATCGTCCTTCCTTAGCCACCAAAGTAAGTCGCCCAAGCGATATTCTTTAAGTTTTGTACTAGGCATTTGATTTCCCGGGCGCCATGTATTCCGTATCCATTGTAGAAATCGCTGAATAAATTAATATAAAAGATAGGTTCGAATATCAACAACAAAGAACCTACCATTGCCTTTATCTTAGTATCCTTTTTATCCGTTACTATGCCTTTTTTTTTCCAATACTCGAATAGTTCTGGAAACATCTCTAGCTGCGCAAGAGACTTCCTTTCCGAGGGGGATTTTGCTGAAAAGTATCTTTCCTTGTACTTATCAACGATTTCGTGTTCTCCTCTGTTATATACACCATGACTTTCGTCATCGATGTTATCATTGAGATCTGCGGAGAAGAGTTGGGCGTAATCGAGATCATCAGTTATATCGGTCGACATTAGAAGCTGAAAGTGAGGAAAGTGATGATAAAAAAAGAGGGAAGACAGATGTCGAAATAACTTTCTGCCTCATGTCGAGTGTATGTTTATCTTTTTCTGCCATGAGGTGAACATGAGGACAACATGTGTTTCCGTTCACCAGAAGCAATTTGTCTTCAGATTCCCTTGTTGCTTTTGACCACCATGGCCACCATACGATCCACTAAGCGGAAACGACCTATGATTGTTGGAGAGGCAGACGCGGCCCAGGTTGTTAGACCCAGGACCATTTACGAAACCAAGAAAGACGGTAGTGTAGTCAATAAAACAATCTGGGAACCATTATATACTCCACTTCCCAACGCTCCGGACATACCTGCGGTAGAACAACGAATGGATTCGCCCCCTCCATTGTTCTTCGAGCCAGGCGATAAGCCTTCGCCACAACCGGAGTTTTCACGTTCCAAATCCGTAAGGAAATATATTTAAATACCACCTGTACTCATGAACAGTTTGCCTACTACAGACGCAGCGTAATTATATGCAACAATATGTCGACCGCGTGGAAGAGTTTATGGAGGCGTTGATATCCCGAGAGGCAATGCCGGAAGGTGCCGGACTATGCCGGCATTGTAACCAATTTCTTGCCGTTTGGAGATGTAAGGATTGTGTGCTGGCTACTCCAAAGTGCCGGTCTTGCATCCGGAATATACATCGAGAAAATCCATTTCATCGGATAGAAAGATGGAATGGATCATACTATCGACCAGCAGAATTAAGGGAGGTCGGAGCCTACCTACTCGTCCGGCATTGTACCGGAGACGCCATTTGTGACACACTCTCAAGGTGGACCAATATATTAGACTCGGCCGAAACAGTAAATGACAAAACTGAACAAGAGGAGCTGCGCCGGATCGATTATGCACCTTCACAGTCACAGGGGCAGGTCCCGGGGGAGGACACTCAGGAATTTGACGATAGGGACTTTGATTTGGAAGGGGACCCGGATATAGGGGGATCCGATGATGAGGAAGAAGACATAGATGGCGACGATGATTTGGAAGACGACATCGATGCCGGTGCCGATCCGGCATTGGCAGCATCCACTTTAGGGCCATTACGCCGAGTCGTCCACACGAACGGCCTTCACCATATCCACATGATTAGCTGCCAGTGCCATGGGGAAGACGCTCTACCCCTCGACCTATTCGCATCACAATTAATTCCGGCAAGTCTTAAACGAATTCAAACGATTTTTACTGTGCAGGTCCTGGACCAGTTCCGTCTCTGTAATCTTGAACTAAAAGCATCGGCATATCAGTTTCATCAGCTATTACGCCGGCTCACTCGGCCTATGTCCCCGGCTGAAGTACCCAATTTGTACCGGGAATTTCGTAGAATAGTCCGGATATGGCGATGGATGAAGAGGTTAAAATGGGCAGGGTATGCCGGAAGTTCTAGGAAGGTTAAGGAGGTGGGATCCGGCGAGCTTACAATATTCTGTCCGGCATGTCCTCAACCCGGCATAAATATTCCGGACAACTGGAGGGAGGACCCGGCACGGTAAGCATATAATCAATAAACCATACATAGCGACTAAACAAAACAAAACAAAAAGATGGGTCTACAAGCGAATATTCGTGGCAGATGGAAATTTCAAAGCCGACCATATTCGACTGGAGAACGACGAAGATGATGTATGGCTCTCAGAGGGTAGTGGGATGATACCAAAAAGACGGGAATATTTTACATTCCTTGCCTCAGCGATTGAAAGACTAACTGTAAGTGGTTTTTTATTTTTTTCTCTTTTTTTTTTTTCGGGGATCCGGGATCAACCCGGCACTTGCAATTGGTCAATACACAATGTATCAGGCAAGTATCCAGCCTGTTACATTGTGTATTAACCAATTGCCGGTGCCACCCATTATTATTGGTCAATACACCGGCAATTGGTCAATACACAATGTGAAAGGCAAGTATCTAGCCTGTCACTTTGTGTATTTACCAATTGCCGGTGCGGCGGTGCCGGATTCTTCTCTTTTTCTGGTCCTTATACATCGCCAGTTACATGGTGTAGATGAAAGACAAATTGGTCAATACACCGGCAATTGGTTAATAGGAAAGTATTCAGTGTATCGCTGGATACTTTTGTATTGTCCAATTGCCGGTGATAGATTGAAAAAGAGCAGAATCCGGCACCGGCAATTGGTCAATAGGAAAGTATCCAGTGTATCGCTGGATACTTGTGTATTGACCAAATGCCGGTGCCGGATTCTGCTCTTTTTCTGGTCCAAGCACGTTGCCAGATACACTATGTAATAGGCAAGTATTTAGTGATACCTGCCTGTTACATAGTGTATTGATCAATTGCCGGTGCCGGAATCTGCTCTTTTTCTGTTCCTTATACATCGTTATTATATTTATATATACTAATGATATTATATTTTCATAGAAGGCCCCTTGTGAAAATACATTCAGAGCCATTACGAATGCATTACAGGCCTCTAAACTATGCGACATTACCGGCGTATTCAGTGTAGCTTGTGGCCGGCATGGCTGTTATGCTCCGCAATCCTTGGTAGACTTATTTAAAGGCGAGCAACAGAAAAATGCCGACTTTTCACTTCTCAAGGGATTGAAACACACCCACGTCCAATATGATCAGAGCCTCGTTTTCATTTATGACATTGTATGTCAATATATTGTCTACATCCTGGAACGCATCGGACATCTCCTTCCGGCGAATCTCATTATCGATGCTGCCATCGGCCTTTTTCATGTCCATGCCCATAAAGAGCAGTGTTTTTTCCAATTCGCTCCGACATTCATACCCGGCACCGGCATAGTGGCCGGAGAAATTTTGGAATCTCTCTGGTCAAACCTGAATTCGATTTCACCAATGGCTCGCACTGCAACTCTGGCAAATCGGGCTGAAACTTTAGATGATCACGCCACCGACTCAAACCATAAAAAGGCAATCGGCATGGTCGCCACTTTATGCCGTGGCTATCGTCATGCCATTGACATGCTTGCGCATGCCAAGGTCTATTATGAAAATCTCACAACTCAAGCTGGAGAAAGATCAGTAGAGATGTGGACGGAAGAAATCGAAAGGGCCGAAAACGAACGTAGAAACAATGTCAAGGTCATGGATATTTATGCCGCAAAATTGGCCGAAACGCCTTCAGATCGCCGTCATCCGGCATCTGGAAATCCGACATCCGGCACACCGGCGCCCCCTTTAAATTCTTGGATGGAACTATCCTTGAGAGTCGAAGAAAAGCAGTGAGTGGCACAGGATACCATTATTGAAGATTGATTGATATGATTCAGGCTCGAAATCCAAGCGAAGGTACGACAACTTGGCCGGAAACCAGGTATAACTGCGCAGAATACTATCGAGTCGGCACGTGAACAATTGAAAGCCCTCATTCAAGAATTGAAGAGCGCAAAAGATGTCGCTGGTCTGGCTG
>Ga0208985_1000054_pt1 | contig 11520 bp, 9 predicted proteins | sample MedBloCARef_O1_FD_187853 | JGI IMG/M metagenome (GOLD analysis project Ga0208985, IMG submission 187853) | Forest soil microbial communities from El Dorado National Forest, California, USA - Mediterranean Blodgett CA Ref_O1 (SPAdes) (version 2) | ecosystem: Environmental > Terrestrial > Soil >...
AGAAAAATAAACCATGAGAAAGTCGCGCAGAGAGTTCTTGACCGACACATCGCTTGGCGTTCTGGCCACGCTCGCCGCCGGCCGCGCGGGCGCGGCGAATACGCCGGATGTACCCGCTTCGCCGAATGCGTCTATTTCCCCGAATGCGCTCGCTTCCCCGGCAAATGTTCCCCCCGGGACGCCATCGGCATTTGCGACCGCGCCGCCCGCCGGGCCTGAAGTTTCACCTGGCACTTTTGCCGCTGCCGAGAAGCTCGTCCGGGTGAAAATGAGCGACAGCGACCTGAAGCAAGCAGCAGGCAGCTGGCGCGTGGCGATGGCGTCCCTGTATGAGCGCCGTACCGGTCCCAAAAAAATGCCGCTGGAGGAAAGCGTGGCCCCGGCGTCGCGTTGGAATCCTCGTATTGCGGGAGTGCGGCAGCCTGAATTGCAGCGCAACTTCGTCCGCTTTGAGTCAAGCGCGGAAGCCTTGCCGCAGCGCGACGAGGACATCGCTTTCGCCTCCGTGGCGCAGCTGTCACGATGGATTGAACAGCGGCAACTGACTTCGCAGCGATTGACGCAGATTTATCTGGAGCGTCTGCAACGCTTCGATCCGCGTCTGAAATGCGTCATTACGTTGACTGCTGATCTGGCGCGCGCTCAAGCCAAACAGGCGGACGCCGAAATTGCCGCGGGCAAGTACCGCGGAGCGCTGCACGGCATCCCCTGGGGCGCCAAAGATCTATTGGATACGGCCGGTATACGAACCACCTATGGTGCGGAACCGTTCAAGGATCGTGTGCCGGCTGCGGACGCTTTCGTGGTGAAACGCTTGCACGAGGCCGGCGCGGTGCTGGTTGCCAAACTGAGCCTTGGCGCTCTGGCCTTGAATGATGTTTGGTTTGGCGGTCAGACGGTAAACCCCTGGCTGTTGGAGGAGGGCGCTTCAGGTTCGAGCGCAGGTCCCGGCGCGGCCACCGCGGCAGGGCTGGTAGGGTTTGCGATCGGCAGCGAAACAGGCGGGAGCATCGTAAGCCCGAGCATGCGTTGCGGGGTCAACGGATTGCGTCCCACATTCGGCCGCGTGGCGCGCACCGGAGCGATGACGCTGTGCTGGTCACTCGACAAGCTCGGTCCGATGACCCGGGGTGTTGAGGATACGATGCTGGTGCTGCAGGCCATTTCAGGGCCGGACGCCGGTGACGTGGACAGCGTCGCGAGCGATCTGGACTATGATGCGCGCGCGTCCATCAAGGGACTGCGAGTTGGCTACTTTCCGGCTTGGATGAGCGAAGCCACCGCGGTGGACCGCGCCGCGTTGGATGCCGCGAAGAAGCTCGGCCTGGAAGCCGTGGAGGTTTCGATACCGGATTGGCCGTACGATTCCTTGGATCTGATACTGTTCGCCGAGGCTGCGGCGTCTTTTGAAGATCTGACGCTCAGCGGCGGTGTCGACAAACTGAAAATGCAAGTTCCGGATGCATGGCCAAACATCTTTCGACAGTCCAGATTTTTATCCGCCGTGGACTATGTGCAAGCGGACCGGATGCGGCGCAAGGTCGCTATCGAAATGGCGCGTGTGTTTTCGCAAGTCGACCTGTTGCTGGTGCCGTCGCTGCGCGATGAGATGCTCACCATCACGAATTTCACCGGGCACCCATCCTTGACCATTCGCGCCGGCTTCGTTGAGGTATCCGAGGCTCGCAGCGATTGGGCCCCGGATCCGCACCATCCGCTGCCGAAGTTCAATCCGCCGCGGCGCGTGCCGCACGGCGTCACATTGATCGGACGACTGTTCGATGAGGGCACGCTGGGCCGGGTCGGTCTCGCATTGGAACGCGCCTTTGGCGTCGTAACGTCAAGGCCGCCCGGATTCTGAAGGGGTTCTGAATATAGTCGCCATTGGGTGTACTCATGCTCAACAAGGACGATTGGCAGAAATTCTCGCCGCTGCTCGACCAAGCCATGGATATGGACGAGCGGCAGCGCGACGAGTGGTTGAAGCAGCTAGAGCCGGAAAATCCAGAGGCTGCTGCCTTTATCCGGGCGTACTTCGATACGCGAGAAAGAGCGGCTCGATTGGGCTTTCTGGAAGGATCGCTGACGGGCGGCGAAGCTGAACCTTCATGGATTGGAAAGCAAGTCGGTCCGTACACGATCAGTGCGCTGATCGGGCAAGGCGGCATGGGCAACGTCTGGCTGGCTTTGCGCAGCGATGGCCGCTTTGAGGGGCGCTTCGCGCTCAAGTTTCTCAGGGCAATCCTCTCCCAGATCGGCGGAACGGGACGATTCTTGCGGGAGGGCAAACTCCTCGCCCGTCTGACGCATCCCAATATCGCCAGGTTGATCGATGCGGGCATGACGCCCGACGGGGATCCATACCTGGTTCTCGATTACGTTGACGGCGTGCCGATCGATCAGTACTGCGATTCGCGCGCGCTGTCGATCGAAGCCAGGCTCAAGCTTTTCCTGGAGGTACTCGCGCCGATCGCGCATGCCCATGCGAATCTAATCGTACATCGCGACATCAAGCCCTCAAACGTTTTGGTTGACGCCTCCGGCGGGGTCAAACTCCTGGACTTTGGCATTGCCAAACTTCTCGAAAGCGACGGTCAAGCGGAAGCGGATATCGGACTCACCCGCGAGGGCGGCGTCGCGCTGACTCCCGCGTACGCATCTCCTGAGCAGCTCACCGGCGGCGCCGTGTCCGTCGCATCGGATGTCTACTCATTGGGGATATTGCTTTATCTATTGCTGACTGGGCGACATCCGGGTGGGGAAGGTCCGTTGACGGCGGCGCAATTGATGCATTCGACACTCAGTGTCGAGCCGGCGCGACCCTCGGTGGCCGTGTCCGGCAAAGCGCGCAAACTGCTGCGCGGCGATATCGACACAATCGTCGGCAAAGCCTTGAGAAAGGAACCTTCTCTGCGCTACGCCTCGGTCACGGCATTCGCGGACGACATCTCGCGCTATTTGCGGCATCAGCCTATCGCAGCGCGGCCGGACACTTTCGCGTACCGCAGCGGGAAATTCATCCGCCGCAATCGCGTGCCGGTGGCGCTCGCCGCGCTTGCCGTGCTGGGAATCCTGGGTGGCTTGGTCGGCACCCTGGTGCAAGCCGCTGCCGCGCGCGAGCAGAGAGATTTCGCCTTCCAGCAATTGCAGCGCAACGAAGAGCACGACGAGTTCCTCGATTTTCTGTTGTCGGACGCGTCACCATCGGGAAAACCGCTGTCTGCGGACGAACTGCTCACACGCGCGGAACGCATAGTTCAGAAGCAGCACGCCGCCAACGCCGACAGGCGCGCGGACCTGATGATCTGGATAGGCGGCGATTACTCGAAGCGAGACCGCAGCGTCGACGCGCGGCGGGTATTGGATGCCGCTTATCAATTAACCCGCGCATCGCACGATGGCTCGCTGCGCGGCCGCGCCTCATGCGAACTCGCCGATACAGCGGCGCGAGATGAGGAGGTGGACCGCGCGGAAGCGCTCTACCAGGAAGGCATACGCGAGCTGGCGGGCGAACCGCGCTTCGCCCTCGAGTATTCGAATTGCCTTCGAACGGGAGCGGAAGTCGCGAGGGCTCGCGGCGATGTGGCCGCAGGAGTCGAGCGCGCCCTCGCCGGCATGCAGGTGTTGAGAGCGTCGCCGCTGCGCACTGACGTCGAGGAAATGAGCGCGGCGCTGGATTTGGCATCGGCGTACAGCGAAGCCGGCAAGGATCTTGCCTCGCTGCCGGAATTCGAGCGTTCCGAGAAGCTATTGTCGGAGCTCGGACTCGATGAGTCGAATTTTGCGGTGATTCTCTATAACAATTGGGGTTTGGAGCTCGACCAGATAGGGCGGCCGCTGGAAGCCGAGAAGGCGTACCGCCACGTACTGGACATCAGCCGCGATGCGGGGGGCGTGGACTCCGTCTCGCCGCTGGTCTTGATCAACTATGCGCGGATCCTGCGCGAGCTGGATAGGTTCGAGCAAGCAGACGCGATGGCGGAACACGCCTATACCAAGGCGGTGCAGCTCAAGAACGAGGTCGTCATCAACCAGGCCCTGATGGAGCGCAGCAGTATTTATTTGGACATGCGCAAGCCGCAGCGGGCCGAGACGATGCTGGCGGAAGTTGAGCCGCGATTGCGCAAGAGCTTGCCAGCTTCACATTATGCCTTTGCCTCATTGGCGGGCCGGCGGGCGCGCATTTCGCTGGAGGAGAACAAACTGGAAGCCGCGACCCAGGAGTCCGATCGCGCGCTCGCACTGATTGAGGCGACCGTAAAGGCCGGCAACGAAGGCGCCTTCATTCTCCCGGCGATGTACGCGGATCGATCAGAGATCGATCGAGCCGCAAACCGGTTCGATGAGGCGGCCCGCGACGCTGATCATGCCATCGAGTTATTGCGTGCGACGCTCGAGCCGGGGTCTTATTCACGAAAAATGGGCCTCGCGCGCCTGGCACGCGCGCGGGCGCTCGATGCCGGACACAAAAAGGAAGAGGCGCGCAAGGAAGCTGCGCAAGCCGCCGATCAACTGGAGAGGTCTTCAGGCGCCGAATATCCGGAAGCCCAGGCCGCACGTGAGTTGGCGAAAACTCCATGAATCCTGGCGGCCGGAGTATTTAGTCCGCAAAGTACTCGAAAAGCGCCGTCGCATTGTTCCAGGCGGCGTGATGCGCGGTATTGTCGAAAATGCACCAGGTGCGCGGGTTGCCAACCGCGGCTACTTGTGCGGCAAATTCGGCGAGCTGAACTTGAGAATAGCTCGAATAGTATTTTCGCGGTGATCCGTGCCAGCGAAAATAGGCGAGACCTGGGTTTCCGCCCGGCAGCCGAGCCGATTCAAACGCCGTTGGATCGGTTGCCACTCTGGTCACATTCAACCGCTCGAGCAATGCGTCCGCGGCGCCCGTGAACCAGCTTGCATGCCGCGGTTCACATACCAATGCCGTGCCGCCCAATTTCGGCATGGATTTGAAGAATGTACGGACATGGGCGGCGTCGAACTCGAGGCTCGGCGGCAGTTGAACCAACACGGCGCCGAGTTTCGGTTGCAAAGCCTCGATATCGTCAAAGAATTGGGCGGTTGCTTCGCCGGTATCCTCGAGACCGCTATCGTGGGTGATCGCACGCGGCATTTTGACCGCGAAAAGAAACGACGCGGGCGTCGCGAGATTCCACGCAGAATAAGTCGACTTGCGATGGCTTCGATAGAACGAGGAGTTGATTTCCACGCAAGAGAAATGCTCGGCGTAATACTGCAGATGCGACTGCTCGGCGCGGCGTTGCCCTTTGTGTTGGGGAGGATTACTCCATCCGGCCATTCCGACACGCAAGCCTGCGGCGGATTCGGCTCTTCCTGTCGAAATGCGGCTTGCACTCATTGCCGCCGAGCTTATGCGGCGAGCGCGCGGTTGCGAATGCTGCGGCGACCCGATGCCGCGTCAGAAAAAGCCTGGATGATTGGGCTCCAGATCGGGCTGGCAGACCACGCCCAGCCACTCTGGCTGATAGACTGCAAGACATGCCAGCTCGCAAAACAACCGCGCCGCGCCGCAGGGCCATGGACTCGCCCAGGGGTTGGCAGTGATCCGGGCGGCACGCTAGGCCTGCACCGGGCGCGACCCTTGAATTCGCCGCTACGCTCTGCATTGCTGCCGGCGGCCTCGGCGCCCCTGAAGGAGCGAGTCATTGCCTTCATGCGCGCCGCTTCAATCGAGATCACGCCCGCGGAGCACAAGCATTTACCCGCATTGCGCGATCTTTTGCCCCCGGCCTGTCCAATTTACATCTCGCACGTGCCCAATGCGACGCTGGCGCAAGTGGTCAACACGGCGCTCGCGGTGCAGGCCGCGGGATTTCAGGCGACACCGCATCTGGTCGCGCGGCGCATCAATTATCCGCAGACTCTGCGCACGACTTTGGCGGAACTGCTCGAACATGGCGTCGAGCAAGTGCTGCTGGTCGCCGGCGACACCAAGCACGCAGCAGGCGAATACGAGAGCACCTTGGATATTTTCAATTCAGGAGTCATCGAGAAATCCGGCATCAAGAAAATCGGCGTTGCCGGATATCCGGAAGGGCAGCGGGGCATCGGACATGCGATGCTTTCGAGCGCGCTCAAGAGCAAACAAGCGTTCGCAGACCGCACCGGCTTGCCCATGTTCATCGTGACTCAGTTTGGTTTCAACGGCAGTGCGCTGCGCAATTGGGAACCGGAGCTTGCGCAGATCGGCGTGCGCTTGCCGATCGTCGCCGGAATTGCCGGCCCGACGCCGCTCTCGAAACTCATCAAATTTGCGATGCGCTGCGGAATCGGCGCCTCGCTGCGCGCTGTCATGCACAACTTGAGCGGCGTCAACGACATCGCCGAGCTTGCCACCACACCCGAGCAACACGTGATGCGTCTGATGCAGCTACCATCTTCCAGCGCCGTGGTTGCGCCTCACTTTTTCTGCTTCGGCGGGGTGCTCGAAACGGCCCAGTGGATCAGCCGCATAGTCTCGGGACATTTTGCCGTCGATGCCGCGGAACTGAAGTTCTTGGTCGAGCTGTAATTTAGTTCAATCGCCGTGCGGGGCGGGGGCTTTATTCCGGCAGATCGTCTGCGGCGCGATTGCGCCGACATTCGAGTCCGAGTGCCAGCCGGCAATTTTGTAGCAATCCGCATTGATCCATACGATCCAATCACCGCTCTCGGTCTTGGAGCGGTCGCCGGCGTGATGCTCGCCCAAGCCCCGTTCATCCAAGGTCGACGACACCGAGAGCGCGCTGTTATGGGTCTGACTGTTGCGGATTTCGAACGCGCGCACCGCGCGATGCGCTTCCGCAATCCAGTTCACTCCCGTGCCGTGACTGTCCGAGGATGACAAAGAGCCCATTTGCGGCGAAGCATCGACGACCGGCGCGGTGAGGGGAGCGATGGCGATGTTGCGCGACAAGCGCGGCGGGGGATTGTTCTCGACGATTTGCGTCGGCGGCTTGGCGGGGGCTACAAACACCAGCTGAATTGGATGCTCAATCAACGCCGCGCTGCTCGGGGTTCGAAAGACCGCAAGCAACAGTGCCACCACCGCCAGATGAAAGGCCAGGACGACGACGAATACAGCGGGCCTCATATGACTTCATTGACCGTATGTCATGGGTAAGGTTCCGGTGTGTATGATTGGGAATGGATTCGCGCGAAGTTTCGGCTCGAGAGTCGCCGTATTGCCGAAATTGCGGCAGCGTGGCGCCGGAGCAATTCTGCCCCCGATGCGGGCAGGAAACCAATGAGCATCTGCCGACGGCTCGAGAGTTTGCGCACGAATTCATTCTGCACTACTTCGCGGCGGAAGGCCGCCTGTGGCGCACGCTCGGCGCGCTGCTGCTGCATCCAGGGCGCCTCACGCTCGAGTATGTCCGCGGACGCAAGCGCGCGTACGTTTTGCCGCTGCGCCTGTATTTGACCACCAGTGTGGTGTTTTTCGTGGTGCTGAAGTTCGTGGCGGCGCCCGGCGAAGAGCGCCTGATCGCAGCTTTTCAGCGCTCGTTGGATAATCCGAACGTGACTTTCTCCATTATCGATCTCGGTTTCCCGAAGCTCATTAGGAATCCTGACGGATCCTTCACCTGCAATCTTCCCGAAAGGGTTTGCAAACGCATCGATGAACGGGTCATCAAGCCCAAGGGCGAATTGGCTAGGCGGATGGCCAACTTGACGAGCGAGTTTTTTGGTCGTCTGTCCACAGCCCTGTTCGTGCTGCTGCCGCTTTTCGCGCTCTATTTGAAGCTGGCCTATTTCAAACGAGGCTACGGCGAGCACTTCTTGTTCGCTTTGCATGTTCACAGCCTCTGGTTCCTGGTGCTGCTCGTGCTGCTGCTGCCGTTGCCCGGATGGCTGCAAATCGTCTTATGGGCCTATATGCTTCTTTACGGCATCGCCGCGCTGCATGCCGTCTATGCTGCCTCATGGTTGAAGACTGCGCTCAAAGGGATCGCCGTAGGCTTCGCCTACTTGGTGAGTCTTGGCATCGCAATGACCGCGATTGCCATCGGGTCCATTATCGTATGAAAAAATCACCTGGCGCCCCGCGCGCGCGCCGCATTCGACGCGCCCCTTCCGACATGCGAGCGCAGGCTCTCGCCGCTGCCAGGCGGCTCATCATCGAAGGAGCCGACGATGTCCTTACCATGCGCGCGGTGGCGGATGCGGCGGGAGTTACCTATCCCAATCTGAGTCATCATTTCGGCTCGGCAGCCGGCTTGCACGCGGCGATAGCCGAGGATTTGGTGCGAGAACTGTTGGCGGGACTGCAAACCGTCGATGTGGAAATGAATAATCTCGAACACGACTATCGCGCCGTGGTGGATCGGGTTTTCGACTTGTTCAGTCAAAACGGCCTGGGGCGGGTTTTGGGTTGGCTGGTCCGTTCCGGGGAGACCTCGCGGCTCGAGCCGGTGAATCGAATGCTGAGTGAGTTCATTGCCAGCCGCGCGCGTCCCAGCTCCAAGACCGATGCCGGCCGAATATCGCGCATCGCCCTGATCGTGGCGTTCGCGGCCTACGCGGAATCCTCCGTGGGCCCGCTTCTTGGTGATGCCCTGGGCGCCGGCGCATCCAAGCGGCGCGACTACTTCGCCCAAGCCCTTGCTGCGTTGCGAGAAAAATAATTTATGCGATCATAAATTACTATTGACGTGTACATAAATAGCGACTACCTTAGCATCTCTCAAGAGTTGTGGATCGGAGCTCGCCATGGACCAAGCCTCAGTTACTCCCGCGGACCTCCAGATCCAGCCACGCAACGTGATGTTCGCGCGCGGCCGAAGCGCGAATCGTTGGTGGAATGGCGGCAATGCCGTTGCAACCGCCTTTTACAACAGCCTCTCGCTCACCTTCCCGAAGGGGGAAGCCTTCTTCATCGAGAGCGTTCGGAACTTTCGCGACAAAGTCCCGCAGCAGCAGCAGGCGCAGATCGACGCTTTCATCAAACAAGAGGCCGCGCACAGCCGTGAGCACGGCAATTTGAACAATCAAGTAGAGCAGGCCGGCTACGATGTGGCGCCGATGCACGCGGATCTGGATTCGCGCTTGGCATTGCTGAAAGACGCGCCGCCTATCTTTGGCTTGGTGACCACGGTGGCGCTCGAGCACTTTACCGCCATCATCGCGCATGCCTGCCTGAAGCACGAATCGCATTTCAAGGGCGCATCGGCGGATGCGGCGCGGCTGTGGAAGTGGCATGCCATCGAGGAAATCGAGCACAAAGGCGTTGCCTACGATACGTTTCTCGCCGCTACCGCGCATCTCTCGGCCTATAAGCGCTGGAAGCTTCGCTCGCTGGTGATGTTGCACATCAGCTATACCTTCCTGCGGGGCCGCGTGCGCGCCATGCGGCAATTCCTCAGGCAAGACGGCATCGACGGGCCGGGCGCCTGGCTGCGCGTCTTCTCGTACCTGCTGATTTATCCCGGCCTGTTGCGCCAGATTTTCCCGTCGTGGCTGGCGTTCTTCCGCCCAAAGTTTCATCCCTGGCAGCATGACGACCGTGATCTGGTGGCTGCGCATGAAGCCCAGTTAGGCCTGCCGGCATTTAACAAGGACGCGCTGATCCGCTTGACCTAGACTCTGCGCTTTGGCGGAGAAGGGCGATGGCCGAATTCAGCCGAGCGATGTCCGATATCGGCCCCGCGGGAAGCTTTGCTCTGGGCGCTCGCTCCGTGAAGCGGATGGGATACGGCGCCATGCAACTCGCGGGCCCCGGAGTGTTTGGCCCACCCAAGGATCGGCAGGTTGCGCTTGCGGTATTGCGCGAGGCGCGGGCCGGCGGCGTCGATCACATCGATACCAGCGACTATTACGGCCCGCACGTCACCAATCAGATCATCCGCGAGGCCCTTCATCCCTATGCCGATGATCTGGTCATCGTCACCAAGTTGGGCGCAAAGCGCGGCGCGGACGGGTCGTGGAATCCGGCCTTTTCGGCCGAGGAACTTACCAGCGCGGTGCATGACAATCTTAGGAATCTCAGATTGGAGGCGCTCGATGTCGTCAATTTGCGCAGCATGTTCAGCCCCCACGGGCCCAAGGAAGGCTCGCTTGCAGCGCCGCTTGCAGTGCTCGTAAAGCTTCAGAGTCAAGGCCTCGTGCGTCATATCGGTTTGAGCAACGTCACCAAGAAGCAGGTCGAAGAATGTCGCAGCATCGCGGACATCGTCTGCGTGCAGAATCACTATAATCTTGCGCACCGGCGCGATGACGCGCTGATCGGTGAACTTGGAGCCGCGGGTATTGCTTATGTGCCGTTCTTTCCGCTCGGCGGCTTCTCGCCGTTGCAATCGACGGCCTTATCCGAAGTCGCCCTGACGCTTGGTGCGGCTCCAATGCAAGTCGCGCTCGCGTGGTTGCTGCAACGCTCGCCGAACATTCTGCTGATCCCCGGCACGGCATCGCTCGGACACCTGCGCGAAAATTTGGCGGCGGCGAAACTTACGCTGCCGGGCGAAGCCATTGCCGTGCTGGATAGGATCGCTGTCAGCAAAGAGTGACGCGGTATTTCGACAGGCGCGGCGCTTTCGGTTTAAGATTTCAATATAACAAGTGACTCAAAGCCGGCCAAAACCATGAAGTCGGGCGATCAGGTCTTAGTTCTTACCTCGAAAGGCTCGGAAGAGCTGCGCAACCATGCATTTCAGCTGGACGTTTCCGCGAGAAATATTCTGTCCTTGATAGAGCAGGGCTGCAAAACCGCGGACGCCATCCTGCAGCGCTCGATGTTTCCCCACAATACGGTGGTCGACAGCCTGCGCCGGCTGCTCACCAATAAGTTTGTGGCCTATGCGGAGGATGAACCGGCGCCGCGCGCCGCCGGTTTACCGAATACCGGGCGCCCCAGCCGGCGGGATTTGCGGCTGAATTTCGGCATATCGCCAAGCCAGGCGCGCTTCGCTCTGTCCAATTTCTGCATGGACGAATTTGGCACCGACGGACAATACCTGGTTGATGCGGTGAGCCTCTGCAACGACGTGATGAGCCTGCAGGAAGTGTTGAACAGCATTCGTGCCGACGTCGACGAGCGCTACCCCGGCCGGATTTCAGCCCTCATCGCGTGCGTGCGCGGGATCAACGAAACCGACGATTCATCGCCAACCGGATCTCACGAGCAAGCAAGCGCGGTCCCGGCAAAGAGCCCGCCGCCGAAGCCGGCGATGCTCAAAGTCGTGCCGCCCACGTCAACGCCCACGTCCACGCCGAGGGCCGCCACGCCTGCGCCCGGCAGACCGGTGCCGGCGCCTGGCTCCACGCCGGCATCCAAACCGGCCTCCGGCGGCGCCGAGGCGACCGATCCGATGCGCCTGGAGGCGGATGTTTCGCTCGCGCAGGCACGATTCACGCTCTCTGAATTTTGCCTCAATCAGTTCGGCGTTCAGTCACAGGAATTCGTGGATGCGGTCAATCGCTGCAGCGATGTCGCAGGTGTGCAGAAAGTGCTGAATCTGATCCGCACAGAAATGCTCAATCGCCACCGCGACCGGCTGCCGCAGCTCGAAGAACGCTCCC
>Ga0208985_1000055_pt1 | contig 11510 bp, 16 predicted proteins | sample MedBloCARef_O1_FD_187853 | JGI IMG/M metagenome (GOLD analysis project Ga0208985, IMG submission 187853) | Forest soil microbial communities from El Dorado National Forest, California, USA - Mediterranean Blodgett CA Ref_O1 (SPAdes) (version 2) | ecosystem: Environmental > Terrestrial > Soil >...
AACACGAGGTTTTCGAGCCGCGATCTTGGTGAGATAATGCCATGTTAGAGGCTGGTGCTTCCTCAAGATCTCCGCCACTTCGGGAACAGTTGTTGTCCCTATGTCGACCCACTCTGCTTTTCTCTCCGCCGTCTTGCGAGAAACAACCGCGTGAAGGCCACTGGAGGGTTTTACAGCATTTGTAGCTTCCTGAACCAGTCGCTGTTCAACAACTTGAACAGCAAATGATGTAAGACACGATCGAACAGATGAAATCTCCGTATACGGCGTTGTTCAGCCTAGGCAGCACGAGGCTTATCTCGAAGATAGGTTTTTTAGGTTTGATGAAACCTATCTAAGAGACCGGCATCGCCGAGGGGTTCTGTAGGGTTTTATTTGAGGCACAGGGGACTACAGAGCCTCTTCAGAAATTTAAATAAAGAGACTGCTGAGGCCCTTTAGCCTCCATGCAATCCGACCCACTTAACATTACAATTGAGGCCTGGGAGACTATGGGGCTGCTTTGCACATTTAGAGTACACTACAGTTCGGGCCCGGCGAGGCCTTTGGACCTCTCTGTTTATAAGCATGTCTGAAATTTAGTACGGGAGCAAGCAACTACATCATTCACAGACACGACACCAGACTTGAGTACTGCATATTGTAATGAGTGAGAGATGAAATAAAATGGAAAGCCAAGGATGTGCAGAGGAGGGGGGCAAGTAGATAGCAAGATAGCATACAAAGTAAAGCAGGCATACTCAAGAGACTGTCCGAGTCCAGAGAGATATGTCAGACAGGATAGCAAGACAGGTGATGAGTAAGACAAGATGTAGCGCGGCTACCTATGCAAGAAAATGTCCGTGCAAGAATGACTGTAATCCGTTCAGACGGGCTTGGCATAAGGATCAGATGGCGAGAGGCGTGAGGATGATGCCATTGCATTGTCTGTCGGGCCCCCGGGGCTAGTAGACGTCTCTGGCCGTGGGTGAGGCTCATGGAGCGCATGTCGATGATATGGAGCAGGTGGCCGTGCCACGTATGGGGACTGTGCACGGTGCGGGTATGGCGGCGCATAGTACTCGCCAGGTGAATAGCCATAGTAGTCGCCTCGGAATCCATAGCGCTCAGGCAGTACTTCTCCATCTCCAGGATACCTCCCTGGGTTCTGGTAAGGCATAGGAGGTTGTATACCATATGGATGGTCGTCCATGCGTCTAACAGGAGGCCGTGCATGGTAATAACGGTCATGCTCGTCAGCTGGATAACCGTGCAGAGGGGGACGAGGCCCACGTGGCAGATATTGTCCTTCACTACCCGAAGGGGCCACTCCGTGAGTTGGAATGGCAGGAGCAGTGGCGGTAGGGTGGGATGCTTCACCAGCAGGAGTTACAGTAACAGTGGTGGTCTTAATGCTTTGTTTTGCATGGCCGTCATGCGAGGAATCCGTTGGGATGGCTGGCGGGATTGAGATAGGGCTGGATGCCGTGCGAGGTTGGGCTGCAGAGACGGTTGAAGGCTGCGCAGCGTGTTTGTCAGCGAGAGTTGAAACCATATCCTTCTGGGCCCTCTCAGACTCCGGCAGGGATGCTTGGAGACTCTTTGCACCATGATAAGCTGGCTTTGGTGTAGGCCGTGTTGCTGGAGGTGGTTTATTGTCCGACGAGCTATCGTCCTCGTCATCGATGAAAGCCACGCTCTTAACGGTCTTCTTAACCTGCCTTGCCTTCGCTGGCTTCTCTTTCTCCTTCTCCTTTCCTTTCCCAGCAACTTCCTTCCCCTTCCGCTTTATGCCCACTTCGCGCTTCTGCTGACCCGTTGCTACAACCGCCTTCTGGCTGGCTTTACTCCTCTTTGGTTTGGGGTCTGCAATATAGTCGTTGTCATCGTCCAATAGTAATGAGGATGAGTCGACATGTGCCTTCCTCTTCTTAGGCACTCGAGCAGATGGCTGGGGGCTGCTAGCAATTACCACCGAGCTGTCATCAGAGGAATGGGGCGCAGATTGAACTTTGGCTGGTGGTGGAGACGATGAGATACGAATAATGTTTTTTTTGTCAGGTACACGGGCACGTGTTGGTGCAGCCCGTGCAGGTAGTCGATGATCCTCGGCAATTCGAGGACGCCCATCCATGCGAATAACGGGTAACTTGTCGTCGAGGGAGTAGTAAGCTTGACGTCCTCGAACGGCTTCTGCACCTGGAGGTGGAGGTCGGCAGATGATCACGGGGCGCAGTCCAGACTTGATATCTGCATCGGTAGTGTCAGCGGCAGGCCTGATAAGCACAATAAAACATTTACATACCATCTAACTGGTTTTGTGGAGCTCGCGAAAGGCTGATTGGGAAGTCTGTCCTCCCAACAAGCCCAAGAGAAGTTGCAAGGTCAACTTGCTCAGTGGTGATGAGGTCACCGATACCTTTAGTCTTGTTGGTGCTTCGGACTTCACCAGGGAGGAGGATATCAGGGAAGCCACTTAGGATAAGGCCGTGTTTGGCCAAGACAGCGAGCAAGGATTTCCATGGGAATTGACTCATAGATATTGTGACACCGAAATCCTCTGTAAATAAGATCAGCCATTTAGTTTACAGCGGGGGAGGGTAATGACATACGAAACATGTCATAAAATTTTTGCTTGATGGCGGCGAGCCAGGAAGATGATGTACTATCGCCTGAGGACAATGGGTCTTCCGTCTTGACACGAGGGCTATGTGGCTGCTCGGCTCGCGCGAAGGCAAGAGAATCCATAGCTTTTTGATTACTGGAAAAAATGTTATTTCAGAAAACCTGAGACGAAACATTGATACTTACAAGATGTGGGCGGTGAATGCCGCCTGAGCCTCGTTTGGCTCGATGCCGGTTTTATCACAAAGGAACTATAGAAATATGAGAAGGGAAGAATCACGGAGAAATAAGACAGATTTACCTCTGTGGCGTTTGGGGTTTCGAAGAAACTAACCAGTCCGTGATCAGACAAGACAATACTCCCGGCCGTCATAACGAATGTATCAATATCAAGAGTCCGATAGGCTTCCATTGCCTGTAAGAATAAGGGTTAGAAAGAATTTAAACATGATGATGTAGAGAAACTTACTATGTCTCGCAGCTTCTTTTCATACTTCTCAACCTCGCGCTTACGTTGACCCACTGTCATCTCTGTGCCCGCCATCTCCAGCTCCTGATATGTCTCTAACAATTCATGGAAATTTGCGTTATCGGCTTTGTATTGCGCATAGCATTGGCTCCGGAAGGATTGCGTGCGCTCGAGGGGCTTGTTGAGTCTGGCTGCCTCCTCTTCCTCGTGACGTGCAAAGTAATGCAGGTAGATATTCCAGAGGTGCCCTTCCGAGGCCCCTTTTCGACTTTTCTCCAATCTGCGATAAAGATCAGATGGAGGTTTTCCTGTAATCTCCGCAAGCCCCTCAATTATTTCTGTTATCTTGTTGAATCCCTCTTCAATGAGGCCCAAGGCTTTCGTAGTCGGACGACCTCCAACCGCTCGGGCAGGTTTCGGGGAGACAACTGGAGACTCATGAGGTTCATCCTGAAGTACATGCTCGGGAGACTTAGGTGTCTCGAGATGGTTAGGTGCAGGAGGCTCCGGGGCCTCATTTGGAGTAGAGACTGCAGGCAGATGCTGGCTGTGAACTGACTGCGTACTGAGCGATGATTGCCGATCATAGAATGAGGGAAGGGTATCTTCGGTATTTGTTGATGGGTTTGGAGTGGCACGGTCAGGCAACTTGATCGAAGAGGTCAGCTCGAGTGGCTTCGGAGGCAGCGGGGGCGATGGAGGACCAGACAAGAACGGAGTCTGCAGGTGGCTCTCTGGATTCCCTGAGCCGTTGCCCAAGTAGCGCGGTGTAGCCCAATCTAAGGCCATGTCCAACTCGGGGAATCCGGTGTTGGATCTTTGTTGTCCACCGTCTAATTGCTGGGGCATCATATGCGGCCCGCTAGGAGATTGCAAACGTATGAAGGGATGGCGAGGTGGTGCTAGACCCGCGTTTTGCGGGAAAGGGGAGGCGGTGCGTGAGTAGTAAGGATCGTGCGATTGATGTCGATGAAGAGGACCGTCTCCCCTCGGGTACAGTGGCATCCCTGCATAAGGGTTATATGGATCTGGTTGGGGAGTATGACGCGGGGGTAGCTGCTCCCAGTAGGCATGCTGTTGAATCTGCATAGGAGCATACACGGATGCTGGATCTACTGTAATAGCAGGTGCATCACGGGGCTTCTCGTCGGGCACCAGTTCAGGAGCAACCGTTGAGGGTGCACCAGCCGGAACTTCTAGGGGTGATGATGGCTTGCGGCTTCGCTGTGATCCAAGAATTGATGGTGAGGCACCTGTTGTCATACTGATTTGCTGGCGAAGCCGGGTTGGGGTGGTCTCAGGAGCAGGAGACTTCACGCGACGCCTCCCAGGTGTGATGGAAGACGGAGCAACACTCAATGGTGACGACCTGACGGACTGGTTTGGCGACTGACGAGATGGCAAGGATGACTGGAAGCGACCACGAGATGCTGACCCTGTAGGAAGAGGATGGTTTCCTTGCGGTAGCTCTTCGGAATGAGTACGCATACTGGGAATCTGGTACAAGTCATCAATCACAGTCAGATGTTGGAATTGACATTCATAAGCGGAGATTTGAACTCACCGACAGTGCCGAAGCAAAAAAAAACAAGAAAAGAGATGTGGTTGAACAGCAAGAGGGTAACGGGAGACAAGGCAAATCTAAGAGGGAGAAAATAAACTTTAATCATGGGCGTCGCAGACCCGAATTTCATGAGACTCACCAGAGTGACGAGATACTGAGACCGGGTTAAAGACTAAGAGAAGAACTGATAACGCAAATGGGAGACAAGGCAAAGCTAAGAGGTAGTGAGAATCAATTTTAGTCATGGGCGTCGCAGACCCGAAATTTCACGAGACTCACCAGAGTGACAAGATACTGAGACTGAGTTAGAGACTAAGAGAAGAACTGATAACGCAAAGGCAAAAATGAAACAGCGAGGTACAAGAGTTGTATCAGTTAAAGATGCGAACACAGAACAAGGTGCAAAGTCAATGAGACGAGGCAAAGCTAAGAGGTAGAGAGAATAAATTTTAGTCATGGGCGTCGCAGACCCAAAATTTGAGACTCACCAGAGTGACAAGATACTGAGACTGGGTTCAAGACTAAGAGAAGAACTGATAACGCAAAGGCAAAAATGAAATAGTGAGGTGCGAGAGTTGTATCAGTTAAAGACGCGATCACAGAACAAGGTGCAAAGTCAATGGCACGGAATGCAGTGGCAACAGAATCAAATGGAGAGCTACATATATCAAAATGAGCTTTGACTTGTATTGGAATGGAAGAAAAGGGACACTCACTGGAGGAGAAAAGGTATGATGCATAAGCGTTGGAACAAGGACAGAGGCGAGAGAGGCGAGAAAAGTTGTTGAAATCTCTTGTATATCGGCTCATGCCACTGCCCAGGCTGATACCATATGGTCATGTTGAAAGAGAAGCCAGAATCAAATAGAAATGGAAAGCCAATGCCTTGCAGTATGCAAGAGGCGAGTAAGAGGTTTTGAGAGACGAGTAGGAGTTTTGAGAGGTTCAAGAGGCTCAGGTAGATGAGAGACGGACACAGCCCAATCAGTTGCCAAACTCAGGTCGGTACAGTAGCAGAGGTAGTGGTGGTAGATCAAGCACATCAACAGGGAGTAGGAGGAAGTAGGGAAGGACACAACGACTTATCGATTGTGCGCATCCATTCTTGGCAATATTCTCGGCGTAAGTTCCCGGACCAATCGGAAGGCGAATAAATCTCATGCTGAATGTCTCTTGCCTATCTTATACAAGGGTTAGCTCAGTCAAACCTCATTTTGAGCGACTCGGAGGGGGCAGAATTCATTGGCAAACCTTTTGGGCTCAAGACATTTTATTTTTTAAAAATATCCGACTGCTACGCCCTATTTGTGATTCACCTAAGTAGTTGCGGACTCTTACTTCCCGCCACAACAATGGGTCGACGTGCTAAGCATCACACAGTAGCCGACAAAGCCCTCGCTGCTAAAGCATACAATAAAACATATAACCGATCACCTCTGTAAGTTTCAAGCAGATCTCAGTTACCAATACAAACTTACATTAGATGAACAGTGCGAAGTTACAACGTCAGCAACAGAACAAGGATGCATATCGGCGTCGCATATCAACTTCCCATTCGCCAACGGAACTTCATGTCTATCCCGATTTTCCCGCCTCTCTATGCTGCAGAGCTGCTTACAAAATTCGCTCAACCTCACACTTCATTGAGGGCTATCATGGGCTATCGTCTCCTTATCTTATCTTGGGCATCTGGGAACCTCAATATCAGCCTATCGTATTACTAGATACCACAACCGATGACAGATCAATTCTTGACATCCTTCACCACATGAACGGCAACCAGCTGAGACTGTTGGAGGAACGGGGGGATGAGCGGCACAAGCTTTCAACGGACGACGAATCGAGTAGAAATTTGGTACAAGCCATGCTGGAGGAGATCGATGTGCGGCTCGCAACTTGGATTACCCATGACAACGAGTTCGAGCAGTTCACAGGATCGGAGTGGGAGATAACGACGCGTGAGCTGGCACTGGAGTGGGGTGCCAAGATTATCCACATTCTGCGGGATGAGGTTCGGGTGAGGCAGCTGGGATGTGCACACTATGTTGAGGCATATGAGAGCGGAAGGTTGGCATGGCAGTCCATAGATGTGATTGGGTAATAGTATGTATTTTGTGTAACTAAGACGAGACTGGCAGTTGAAGGATATGATACATAAGAAACCGCCTAAACCACGGTATATCGGCCTCGCTAAACCCCGTTACATCATACCCACGAAGGACGGCAGTGATAGACGCCAAAACCCAGACTCCACAATCATATCCATTTGTCTGAATGGCGTCAATCTAGGTAGTTATAAGCGGACAGTCTTTATTAACGACAAAATTATACCTACCGAGGTCGGAGAGGCAGTCCATCCAGTCTCCGTCATGTCCAATGAATGACCATTGGCTGCTGCAATGCTTGCCAATCTCAAGACGAGGGACATCACATCCTGCCGGAAATACATGAGGGGTGCTGAATACAAAAATGATCATGGAACAGACCTTGATATCACGAAGCCAATGGCGCTCTTCAGCAAGACTATCAAAGAAGTCAATGTGACGCGATACTATGTCTACAACACATAAGACCCAGTGTTCGGCTCCTGGACAATGTATGGGAATGATCCATTTTGTCTTCAACCAATATCGCGCGATCTTCGTCGTTCTCCAAATTTTAGCATCATCTGAGGCATCTCGGTGACTGGCAAGTGCAAAAGTAGAGAGGATGGCACATTCATCGGAGTGTGGGCCATCAAAGAGACGTTGGAGAAGAGAGGCACAGTCATTAATACATACGTCATTAAGCCTTGATGCTGTAGAGAGGCGCGAGAGGTCTTGGGTGTCAAAGCTAATTGCCCGATGATTGTCATAGCCACTGCTATGGCGAGACTGGAGTGGATTCTCAGTATACATGTCAGCAGGACTTCGAACACCTTGGAAATGATCTAAACGGAGGAATGTCTGAAGATAATAAGATGTAAATTAGAACTGCGAATATCGCGTAGAATCACATACGGGTGGAGCCCAAACAGAATCTATTTGTATCTCAGTAGCATGATCCTCGGTGATGACATCGGCAAACATTTCTTGCGCGGAATCAAGGTGTGGAATGTCATCCCATTCATCTGCGCATTCATCTGTATCAGCGTCACTGTGCAAATCGTCATGATATTCGGTGGAGGGTGAGACTCGGGAGGGAAGCCAGTGGAGGGTGAGGGGCCTCGGCGGCTTCCCAGAGATGTGCAAGGCAATGTCTGTTGCATTTTGAACATGAAAAGCGAAGACATGTTCAGGTGTGAGTGGTGTGAGCCAGAGGGTCTGGAGACGAATGATTGACTGGCGCTCTCGCAGAAGCGGTTGTAATAACAAAGGATCTGCGCAAGATGGTGTTAGATGCATGGGATAAAATCAAAGTTGACAACTTACTGAGAGTGGTCTGAATGGCGAGCTCAATCGCTGCTAGCTCTCGTCCAAACCATCGGCAAAGATTGTCAGCCTCTATGCCGAGCCGACGGTATTCCTCAGTACACCGATCATTCTTAAGCATTGCACGGATGCCTTTCCGAACTTTTGTATCAGTGAGCCAAGGCGGAGCAGTCTCTGTGCTTGGATGCACCCAGACATCCTCCATGAGATAAGGATCGTCCTGCAGGAAGCTGAGATCAGTTTTCAAGTGCCGCGGAAGAGGGATGTTGGAGGTAGGGTCAGACAACGCAACGAGTGCATCACAGTACTTGTTAAACTTTCGAATGGCAGCCATGAGTGCGGGCGTGCGCTTCTGGATGGATTTGCGAGTGTGCTGGTGGAGTTTAGTACCTAATACAAAACTATTAGTTTGCGATGGCCGACGTAATTCAAGGTTCTTACCGAGAGGGTTCTGCTTCCCTCCTACGGCTCTGTCAAGTTTCTCTCTTTCAAAGAAGCAAGCAATGGCCCGCTTGCGAATATTGATCTTGAGGTCTCGAGCCATAAAAAGGGTTCGTACAAAGTCGAGGCTGAGCCCATTCAGCTCGGGGAAGCTCTCATGGACATTCAATGAGGTGTATAAGTTCTCGACATGCTTCAGCAGCCGGCTATGCGTTCTTTCGAGGCTCGAGAGGGCCGAGAGGGCAGCAGCGGGGGCTTCACCCTGTGCAACAGTTGTGCGAGTGGAGTTCAGGGCCACTTCAATGGCATCAACATCGCCTTGCAGTGTGAGGACTTTGTCAAGCTCTTTTTTCAGCCTGGTAGGCGCATCTGCACAAGCTGTATTAATTGGTGTAGGTAGCGAAGCAATTAAGTGTACATACGAGATCGGAGGGATAGCTGGGCAGCCTGTTGAAGCCTCCACTGGTCGCGAAGAGTCTTGATGGGAATTCCACAGGCGAGCAGCTCAGCTCGTGCAAGGTTTCCCTGCTTGTTGACACCCAGGCGGAGTCGTCGTCCGATCCAGTCTCCCAGACCTTCGCGCATTTCAGAATTTAATCCATAAGCGTGTCTATCCAAGAGCCAGATGCGGCGTGATCTCTGTGAATGTTACAGTTAAGACGATAGATAATGCCTGAGCAGAAAGGGCCTACCGCACAGCCTCTTGTGATCGCAATCAGCTTCCGCAGCCTTGACCACAGCCTCTCCGTACCTTCCCCATCGGTCAAGCCAAGTCCGGGCCGTATGCGAGGGTTATACACAATTTGGCAAGACCACTGATGGCCGTAGGCGTGCATTGCCGAGGTCGCGAGCTGAAGTCGAGACGTGATGCCGTGAGGTAGGATGTCGTACTGTGCACGGATTGTTTAATTGATGCCGGAATAGCGATAATGCCGAGAGACTGACCAATTGGAGACTTCTATCCAGGACACACCCGACGTCGTACAGGAGGACAACGGTTGTAATCTCCGGAAGAAAGCTATAAAGATGTTCAGTAAGAGCAACAGCATACTTTTGCTGTTCGCCGGGGGAATCAATGTTGGCAAAGAACAGTGCTATGTCGTGACGGCAGACAATTGCCATAAGGCCTCTGTCGTCAAACTGCTCTCCGCTGGTCTTCTCCTTCCGACCGTCGGCGGCCTCGTGAGAATCTTCGCACTCATCAATTGCAGCGTCCGGGACCTTGGTGTTGTAAACTCGAGAGGGTTTCTGTCGGGCCCGTTCAATGCGATTCCCTACTGCATCCACCTGTGCCTTCGATATAAAGTAATCGGGATTATAAAATGACGGGCTGTCCCCTACCCGAGCCAGGTGCCGATGGTGGAAATTACCATCAGTCGCCGCATGGCAGTCACCGCCGCTGAAACATTTGTTAAAATATGAAATGTATGATACAGGTAGGGCACGCACTCGTCAAAACTGCGGCCTTTCATGCGGCCTCCAAAACATGCAGGGCACCGTTTTTGAAGCAGTCGCGCGGCATGTGTACTAGACGGCTTGTAATACGACGGCACATCTGGTGTTAGAGGTTTGGATCCTTCGGTGGGCAGAGACTCAGGCGCTGCAGATAGGGCAGGTTGGGAAGATGCCAAGATGCTGCCATGCGCCTGTTCGATGGCATTCTCGACAGATCTGCGCACTGTGACTTTTAAACAGTCATACCATTGTACCGCAGAACCGAACGCGCGGCGGAATGGATCCCTTATTGGCTCTCCCTGTGCTTTGGTGAGTTCTTTGATAGATTACGAACAGTAGAGATACTCACCTTTGCATTATTGACAGGGTATCCTCTCCGCGCATAGAGTTTGCTAAGGGCTGCTGACATGGCCGTTACGGCGTCGCCCGTATGTTCAAATAGTGCATGGTATAACTCCAGGAAGTCAATCGAGATGGCAAGGCGAGGTTGATGGGGTGCGGTAGGGAAGAACCCACAGTCGGTCAAGGTGGAGGCGAGAGGTCGGCAATGGCAGCTCTTGATATTGATTGTTTCGTGATCTAAGAAAAAAATAAGTAAAATAAATCCTCAAACGACTGGATACATTACTTACGGTCCCAGAAAAGACACAGAATCCGAGTGGTCTTCTGAGTATCTGCAGGGCAGGTATCGCAGGACGACTCCAATTCGTCCTGCTCGAAGGTATTTACAGTCGGACGGCTGGCGGACTTATTCATGTACGCGAGGAAGGGCAGCACAAGCGATGGAACAAGGTTCATCCATGCATTGTAAAGCCTCTGAGCTTCGCCTTGCGTGTTTCGTTTTTGTACGTCTGGTTTATGGCGGTTTGGGGCAGGCTGTGGGTCTTCAACGTCCACGTAGTCCTCATCGAGGTCCATGGGGTCATCATTGAATGCTTCGGCCACACTCTGTATCCCTTCGACATCTCCCATATGTTCCAAACCCTTCCCTTTCAACCGACTAAACTTCTCCTCGAGAGCCTTTCGCCTGGCAAGCTTAAGCGGACATGTTACGACAACGGCGTGATGAGCCTGGCTTCGATTTTTTTTAGGACTCCGATAGGCCTGGCCAAGGCCTTTGCGAACGCGAATGTGGTTGCGTCGGATGGGTGGGAGAGACACGAGCTCCAGGGCATTGCAATTACGGAAACGTCGGACGATCCGGCGAGACGCATGCTGAACGGAGGATTGCGAGGACATGTTGGTTGATGAGAAGAAGGGGTGTGCGGAAGAGTAAAGTGCCATCAGTATATAAACTTACATAATAAATTGAAGAGGCTCGCGAGCCTCCCCGTAGCGTTTATCGTAATCGTCTCGAGAGGCTCCTGAGGGCGCCAAGTGCGCTGGCCGAATCGGGTGGCCATCTATTTCCGGATTTCGAAGGTGAGGCTGATCGGAGATCTTATCATCCAGAGGGGTTACAGCTAACTTAAAAACCTATCAATCTGATCCCCCGGACGTTATAAAACTGCTGCCCTAGGTGGACCAGTACTACTAACACTGCAGAAGAGTCTCTGTTTTATTTATA
>Ga0208985_1000056_pt1 | contig 11468 bp, 7 predicted proteins | sample MedBloCARef_O1_FD_187853 | JGI IMG/M metagenome (GOLD analysis project Ga0208985, IMG submission 187853) | Forest soil microbial communities from El Dorado National Forest, California, USA - Mediterranean Blodgett CA Ref_O1 (SPAdes) (version 2) | ecosystem: Environmental > Terrestrial > Soil >...
TAACCAGCCGACATCGGGCAGAAATCACACTCAATACTTTGATTTATTATCTTACTGCAAAGTGCTTTGTTTTAATTAAACAGTCGTACAACACTATTCCATGCTTCCTATTCTTTACCTGATATTAATCAGGAGGAATGGCTCTCCTTATCCCGAAGTTACGGTAGTTAGTTTGCCGAGTTCCTTAATGATTGTTCACTCAAACGCCTTCGTATACTCTACTAGCTTACTTGGGGTAGACTCTAGGTACGGTTATTATGTCATATTTAATATAATCAATAAGACTATATTAAATTTTACTGTTTTTCCAGAACCTTTTTCACTCAAGAATAGTGAAAAGGACTTTCATCCTTTTTACTTTTTCTATAAAAGGTTGTTCCTTTGTAGACAAGATTTTCTCATCGTTTAATCCTTTAGGTTTATAAACTTAGAGGCCGTTACTTTAAAAAATCCATAAGCTTTAGGCGAGGGGGGCATGCCCCCTTTTTCGTTACTCATGTCAGCATTATCACTTGGGTCATTTCCTAATTCTTTTTAAGAAAAAGTCTAAAATTTACCCAACGTTCCGCTACCCCATATTATATAATATTATGTTTTAATATGGACAAGGTGTCGGTATATTATTTAGATCCGTTAAATTTTCGGTGCCACTATCAATGTAAATAGTAAACTATTTACTGAACCAGTGCTCTGTTACGAGGTCTTCAAAAAATGGCCGCTTCTAAGCCTATTTCCTAGTCGTATTAGATAGAAACTTCCTTAATTTCACTTAATAATAATTTTGGAACCTTAACTCTTGTTCTGGGCTGTTTCCCTTTAGACATACAACCTTAGCGTACTATGTCTGATTATTTAATATTCATCATTGCCCTTCCGAGTGCGAATACTCACCGATAAAATCTTCACGATCCCCCGATATATACAAAAATAATAAACAACACAAAATTTTTGTGCCATCTGTTATAGTTGCCTGAGATCACAGTTCTGTACCTGCTATGATGTTACTTAAATTACCTACTTCTATAGGTTTCGCGGAAAACCAGCTATCCTGGTCAGTTTTGTCTTTCACTAACTTACCACAGTTCATCGGATATCTTTACAACGATAACCCGTTCGGGCTTTTATAACCCTGACTATGGTAAGATCACCAGGCTTCGGGTCTAATTTTAGATACTAAATCATTATTTCATAATTGGTTTATCTAGGCATTTCTGCTCGCATCTAACATTAACTTACTGACCCATTATGCAAAAGGTACGCTCTCACTTTGTATTTAAACTTTGCTTGAGCTGCTTATAAAACTACTAATTCAAACCTTTCCTTCACAGAACTATACGCTGTCGCTTATATATTATATTTAGCCTTAGAGGAAGGTTCCCCTTAATATTCAAACAGGTTTATAGCCCGTTCTACTTATTTAAAGTATTACTAGAGATTTAGTTACCCTTATCTCCTTTTATTTAATACTCTAGGCTTTTCTACTTTCATTCACACTAATCGTAGAATCTCGTTTGATTTCTTTTCCTAAAGTTACTAAGATATTTCAATTCACTTCGTTTATTATTGAATTTCTCTAAGAGTTCATGAGTTTATATTTAGACTCAAATTAAAACTTTACTCTCTTTAATATATAGCAAGGTATCCCTAATAGTTTCTTTATATACTTGCTTATACTACAAATTATAGTAGATAAACACTATATCTATATCAATCACATTATACTACTAATAGTGGTTTATTCTATTAGAAATTTATTCTTCGGGTTATTATGATTCGAACATAACAATTCCTCAACCCAAATGAGACGCCTAACCAACCTGGCTCTAACCCGTTTATGTTCATAAATTTAATTAACAGAGAATATCCGATTTGAACGGATGTGATTTAAAAAAACCAAATAAAGCTCAAATTTACCGCCTTAAACCGCTCGGCCAATTCTCTTTTATTTACTTTACAACAAATTATATAGTATTTTAATGATTCTTCCAAGACTTGAACTTGAATAACATCCTTATCAAAAACGCACTTTACCAATTAAGTTAAAGAACCTAATCCAAAACCAAAATATATCGTACAAGAGTACTCAGACTTGAACTGAGAATACGAAGGTTGAAGCTTCTTGTTTTGCCAATTAAACTATGCTCTTTTATTAAAATAGTTTTCGGAAAAGAGATGAATTGAACATCCAGGTGTTAATACACAATATTTAGCAAATATCTCGCCTTACCAATAGCAACTTTTCCTACATATGTTATTCTAAATTATTATTATTATTACTAATATTAATTTTTACCACAAAAATGCCAAATCGGGCCAGATCGGATTCGAACCGACATCTACTTTCGTGACAAGAAAGTCCTTTACCAATTAAGTGACTAACCCTTATATATTTTGCGGCTAGCCGAATTCGAATCGACATAAAACGCTTGGAAGGCGTCCGGTTTACCATTAACTTATAACCGCTTATTATTTATATATTTGGGGTATGAAAAAAAAATCTATTGCTTTATCTATTAATCCAATCTATATATTATAGATATTATTTTTTATTAAGTACCTATTATCCTATGTTAATAGCATAGTACAAAATAATATACTGTTTCTCATCTAGGACTCGAACCTAAACCTAGATATTAGAAGTATCCTGCTCTACCATTAAGCTAATAAGAATGAAAAATAAAAAATATAAAGAAGAATTATAATACAACATAGAGGTATAAAAGTAAGCCAATTCAAGTGAAAATAATTAGTCTAAATTAAGACTTAACCTTAGGCTTGTATTTTAACATAATACTACATAAATAGTAATATAAACTTACTTATATGTATTTTATCTACAAAATTTTATAGAAAATTTTTTGTTATTTCTGTGCTATACCAAAAGCTTTTACTTTAACACTCATATATATGTGTACAGATTAAATAAGCACTGGACTTTCTCAAATCTATATAAAGATATCTTTATATAAGACCTATAATTAATATACCTCTTGTATTATTCTAGATTATATTTTAATTAAACATAATTTTTATTTAGTTTTTTAAATGAATCGAACATCTAATTGTATTATTGATTGTAATATACTCTACCATTGAGCTATAAAAACTTTATTTTATATCTTAATATAAAATATTTTTTTACTTAATTAAACTTAGTGTAAATCTAATCCATCTTTGATGTAACTACTTGTTAAAACAACAAACACTTGAGCTTGTATAAAAGCAATACCTAATTCAAGACCACAGAATGCAGTTATGAAAGCTAAAGGTAATAAACCTAAGAAGAAGAAGATAAATCCAGAAGTCATTATATTATATGTGAAACCTGCTAAAATATTTAATAACATATGACCACTTAATATATTAGCTGCTAATCTAAGTCCTAATGAAACATTTCTAGCTAAGTATGAAATGAATTCGATTAAAACTAATAAAGGTAATAAACCTAAAGGACAACCAGCTGGAACTAATAAAGAAAAGAACTCTAATCCATGTTTTTGGAACCCTAATATAGTTGCACCTAAAACCACAGTAAAGCTAAGAGCAAAAGCTAATGCAAAATGGCTAGTTGATGCAAAACTATATGGAACTAAACCTATTAAATTATTAATTAAAATAAATATAAATAAAGCATATATAAAAGGGAAATATAATTGACCTTTTGTAGAGTTTATTTGGTTTGTTACAATACTATGTATTGTTGCATATAGAGATTCTTGGCTAATTGATCAGCTATTACTTATTATTTTGTTGTAATTAGTTGTTAAAACACTAGCAGTTAATATTATAAAAGCAGATATTAATAAATATAATCCTATATTTGTAATTGAAAGATTAATATCGCCCATTATAGGAGCTTCTATACTTAATAGATTTCTGATCTCGAATTGATCAAGGGGACTGGCAACATCTCTAAAAAGATTAGTGTAAACCATTCTTTTTATAGTCTTTTGTTTTTTTTTTATTTATATTTGTTTTAAACTTTGTTTATATTATATTAGTATATAGTTTACTACTACTTAATTAACCTAGTTAATTAATTAATTGTATTAAATACCACTACTAATATGCATTTAGCTTTTATTTATAAAAATAAGCATAATATTATTTTTTTAAGACCTATGGGATTTGAACCCATATAATAGTGATTAAAAGGCACATGCTTTACCAATTAAGCCAAAGTCTCTACAAAATATATATATTATATTTTTGCTTACTATGTAGAATTATAATTTTATGACCCTCAGTAGTATATAGATACAAATAAGAAAAGTCATACAACATCAACAAAATGTCAGTAAAGTATACTTGACTCTAAACCTAAATGGTGATTATCTGTAGTATGGTATGCTAATACACGTCATAATCCTACAGCTATAAAAGCAGTACCAATCATAACATGAATACCATGGAAACCTGTACCAAAATAAAAACAAGATCCGTATGCACCGTCACTTATAGTAAATGAAGAAACTGTATACTCTACACCTTGGAAAGCTGTAAAGATTACGGCTAATACTACTGTAGCAATTATACCGTATAAAGTTCCACTTCTATTTCCTTGTATTAAAGAGTGATGAGCATATGTAACTGTTACACCACTAGACAGTAATATAACTGTATTAAGTAAAGGTAATTCAAATGGATTTATAGCTTCTATACCCATAGGTGGTCATTGAGCACCTAATTCTATAGTAGGTGATAAAGCACTATGGAAGAAAGCTCAGAAAATTGCTAAGAAAAATAATGCTTCAGATACAATAAATAGAGCAACACCCATGTTTAATCCTTTTTGTACAGCTAAAGTATGATTACCTAAGTATGTACCTTCGCTTATAACATCACGTCATCAAAATGACATAGAAGAAACAACAGCTATAAAAGAAGCAGCTAAATATATACCTGCGTTACTAAATCCATGCATAGTTAACACACCACTAGTTGTTAAATTAAATAAGGCAATACATGTGTATATCGGTCAAGGTGAAGGTGAAACTAAATGAAAAGGATGCGCTTGAAATTTGCTTCTAACGAGGTTTGTCATTTTATTTTTTTTATTTCTCCTTTATTATTTATGATATATATATATTGATATATATAATTAATTATTCACGTTTTGTTTATTAGTTAAAAACCTATATTGTGCATATTAGTATGATAAGAAATAAGTGATTCGAACACTTAACCTACCGTGTGTAAAACGGTTGCTCTACCAATTGAGCTAATCTCTCTATAACTTTTATTAAGTATATATAGGCTCAAAATTATCCTACTATTTTTTTTTGTTTTATTGTTATAACAATAGCACCTACCATAGCTAATAATAAAATTATTGAAGTTAATATTAGTCACATACTATGGCTAGTATATAAAATATTTCCTATAGCAGTAATATGACTAGTTTCAAATAAATTACCGTCTCAAATTTTACTTGTAACATAACTTATGTCAAGATAATTTGTAGTAGTTCCTTCTACATTAGTTAAGTTATTATTGTATGTTTCATCTTTAATATCATTTAAAGATATAAGTCCTAAATTAAATGCAGGTCTATCAAAACTAAGACCAAGAGTTAAAACAAATGCAGATAAAGGAAGACTATTACCAGTTTCACTAGATAATTCACTTATTCTAACATTTATTAACATAAGTATAAAAATGAATAAAATAGATACAGCTCCTACATAAACTAATAGGTAAGATATACCAATAAAATTCATACCTAATAATATTAGATAACAAGATATACTTAAAAACAATCCTATTAAGAATAATAAGGAAACTATGGGATTTTTGCTTATAATAACCAATATACCACAAAAAACTGAAATAAAAGCTAAAAAGTCTAATGCACTAGTATTGTAACCATTAGTAAACGTTTCTTTTAAAACAAAAAGTAAATTCATATGCTATGTACAAATATATATAATCTCTATACCCTTTTTAATATTATAACTATAGTATATGTACATTAATGTACGACGAGTAATAATAAGGCAGATAAGCAGCATGTACAAGACTTGAACCTGTATCCATGTGTCCGTAGCACATTGCTCTACCAATTAAGCTAACACACATAAAAAAAAATAAAGAGCCCTTAAGATGAATCGAACATCTAACCACAATATTAACAGTATTATGCTCTACCATTGAGCTATAAAGGCTTATAATAATTATATAATCATAAGTATGCGGACAAAGGAATTGCACCAATATCAACTGATCATGAGTCAGTTATGTTTCTATTACACCAGACCGCATTTAAATAAACTGTTTAGGAAGAAAAGGAATTGAACCTTCGACAGCAAAAGGCTATTGAGTTTACAGCTCAACCCGTCATACCAACAAACGGAACCTTCCTTATGTACATATATACAATGTATATATATACAGTTTATTGTTAATTTTAATTAGCCCCGTGCAATTTCCACTACACGAACCGTATTTCGACTTAACACCAATCGAAGTCACACATACGAAAATTCACTAAATCAATATAAAGAATCAATTATCTTAATTAAAAGGAAATAGTTCACCAAACTTATTGCACATACTTCTTTCGGCGCTTGACGAGTAGTAAGTGCCTATCCGAGATAAAATTCACCGTGACATGGTGATTCACGATTACTAGTAATTCCTTCTTCATATAGTCGAGTTACAGACTACAATTCGTGTTATATCCTACTTTTAAGATTAGCTCTAATTCACATTTTCGCATCTCTTTGTATAGGACAATGTGGCACGTCTATAGCCCACAATATTAAGGCCATGATGACTTGCCTTGGTCCCATATATCAACCAATATAATGGCGAACTACTTTATAAAATCTTATTTAAAAATAAAGCAAGGGTTTACGTTAATTTTATGGAACTAACCAAAATCTCACGACATTAACTGAAGACAGCCGTGCAACGCTTGTAATAACTTTAGTTTAAAAACCAAAGAATTATGCAAATTGTGGTAAGGTTTTTCGTGGATTATCGAATTAAATAACATACTTCACTACTGGTTTCAGAAACGGCCTAATGATTTCAGTTCCTGCGTTGCCGCATTACTCTTAAGGTGAAATGCTTACACTTTCATTTATATGCTAATAACACACCACATTAGATTAAGACTAATATAAGGGTGTATTTTATCTAGCATATGGCATTCAGAATTTTCTGCCTGGACTACTAGGGTATCTAATCCTTTTTGCTACCCAGGCCTTCGTACCTCAACGTCAGTTATTAGATAGAAGGTTGCTTTCGCCTTTACCAGTCTTTAAGGTATAATTGAATTTTATCTCTCCTCCATAAATACTTCCTTCTCCTATAAAACTCTAGTATAATCGTACCCTTTTTTGGGCTAATTATACCGTCTAGGTACCCTTTAAACCTATTAAAGATGAATAACACTTGTCTTTTACGTATTACCGCGACTGCTGGCACGTAATTTGGTCAAGACAAATAGATAAAAAATTGTCAGAATCAATATTATATCTAGAACTTTATTCGACATAGTCGATGCTTACCTTTTATTTTTAGGTTTAGCAAGCCGAAGCTTTACGTTCCTCCAAGTTGCTGGTTCAGCCTTTAGGCTATTGACCAATATTCCTCACTGCTGTACTATACGTATTGGGGTTTTTTCAGACCCAATGTGATCGATGGACCTCTCAGCCTCGACTACGGAATTTGAGGCTAGTTAAGCCATTACCTTAACTACTACCTATCCGAGATATTTATTGTCATCTTAAAGCGAAAAACTTTTTTCTTTCATTATAAGGTATTTACTTACCTTGCTCTAAGGTAGCCAAAATATCATATACTCACCTGTACACCACTTTTAATTAAATAAACAATTTTACAGGTTAAACCTGAATACTATTATATTAGATTAAACGTACGATTAGCATGTGTCAAGCATTTGGACAGCGTTCATTCAGAGCCATCATCAAACTCAATTAAATAATTGTGGTATTTAATTAATTCAATATTGATTAAATACCACTACTAATATGCATTTAGCTTAATAATTACATTAAGTATGCATTTAGCTCAATTACAAATATCATCACTATATTTAGCTTTTAATATTTTTAATATAAATATAATTTCTTTTTATATTTGAAGACTTACGAGATTCGAACTCGCATAATAGCAAAAAAAAATCACATGCTTTACCTTATTAAGCAAAAGTCTATTATATTAAATAATATATTTATAGATTTATAATCAAAACTAAAGTAATGATATATTACTTGGTATTATTTCAAAACTGTATAATACACAAGGAACTAATACTACAAAGGCAATAACTATAGGTAATAATATTATTCAACAGAATGACATTAATTGATCAAAACGTATTCTAGGGAAAGAAGCTCTAGCTCATATAAACACAAAAGTCATAAAACAGCTTTTTAATCCTAAACTTAAACCATAACATAATCCTTCTGTTAAAGGACTAAAATTCTCAGGACCTAATACTTTAGAGTGTAAAGTTTCTTCCATATAGTAATCAAAATCCACAAATTGGAAAATGCTAAAAATAGAAAAAGGTAAAATATCATATAAATACCCTCCTAAAAACAGTATACTAGTTAAAACACAAATTAAAACAATACTAGAGTATTCGGCTAAGAAGAAAAATACGAATATAACTGCAGCATGTTCTGTCATAAATCCACTAACAAGTTCAGATTCAGCTTCAGCTAAATCAAAAGGAGCTCTATTGGTTTCTGCTATAGATCCTATTAAGAATATTATAAATATAGGGAATAAAGGTATTATGAATCAAACAGCTCTTTGGGCTTCTACATTAACAGTAAGATTTAAGCTACCTGTTAACATAACTACTAAAAGTATAGCCGAACTTAAAATAAGTTCATAACTAATTAATTGGGCTGTACTTCTAAGTGAACCTAAGAATGCATATTTACTATTAGCACTTCATCCTGCTAATAATATACCATATGTAGCTAAAGATGAAACTGCTAACATGTATAATATACCTAAATTTAAGTCACTTATAGCTAGACCAGGTCCATATGGTACAACAGCATAACCTAATAATGCAAAAATTAAAGTTATTATAGGACCAAGGAAAAATAATATAAGATTAGCTTGTGTAGGTGAAACATATTCTTTTAATAATAATTTTAAGGCATCAGCAAATGCTTGTAATAAACCATAATAACCTACAGTATTAGGACCTAATCTTCTTTGCATACTAGCTAATGTTTTTCTTTCAGCTACTGTTAGGTAAGCTACAGTTAACAAAACAGGTACAGTAACTAATAAAACTTCTAATATTGATATTAAAGTGGGTATATATATCATTTTTTTTTTATTTAAATAAAAATTTATTACCAATAACTTATATTAAGGACTAATACAATATATTGTGATAAATTTTAAAGAATTATATGTGATAATATAATAATAAATTTTTATTTATTATATTATACTATAAAGTATAACAATACAAGAATTTTTTTTTACAAAGCATATAACATACTAGTTAGATAATACTTCTAAATGAATAAGGCATATTTACACTTAATCCTACCAATAATATACCATATATAAATAAGATAAAACAGCCAATATATATGTTTATCCTTTTCATTTTATTATATCTAAGATTTGAACTTAGACCAGATATACCTATCTAGCTCTACCTATTGAGCTAATATAATTACATATTATATTTATGCAATTATATAATTATGCAACATATAATAATAAGAAAGCCATCATAAGGGCAAATAATCCTGTAGCTTCAGAGAATGCAAACCCTAAAATAGCATATGCAAATAATTGACCTCTAAGTGATGGATTTCTAGCTACACCTAATATAAGTGCCCCAAACACTATTCCAATACCTACTCCTGCCCCTATTAATCCTGTAGTGGCTAAACCTGTTCCTATAATTTTTGCTGCTTGTATCATTTTTTTATATATTTTTTATTATACAAAGGAATCCTTTGTTCATTTAAAAGAATTAAAGAATGCTGATAATTTAGCATGTAATCTTTAATAAATTTACTGTAAATTTTTATTTTTTAATAGAGATATGGAGGAATCGAACCCCTTATTTTAGATCTGCAATCCAAACGCAAAACCATTTGCAACATACCTCTACGTATTATACGTAAAGCATATAAAAAATTTTATTAATCTATTGTACAACACGTATTTAGCAAAAAATTATTTTTTTATACTTAATTCAACTAATGTATTTTCTAATAAACTAACTGAAGGTACTATTATTAAAAAGTGTGCAAAATAAAGAACAGTACTTATTTGTCCAAATTCTATGAAAGGAGATTCAACGTGTTTAGCTCCTAACACTAATAATACTAAGAAATTAGCTAAAAAGAAATAGAAAGCTATTTTACTTAAAGGTCTAAATTGTATACCTCTAGATCTACTTAAATCTGTATAAGGCATGGCTAATAATATAAAAATAGCGCTAAACATAGCAATAACCCCTAATAATTTATTAGGTATAGATCTTAATATAGCATAGAAAGGTAATAAATATCATTCAGGAACTATAGCAGGAGGTGTTTGCATAGGGTTAGCCATGATATAATTATCACTATCTCCTAAAACATTAGGCATAAAGAAAACAAATATACTTAATACAATTATAAAAATAAAGATAGTTATTAAATCTTTAAATAAATAGTATGGAGCAAAAGCTAATCTATCAAAATTACCTGAAACTCCTAAAGGATTACCTGATCCAGCACCATCGTGTAATGCAATTAAGTGCATTAAAGCTAAAGCAGCTAAAACAAAAGGTAAAACAAAATGTAAAGCAAAGAATCTATTTAAAGTAGCGTTATTAACAGAAAAACCTCCTCAAATAAATTCAACTATATCTTGTCCAACTCATGGTATAGCACTCATAAGGTTTGTAATAACAGTAGCACCTCATAATGACATTTGACCGTAAGGTAAAACATAACCTAAGAACCCTGTAGCCATCATTAAAACAAAAATAATTACACCAATTGTTCAAACTAATGTTCTAGGAGCTCTGTAAGATCCATAGTATAAACCTCTTCCTATGTGTAGATACACTAAGAAGAAAAAGGCTGAAGCTGTGTTACTATGTAAGTAACGTATTAATCAACCGTTATTAACATCACGCATAATGTGTTCTACTGAATTAAAAGCTTCTAATACGCTAGGGTTATAATGCATTGCTAATGTAACACCTGTTACTATTTGTATAATTAAACAAAGGGCTAATAAAGAACCAAAATTTCATAGATAGCTAATATTACTTGGTTGTGGAGAATCTATTAAATATGAATTCACCAATTTTAAGAAAGGATGATTTTTAAAAATTCTCATTATATAAAGATAATTTGAAATACTTATTTTTTAGAAATATAAAAAGCTTCTTGCACTAGTCATATAGGATTAGTCAAGTATAATTACTAAAAATTAGGCTATTATAACCTATCTTAGTG
>Ga0208985_1000057_pt1 | contig 11416 bp, 5 predicted proteins | sample MedBloCARef_O1_FD_187853 | JGI IMG/M metagenome (GOLD analysis project Ga0208985, IMG submission 187853) | Forest soil microbial communities from El Dorado National Forest, California, USA - Mediterranean Blodgett CA Ref_O1 (SPAdes) (version 2) | ecosystem: Environmental > Terrestrial > Soil >...
GCTTTAGCATTGCTTTAGCATTGCTTTAGCATTTGTTTTTGCTCTGATGCCATAGCGCTCCTTTTGCCTGCCGCGTAAAAAGCAAGGGCTCCTATGTTCAAACCCTTACATCTTGTGTTCTTAATTTTATGAGAATAAATATAATAATTCTGAGTTTTTTCTAATAATTCTGAGTATTGTCGTAATAATTCTGAGTTTTGTCGTAAGAATTCTGAGTTTTTTCGTAAGAATTTGGAGTTTTTTCGTAAGAACAAAAGCAAAAGCACAAGCACAAGCACAAGTAGCATTTTTGTTTTTAATAATTAGTTGATTAGTTGATTTAAGATTTGATTTTTCATATTGTTTAAAAGTTTAGTTTGTAAAAAAGTTTAGCTTTAAACTAACAACTAAAAACCTATCTAATAAAACTTAAGCTGTAAAAGCTTTTTTGTTTTTATTTATATAGTAAAACAAAATTATCAGTTAATTTTTATTTTTGTTAGGTGGATACCCTGTTAGATATTACTATTAAATATAAAAAGGGTTTAACTGATTATTAAAATAAAAAATATTCCAAAGGTATAAAATTTTACCCCCAATTAAAAACCTAGCAAGTAGAAATTTTAGAGGAAGTGAAATACTCTTGGGAACCCAAGAGGCCAACCATTCTATTCGTAAGTAAAACAAATACAGAAAACTTCACTCACCCCTGACTACTTTCCCCTGTGCTAAGGGTAATTCAAGCGGTATTATTTTTTTAACGTCTGTGTTACCTCCAGTATTACCAAGATTATTATTCCCTGGATTTCTACTTCCACCATATCCACCGCTAGGAGCAAATTCACCAAGCCAGGATAACTAGTTCTCGACACCCAGGAGAATTACTTTCAGGCGAACTGCTACCTGGGTTATTCTTATCCCACCACTATATGAAATAGTATTTGAACCCCGCGTTTTAAGCACCCTATAACTCTAGTTACAACTGCTTTCAGAACCCCTTTTCCAAGTTTCAACCCCGTTTTCACACTAGTCGTGCGGCGACTAAAACTAAATGTAAAGTAACAGTAATAACCGTCAAACATGCAAAATTTAAACCAAAAATTGAGCTATCTAAAGCTTGTTTGTTTTTTGTTTTTGTTTGTTTTTTTAAAATAGATTAAAATTAAATCAAATTCCCTCACAACTATAAGGCCGGTACTCCCAACATACAAACCCCCAAAAAGGATATCCCTATCAAATCCTAAAACTAACATACAACTAACTATAAATAATAACAATAACAATAACAGTAAAAAAAATAGAGAGAGAGAAAGCAAGGAGAGTAATGAGAAATAAGAGTTAGGACCTCTATATCACTAATACTAACCCAATATTTTTTATTTACACCATAATAAAGACTTCACCCTCTTTTTCAATTATAACAATAAAAAAATCTATCTTCCCTAAAAATTTATTCACTTTAGTCCCTCTATTCACTAGAACTTTCTAATAGACCAAATCACACTAAAGCTAAAACATTCCTTTTTATTTTAAGACTTCATCCTGAATTAAAATCTTTAGAATCTTTATGTTTCTCTTAGTTTCTCTTAGTTTCCCTTTGCTTTAGTTCACTTCACGTCTCACTCAGTTTTAAGCCTTCACACACATATTTCCCTATAACCTAGTGCAAACCAAACAAATTTATTAAAATTATCTTTATATTTATATTTAAATTAAAAAATAGTTATATTTTGAATACAAAAAATACTTAGAATCAAATTAATATATAAACAAATATTAAACAAATTTTTGGGGGAGATTTGGTTGAAATTTTGTTAAACCTATTACCAAAACAGTAAATGAAAAAAAAGATACCTTATTTTAGCTTCTAGAGCTGTTTCTTCATATCTTTTTTTAGTTGAAAATAAATTCTTAATTACTTAAAATCCTATTATTTCTACAGAAAAATGTTTAGAACATGGTTTGGATATTTTAAAACTTGTAGAAAAAGAATCAAAAGGAAAAATAGAAAAAAAGCTTGATAGTTTTAAAGATGTATCAATAGCTATAACTGCTATGTTTAATGCAAGCGCAAAATTTATAAAGCAAAAACAAAAATTAGAAATATTAAAAAAATGGGGGTAGTATCTATTATTAAGATACTGATAGTATTGTTTCAGATCAAAACTTCTTTTAATAAAGTCTGAATTAGCTCTTAAATATGTAAATTTAAATTAGAATCTTAAATTAAAGAAACTTATTTTATATCTAATAAAACATATTGTTTAGTATTACCTAATAATGATGTAATTATAAAATTAAAGGGGTAAAAATTAATTCCTTAAGTTTAGAAGATTTTAAATCAATGTATTGAGAAAATAAAAATACTGTAGCAAATAAAACTATTACTACCTATAATTACGTAAGGGCTTCTGTAATTATCTAAAATAAAGAAGTAGTCATTAAGCATAACTCATTAAAAAAAAGAGACAAAATTTATAACTCAAAGGGCAATTGAGTAGACACTAGAACATTAAACTACCAAAATGATACTGATAATAATAATAGTATTAATAGTGGTAATGGTAATGGTAATGGTAATGATAACGAAGGTAAAATTATTAATAAATTCTAAAGAGATAAATACTAGTACTATTAAATTTGAAGATTTTAATTTGTAGGGTGATAATTTAACAAGAAGTATTTCAGTCTATATCCCTAAAGATATTATTAAGTATAATTTGAAAAGAAATATTACGACTAGTCCTATTATTTATATTGGTGTTTTTACCAGAACTATTACAGTTGACATTCCTAGAAATATTATTAAATTTGAAATGCAGTAGAATAAAAAACCCTATGGAGCCTGTACCTCCTCTTGCTGTGTACCCTTCTACAATTCCTAAGTTTAGTGTTACACACCCATACGTGGGCTACGAACCACTTATTTGCAATACCAAGAAAGAAGATTTAAGAGGATAAGGCCCTTATGCTAACTATGATAATTTAGAGCTCTAGTTAAAAAAAACAACAAACAAAAGCTAAAGCAAACAAACAAAAACAACAAAAGGTACTGTGCTGCACTGTATAATACCAATGCCGCTTGGATGTATTTAGCTTCAAGGACTGCTAGCTCCACATTGCCCCATTTCAGCGCGAAGCACAGCTTTAATAACTGTTCTCCACTGCGCTAACCGCTACGGTGATAATCCGCTTCTTCCAGGGGGCGAAGCTTACTAACACATCCATTTTTACCGGTTTGTACTACCCTTACTCTCCCGTTATTGTACCCCTTTTTTTGTTTTTTTTTACCTGGTTTTATGTGACCATTACTAACCCCTTTTTTTGTTTTTTTTAGCCTTGCCCACAATCCGTTTACACTAAGTCTAAGTTAATAAACAAATTATTATTGCGGACCTTTCTATGATAGATCAGAATTTAGGTACGCTAGGCCTTACATTGAATTCGAAGCCTAGTTGGCTACGGACACTTTCTAATCTTTGTTTAGACTATGAAAATTAGTATCTCTACGTTCCGATGTGGGATATACATAACAATTGAATGCTGTTTTCTCCTGCCTTTATAGGCTAGAGGTGGCTGTGTGATAGAAATAAAATTATTAAATTAGTTTTTTGTTTGTTTTTTTAACCTTCTTTTAAGAGCTTTTACTATTAACTATTATTAGTAAATTATGAAGATGTTTTTTTACAGCACCAGCTCCAGTAAGAGTCTTACCCTAAATAGGTTTAAATATAAAAAAGTGTGATAAATGTGATCATTGTTATAACAGTTAAATAATATTTAGAAATTAGAATATATGCAATTTATGAGCAAACCAAAAGTGTAAAAATCTGGAGGTATTTAATACTTATAATTATATAGAAATTAAACCCCAGTAAGTATGAGGAATCGTTTATAAATATGTTTAAGTATAATTTTAAATCTTCTTGTTGTTTTTTTTCCTGGTATTTTTTGTTTTTTGGTTGTTATTCAACCATATATAAAAAGGGAATAATAGCTATAATTTAACATATGACTACGTTCAGGACCGTCCCTCCTTTGTCTATAAGCCAGAAGCAAAATTAAATCTTGAAAGAAAGTTACAATAAAAACTAATTAAGATATGTCAAATTTAGTATGCAGCGCTAGCCGCAGTACATTTATTTTTTCTTTGTTAAAATACAGATTAAGAAATAAATTTTACAAACTAGTATGAACAATATTCTTTATTAAACCTTTGTTTTTAGATTGCTCTCCATTACTAGACTAAAGGCATCCAATAGCATAAATCCAACCTACTTCCTCACATTTACCTATAAAGTAAAGAACAAGTAAATAACAAGTGAGAATAACTAACCCATCTTAAATAAATTCTTCTTACTCTTACTTATTCAAAGTAACAAATAATTGTAACTAAGAAAAATACAATAATATATTAAAGATAGTACAACAACCACTGTAATTACTCCGCACTGTACTACAACTTGACTTGGTTGACTTGGATAATCTCAAACAAACCAACAACAGCAGAAAGTAAAGTTAAATCATAAAGTCTTCCTTCAACCAGCTCTGCTTTACCGCCAAGAGTAACAGCAAAGATAAAAATAAATATAGAGAGACTATTCCACTAACCATCACATAACCCACCCCAAATTAAAAACCGTATAGATAAAAAATAAATAAATCAGGAGCAGGAATTAAAGCAAGCCCTTCAGCAATTCCGTATCAATCCATTTCCAAAACCTTAACAATTTTTCGTAAAATACCGCACCATAAAAGACCACTTTCTACCATCACAAAATCAACAACCTAAAACTCCAAAAACGTGGAGAAGAGATACTATCCCCTTTTTTAGTCTTTAAAACATAGCAAACCCTTAAAACATAGCAAACAAAAAAAGCTGAAAGCCCAAAACAGCCCAAATTTAAACAACCTTCTCAAACTCAAGTAGGAGTTAGGCAAAATTAACAAAACTCATAATTCAGAGAGAATTTTGGAATAAAATAAAATAGTATAATCAGTATCAAGTTTTAAACTTAATTGCTACAACTTAATAAATTAAGTTAATGATTTTTAGAGCATAGGTATAGGTATTATATTATTTTTAGTCTTAATGGACTAGCGCATACCTAATATTCAAATTATTTTAAGGAGCTACAACCTAGCTAGAATAAGAACATTCTTTACAAAAGTATCCTTATTTTGAGCATGGACAACAAGGAAAACCACTGTTATTTTATTAATCCGGGGTTCCTCTGCCCCCCCTACTTAAACAGTAGTAACAACACCATAAAATTTAAGATATAAAAAATAAATTAGATAGAACAGATTAAATTAAAGATAAAAAAGATTTGGTAGTATAGGCACGATTTTAACGCACACAAATTCTCCGTAGTCAGACTGTTTTGTTTAACTAAGACAATCCTGCTAACAGAAAACGACTCGCCTCGTTGACAGCTATCCTTTAAACCTCCGAGTCTACATTTACACTACCGCAACTTGCTATGGCAACTCAACTCTTATACAGTTGCACCTATACGAAAGTATATTAAGTTGAAGTCAAAAACCTATGTCTAATTATCGCTTATTTTTAAATTTGACACTTCTTTACTAGAATTTATATGTTGAAGGGAATGCCCTTCCCAATCTTTTATTTCCTTCTGCTTTACAAACGGAACATAAAATAGAAAGCCAAGGAAGCCTTATACCTATGGAGCGAGTGTAAAAGAGCGTAGGGCTGTATACGTAGTTAGCGAAAGGTAGCCCTCCGGAGTAGAGCTGTAAAAAGTAATAAGAAGCAACAGCTTTAAACACACATAAGTGAAACAAAAGTGAAACAAAACTCTTTCCAACTAAAAAAACTAAGGACTAATTAACATTTAGGATCACCGTAGCAAAACTGAGCACTAGCACATAAGGGCTTTAGTTAAATATATACAATAAAAATATACAGACTTTAAATCTTATAATTAAAAAGAATTATATAAAATAAGTATTTAATTTTAACCTATCAATTTATTTTTATAGCTTTGTTAGTATTCTCCAGAATTAGCTTTAGCTCATTATCCTCATTATTAAAAAAAAACAACAAACAAACAAAAAAGGGTTATCTTAATAATATTCAGACTACCCCCAAAAAAGAATCAAAGGCAAAGGACTCTGTTACTTAAATATTTTTAATGGCTATGCCGCAAGGTAAAAAAAATTAATTTATAATTAGCTAAATTTTTTGTTTTAACTAACTACTTTTTATTTCACAATAATTTAAGAAAATAAGGATAATTTGCCAACCGGTACGACCACTTTAACTTCCTGATTGAATAAAAGGAGTTAAATTTTTATTCCATTTAAATTTTAAGATACTAGGGCAAACCCTGCAGGAAAACCGCAAAAAATCTAATAGAATTAAAGGAAAAATTTTATAAAGAGGGTTGATGTTGTGAAAGGATTACTAACGAATAAAATATCAATAAGGATAAACACCCAAAACATATTAGTATATCAATACATATATAAAATAAAGCAATGTTTCTGAATCTATTAATATATTTACCTTTTATTGGATAATTTGGAAATCTCTTTTAAAAATCTACTTTTGAAAGTAAATAATTAGTTATAATATAACCTGCTGCATTGCATAAACAAAATAAACTAATAAGACTTCCTGAAAAGACACCATAACTAAATTGTACTAATTGACTAGTACTATCTTTTATTTCAATATTTACATTAGTTAAAATTCAACTTAAGATAAACGAACTCGAACTTTGATAATTAATTTGAATAGGTTTATCATCAACCTTTGTTTGCTATTTTTGCTTCTTCATCTCTTTGTTTTTGTTCTTCTTCTCTTGCTCTTGGCTATTCCTCTTCTCTTTTTCTACGTTCTTATTCTCTTCTACGTTCTTCTTCTTCTTTTGGACGATCTTTTCTATCATCACTATCTTTTTCTTTTATTCTATTATCACTACTTGTTATTTCTCTTTTAAAAAAAAAAACCGGTACTTGTTAATTTTACAAATAATATAACTCTCTCGGGGAGCGCTGCTATTAAGAATATCTCCATTAATTCTACCATTAATTCTAATTTTGATTTTTTATACTAAGGACTCTCCCCCTTTTTCATTTGCTTGTTTACACAGCTGCGCTACTTTTGCCTTTTTACTACACCAAGACTCAAAACCAAGGACTCCCCCTGTACTAAAACAAAGGGCTCTACCCTTTCAACTTTTGTCTTATTTAGATTCAATTAAGAATAAAAACCCAAACCTCACAAGCGCTTTTTACTATTGTTTTAATTTTTACTTGTGCATTTGTGCTTTAGCATTTGCTTGTGTTATTATCCCATAGGATCGTTATAATAATTATTACGACAAAACTCAGAATTCTTATTTTTATTTTGAAAGTAATAATAACAAACAAAAATGAAGTTTTGCCTGGCTGTGTGTTACACGTACCAACTCCAAAGCAAGGGAGGCAAGAAGCAAATGTTTGAGGAATAAAACTAAGAAGAACGCAAGTTTTCCCGCTGCGCCTTAGCGAGACTGCATGGCCCTAATATAAAAACCAAGGGAGGGTATAGAGGTTTTCTAGGTTTTGAATAACAGAGTACTCAAAATTTGAAGACTTTTAGGTCAAGAATAACAGAGTACAGCTAAATTGGAAAGGAGATCGAAGAGGGTTTAGAGACTGACTTAATAAGGGATCGAAAAAATTTGTAACACACACAAAATAACTTTAAATTGTACACTAATGAGGTAAATTAGAATATAATTTTGTGATTAGAGGAGATTTTTATTGTGATTTTTTTTTATTTTTTTTTTTTAATTATTAGTAGTGTATATTTAGATTAGAATTAATAACCTAAAATTAGATAGAAGTGTTTAAAAATTAGTGATACCTTTTCGAGTAAGGTTAACGTTCGAAATGCATATAAATATACTTTTGTTGAAGATATAAAAGTTAGTATGTATTCTAATATTTTTAATCGTAAGAAAAATGATGAGGTTGATTGTAAGAAAGAGTTTAACGAATTATTAATTCTTAATAATAGTATAAAATATGGGATTGAGTCGATTAGAAAAGTTTAATTTTTTGTATTGATATTTTTAATTCTTCTGTTATCAAATTCCTTAAACGTTGAAGGAGGTGGAAGGTTTCGATGGGTTTTATTCTTTTCTGGATTCCAAAATAAATTATAGGGTTTTACTTCTTTCCTCTTTCGTCGATGTAAAGTAAAATAGTGTTCCCTGAAGGTGAATTTAGTTTTAATGATTTGTAAACAAAAATGTAGAAATAAATTACTGAGTCAGAGGATAAAAAAAGGTTTCTGTTTGATGTTTGTTCAGTTCCCCGAGAAAAGAGTTCGTGTTATATTTCTTCTCGTTACCCCAAGAAAGTATTATTCTTGACAGTTTTAGGGGTGCGTTTTTAAACTCGCATTCTTTCAAAGATAATTTTATTGCCTTATTAAATTTAAACTTAAAATTTGGTATTAAAAATGACCACTTAAAATTTATTAACTTTTTTTAACTAGTCTAATATCAAACCAACGTAAAAAACTAAAATTTTATGAGGAATAAAAAATTTGTCAGTCTATCATCAATAATAATTATATCACAGTATAACGCTGCAGATCTTTTTATGCTTAGTGACTTTAGAGTGTTAAAAACTAAACTTAGTGTTATTGAAAAATACATCGCTACACTAGGGAAACCTATTAGATTTTATTACACGTTCGTGTACGTTAGGGATAGTTTGTTGTTAACACCTCAAGGGGCTAAGATTTTAAAGGATATAGGTAAACTTTCTGAAAAAGACGGTGAGTTCAAAAAGATTGAAATTGCTTCTGAAGATATAATAAAATTGAGTAACTTATTAAAGAGAAACAGATAACTCTTTATTAAATATGCTCTTAAATATACTGAAATTACTGTGAAGCATGCAACACCAATGAAAGTCTTTAATAGAAGCGTTAAACAATTAGGGATACCTAAAACTCTATCAACCACTGGGAGAAGCTATGTTGCAAACGAATGAACAAATAACTTCGACAAACACTTACCCTATCTAGTATCAGGTGAATACCTTATGAAAAATGCGGTTGAAGATAAAACACCCAAAGGTCTATTCGCTACTAAAGACTAGTTGTCCACAGGTCTTACTCCATAGCACTTTACAAGGGTGGGCGAAATGAGAGTTTCATGTACGAAGTAGACGAAAATACACATTGATTTGACTATGATTTGACTTCAGCTTACACCACTGGTCTTATCTATATGCCATTACCGGACTACCATAACGCACCTTTAGTTAAGAAGGAAAAAGTACAAAATTGATCAGACGAACTACTTATGAATGGATATTTAATTGCCATCTGTGACTCCCTGTTTTCTTCTAATACTAAATATTAATCAATACCATGCTACATTGATAAAACAACTACAGTCTACACACTACAAGGGTATTATTTCTTAACAGGACCTGAAATCCTTCTAGCAAAGAAACAGGAGCTGAATTAACAATGAAATCAGCAATCTACGTTCCCTACGTTCCACCGAAAGAAAAGTTTAATTCTATAACAAACGAGAGGGAATCCTTAAAACCTTTCTTAAAATTATTTAAAGATATTTAAGGGTGCGCCAGCGAAAAGAGAATACTCTAAATGTAAGTTCAACATACAGGATGTATAAAGAAATTGGAAGTGGTATTTATGGTAACGTCTGCAGAGGGAAATCTAAAAAAAGAATTACGATTCTTTAACTAAAACATCAATGAGAGTGACTGCTACAAAAATATATAACCCTATCTTTGCTTCGGGAATTACAGCATTCATTAGATCACTGATCTGGGATTGCTTACATAACAATCACAAATTAGGCGGTCCTAAAGGAGTAGTTTCAGTGACAACTGATAGGTTTATTACCAATATCGGAGACCTTGAAAATAAACTACTAACTTTACCTTCTAATGAAATTCTACTGCTTTCTAAGTAGAGAGAACGGAGAGACAAGTTGTAAGGAGTTAAGGTTGCTATTGAAATAAAAACTTAAGCTAAGGTGTTATTTACTGAACGACTATCTTACTATTTGGAATGGAAGGAAGTCTGGAAGCAGCTATTGGGTTCCAATTAGTCGGGTTGGATAAACAAAAAGTAATTAGCCTATTTAAATATACTTTAACATCACCACTTAATTTATTCGAGTTTACGTGAAATTATTTAAGATCTCCTAAAGATATCTTTAACAAAGGGGTAATGTTACTAAAGTTATGATGGTGCAAACGTTTAGGTTATTCAACGATAACAGGAGAAGATTTCTTGAACAGAAATGTTAAAGCTTCTTCGTCGACCGTGATATGAGTAAAGTATTACTTTATAGAGTGCTGTTAAGGGACATCAATCATTGTAAAATTTGACGATTCCTTAGTATTTTCCCAATTACATACTGTTTAACCAAAATAATACAAATCGTTCTAAAACTAAATACAAAAGTATTATAGATGTAGAGGTAAGGTTTTTATTAAGGGTTACTATGGTTTGAACCATACATTCGGATTAAAAGGTTCTGAGTTAAAACTTCTGAAATATATTATATTATTTATTTATGCCGCTAAGGCTTCTTAGGATCTTAAGATATCTTTACAAAGAGTTTCGAATTTAAAGAACCGTATATTAATATGAAGACCTGTTACTCATACTAAAGAAAACTATGATTTTTGTAATTACATAAAAATTCTTTATTATTACTTTAGGGTTGATTTATTTATGATTTATTTTTATTTTTATAGCTAAAAACCTCCAATAAGTGGTCTATTATTGACAATTTTTAGTCATTTCTTTCGCTTTTGCATAAATTACAGGTCTATTTGCATTAATGATTGTTTTCATAGTTTATTGACAGTTCTGAAGAATAAATACGGTTTAATTTATTAGTTTTTAACGTATAAAACTATTTTAAAGAGTATTAAAATTAAAAAAAAAAATTTGACTAAAAGAGTAATAAAGAATAAACAAAAATTAATATTATTTAATAGAACTATAACTTTTAGTATGTTAGACGCTAATTTAAATTATATGGTAATTTTATCTTATATAAAATGTTAGCTTCAGCAAAATACATAGGAGCAGGTGTTGCATGTTCTGGTTTAATCGGTGCTGGTGCATACATTGGAGTTGTTTTAGGTTTCTTAATTTTTGTGTGTTGTGGAGTAATAGTAGTAGTATTACCTTTAATATATTTAGCTGGGAAAGCTGGAGAAAAAATTTTAGATTTAATAGCTAAATCAGTAGTTATTGTAGCAGGTAGTAGCAATCTATATAAAAATCATGGTGGTGGTTCAGGCTCGAGCGGAGATGACAAAGATAAAGACAAAGATAAAGACAAAGATAAAGCAAAGGAAGAGAAAGAAGATACAAAAACCAATACTGATACTAAAAACACAGCTGATTCTAACACAG
>Ga0208985_1000059_pt1 | contig 11326 bp, 10 predicted proteins | sample MedBloCARef_O1_FD_187853 | JGI IMG/M metagenome (GOLD analysis project Ga0208985, IMG submission 187853) | Forest soil microbial communities from El Dorado National Forest, California, USA - Mediterranean Blodgett CA Ref_O1 (SPAdes) (version 2) | ecosystem: Environmental > Terrestrial > Soil >...
CGGCGCTGAACGTTTCATCGCCTGCCACCAGTCCGTCGACCCGCAACCGGCGGCCGGCGCCGCCGAGCGGCACGTCCGGCGGCTCCATCCGGACCAGGCCGGCCGGCGCGTCGACGTCGAGGCCGAGCAATGCCTGGGCCAGCGCCCCGGCGGCGGCGGCCGACCAGGCCTGCGGACGGCACGCCGCCGGGTAGGGCACTGGTCCGCGATCCTCGCCGGAGAACAGCTCGGGGAGACGCCAGTCGAACGCGGCGGCGGCCGACAGCAGGCCGTCGGCCAGCCGGGCCGCGGCGTCACCGTGCCCGCTGCGGTACAGCCCCCTGATCACGATGGCCGTGTCGTGGCTCCACACCGAGCCGCAGTGATAGCTGAGCGGGTTGTAGCCGGCGTTGCTGGCGGACATGGTGCGCAGTCCGAAGCCTGAGTCCATGTCCGGGCCGGACAGCCGGGCGGCGACCAGCGCCTCCTCGTCTTCTGTCAGCAGGCCGGTGGCCAGCAGGTGGCCGATGTTGCTGGTGAGCGAGTCCACCGGCTGCTTTTCCGCGTCCAGGGCGAGCGCCGGGTACCCGTCTGGCAGCCAGAACGACGCGCGGAACGCGTCCGCCAGCCTAGCCGCCCATGCCTGCCAGCGGTCGGCACCGGGCTCGCCGAATGCGGTCAGCAGGTCGGCCCCGGCCATGGCCGCCTCGTAGGCGTACCCCTGCACCTCGCACAGCGCGACCGGCGGCTTGGCGATGCGGCCGTCGGCGAAGCGGATCGAGTCGCCCGAGTCCTTCCAGCCCTGGTTCGACAGCCCGTGGCCGCTCTGGTCGATGTACTCGAGCAGCCCGTCGCCGTCGGAGTCGCCGTAGCGGCTGATGCACTCGAGCGCGGCGCGCAGCGCGGGCAGCAGGGCCCGCACCTGGCTGGCCGGCATGCCCCAGCGCCACGCGTCGTGCAGCAGGCAGATCCACAGCGGGGTGGCGTCGATCGTGCCGTAGTAGAGAGAACCCCCGCGCCGCAGCTCATGCGGGATCTTGCCGGGCGCCTCCGCGGTCTCCGGGTCGATCTTGCTCCCCTGGCAGGCCGCCAGCGTGCGGAGCGTGCCGGCGGCGAGCTGCCAGCCGAACGGCAGCAGCAGCCGCGCGGCCCAAATGCTGTCCCGGCCGAAGAGCGTGAAGTACCACGGCGCGCCCGCGGCGAGGAACACGTCACCTGGACAGCCCGGCAGGGCCATCCGCAGCGCGGCCACGTCGGCCAGCGAGCGCGTGACAAGCGCCGTCAGCCGAGGGTCGTCGGCGGTAACGCGGGCCGTCCGCGGCACGGCGCCGGGCGCCGCGATAACCGACGCGGCGGCGTCGGTCACCGTCAGCCGCCAGCTCACCACCCTGTCGCCCCGCCCGTCCAGCCGCACCGGCCACCGGAGCGTCGCGACGCAGGCCGCGCCGTCGCAGGCCAGCTCAGCGCCTGGCGCCGAGAACGTGACCGCAAGTTCTCCGTCACCCCAGCTCAGGCAGTCGCGACCCAGGGTCAGTGGCACGGGCTCCCCCGCCCGCGCCGCCTTGATCTCAGCCAGGCCGGCCAGGTCGGCGGCGACGGTGAGGACGAGTTCGGTGTCGACTCCTGAGTCGGCGAAACTGACGACCCGGATCCGCTCGCTCACCTCGCCGGGTGCGACTGTCCGCTCCCGCTCGATCCTGACCGTCGGGTCGACGATGTCGTCGCCGAGCGCTCTCGGCACCGCGACGAACCAGGCGGAGCGCGCGCCGTCCAGCCCGCTGCCGATCGGCGCCGGCTCCGTCCCGCCTACCGTGAGCACCGCCAGGGACAGCACCCGCACGTCGGCGTGCAGCACCCCCTCGGCGCCGCCGCCGTCACGAACCTGGCCGCTCGGCTCGCTGAGCATCACGGTCGGCGCGCTCAGCACCGTGACGAGATCGTGCAGCCAGGGCTGGTCAAGCGCGGACATCGATCGCCTCTTCCGCTTTCGTCGTAAGTTGTCGCCTTATGACCGGCAAAGCTTGACAGTGGCGTGCCGTCAGCGTGATCCTAGCAGTGCTTTGAACGATCAAATTTAACGATCAAATTTAACGATCAAAGAGGATCAACGTGCCAGCACAGCGCCCGACGATGGCAGACGTCGCCAAGGCCGCCTCGGTGTCGCTGCAGACTGTGTCGAACGTGATCAACGCGCCGCACCTGGTCCGCGCCGAGACCCGCGAGCGGGTCTCGGCGGTGATCGCGGCGACCGGGTACCGGCCGCTCAAGGCGGCGCAGACGCTGCGGACCCAGCGGTCGCACCTCATCGCGGTGATCATTCCAGAACCCGGCCAGTGGAAGGGCGAGCTGCACAACGCCTTCCTGCACGCGCTCACCCGCCGGGCGCAAAAGTCCGGTTACCGGATCCTGCTGTTCACCGCGGTGGACGACGACGAGGAGATCCGGGCCTACGACCAGCTGCTCAGCGATTACACGCTCGACGCCTTCGTGATCACTGGCACGCATTCGGCCGACCGCCGGACATCGTGGCTGCGGCGCAAGCGCGTCCCCTTCGTAACGTTCGGCCGCCCGTGGGGCACCGCCGGCACGCACCCGTGGGTGGACGTAGACGGCGCGCACGGAGAGCGCACAGCCACCGAGCACCTGATCGCCGCCGGTCACCGGCGCATCGCCTTCCTCGGCTGGCCGGAAGGCTCCGACGTGGGCGAGGACCGCAAGGCCGGGTGGGAGCAGGCCTGCCAGGCAGCGGGCCTGCCGACCGAGGGGCTGTGCGCGCGGCTGGAAGACGACCTGGCGCAGGGCCGCGAGGGCTGTGCCAGGCTGCTGGAAGGGCCCAACCCGCCGACGGCCTTCGTATGCGTCAGCGACACGGTCGCACTCGGCGCATGGACCGAGGTCACCGCGCGCGGCCTGGTCCCGGGCCTGGACGTGGCCGTGATCGGCTTCGACGACTCCACCGCGGCCGCCGCGGTGGGCCTGACCAGCGTGGCGCAGCCACTGGACGAGGTGGCCGACGCCTGCCTGGTCGCACTGGACAGGCTCCTCTCCCCCGGTAGCGGCGCGGGCAAGCGCGCCGCCCGGCCCCGCGCGCTGCTTGAGCCGCACCTCGTCATACGCAGCTCCTCACCATCCCCCGAGAAGAGGACATCATGAGATCCAAGATCGCTATCGCGGCCCTAGCGGCCGCCGGGCTCGCGGTACTCTCCACGGCCTGCTCATCCGGCAACGGATTCGGCTCATCATCAGCGAGCAGCACCGCTGCCGCCGCCGCCACGCCCAACAAGTCCGCGCTGACGCTGATGTTCGGCTCAAGCGGGACCGCGGAAACTGCCGCGGTGCAGCAGGCGGCGAAGGCATTCACCAAGCAGAGCGGCATCCCCGTGCAGGTGATCGCGGCGTCCAACCTCACTCAGCAGGTGGCGCAGGGATTCTCCGGCGGCACGCCGCCCAACGTCTTCTACCTCGACCCGCTGACGTTCCAGAGCTACGCCAAGGACGGCGTCCTCGACGCGTACCCGTCCAGCCTGCCCAACGCCAGCGGGTTCGCCTCGGCGCTCACCCAGGCATTCACGTACAAGAGCTCGTTCACCTGCGAGCCGAAGGACGCCTCCACCCTCGCGCTCTACATCAACACCACCGACTGGCAGCAGGCCGGCCTCGGCGCGCCGCCGGCCAACTGGAGCCAGCTCGAGGCGGACGCGAAGAAGCTGACCACCGGCGGCCGGGCCGGCCTGACCATCGACCAGACTCACTCCGGCATCGACGAGTTCTTCTACCAGAACGGCGGAACCGTCACCAACGCCGCCGGCACCAAGGTCGACCTGGACAGCGCGCAGAACGTCGCGGCGCTCACGTTCCTCAAGGGCATGCTGAACCAGGGCATCATGAAGTTCCCTTCGCAGATGGGCGCTGGCTTCAGCGGTCAGGCATTCGGCGAGAACAAGGCCGCGATGGACATCATCGGCAACTGGGAGAACGGCGAGCTGGAGTCCGATTACCCGAACGTCAAGTTCAAGGTGTACCCGCTGCCGGCGGGGCCGTCCGGCACCCACGCGACGCTCTCGTTCACCAACTGCTGGGGCGTGCCGAAGCAGCAGAACAACCTGACCGGCGCCATCGACTTCGTCAAGTTCCTTACCACCTCACAGCAAGAGATGACGTTCTCCAAGGCGTTCGGCGTCATCCCGTCGCTGACGACGGCGCAGGCGCAGTACGAGACGACCTACCCGCAGTACGCGACCTTTGTGCAGGAACTGGCGTACGCGCACCCGGACATCGCCATCGCCGGCGCGACCCAGGCGCTGTCGGCGTTCGACTCGGCTCTGCAGCAGCTGGCCAGCGGTAACCCGGCCTCGATCCTCGGGACGGCTCAGCAGAACCTGCAGGCTGTCATCAACCAGGGCTCATGACGGTCCTGGTGCGGCGGGACGGCCCACGGAATCCTCCCGCTGCCGGGAGGATCCGTGCCCGCAGACCCCTGTTCACGGCCCGTGGCCGGGAGGCCGCCGCCGGGTGGCTCATGTCCGCCCCGGTGATCGTCCTGCTGCTGGTCTTCCTGGTGGCACCGATCGCGATGGCGGCCTGGGTCAGCGTGAGCGACTGGAACGGCATCGGCAGCCCGTTCGCGAGCGGCGTGCACGCGGTCGGCGGGCAGAACTACAAGGCACTGCTGACCCAGCCCGGCCTGCCCCAGCAGCAGCTGGGCGAGAGCCTGCGGAACAACCTGTACTACGTGATCATCGTGGTGCCGGTGCAGACCGCGCTCGCACTCGGCCTGGCGCTGATCGTGAGCAGGAAGCGGCTGGCGGGACGCGGCTTCTTCCGCACCGCCTACTACTTCCCGTCGATGACCAGCTCGGTCGCCGTGTCCATCCTGTTCCTCTACATCTTCGGTACCGCAGGCGTGATGAACGCGATCATCGGCGACCTCGGCGGGCAAGGGCCCAACTGGCTGGACGACCCGAACGGAGTGCTCCACATCATCTTGTCCGGCCTCGGCGTGACCACGGCCCCCGGCGCGCTCGCCAATCACGGCTTCCTCGGCGTGTCCTGGTGGGACTGGCTGGCCGGGCCGAGCGTCGCCATGATCGCCATCATCGCGCTGGCGATCTGGACGACGGCGGGCACGTTCATGCTGATCTTCCTGCCGGCCATCTACGCGATCCCTTCCGACATCACCGAGGCGGCGCTCATGGACGGCGCGAACGCGTGGCAGCGGTTCCGCAGGATCACGCTGCCGATGCTGCGGCCCGCCCTGTTCCTGGTGCTCACCCTCGGGCTGATCGGCACGTGGCAGGTGTTCGACCAGATCTACCTGATGAGCCAGGGGAACCCGGCCGGCACGACGCTGACCCCGGCGTTCCTGTCCTACCTCACCTCGTTCAGCGACCAGCAGTGGGGCCAGGGGGCGGCGATCGCTTTCATCCTGTTCGCGATTATCGTCGTGCTCACCATCGCGCAACGGCTGATCATCTCCGAGCGCCGCGCGGGACGTGCGTCGTGAGGCAGTACTTTCCGAAGCGAAGACGGCTAGTCAACCGCACGCTGCTCTACCTTGCGCTCGCGGCGTTCGCGGTGATCTACATTTACCCGTTCCTGCTCGACATCGGCACCGCGTTCAAGACCGAGTCCGATGCCGCCGCGCACCCGCTCAGCCCGATCCCGCAGCACTGGGTGGTGACCGCGTTCACCGAACTCGAGCAGCAGGACTTCGTCCGCTGGCTGGCCAACTCGGTCGTGGTGGCGGTTTTCGTCACCCTTGGCCGGATGGTGTTCGACTCGATGGCCGGGTACGCCCTGGCCCGGCTGCGGTTCCGCGGCCGGGACGGGTTGTTCGCCGCGATCATCGCGGTCATGGCGGTGCCAAGCGTTGTGCTGCTAATTCCGACGTTCCTCGTCTTGAAGGAACTGAACCTGTTCAACACCTACCCGGGAATGATCCTGCCGCTGGCGACCGACGCCGCCGGGGTGTTCATCATGCGGCAGTTCTTCCTGACCGTGCCGCCGGGCATCGAGGAGGCCGCGAGGATCGACGGCGCCGGCATCTTCCGCACGTACTGGTCGGTGGTCCTGCCCATGGCGCGGCCAGCCCTGATAACGCTGATGATCTTGTCATTTCAGGGATCGTGGAACAACTTCTCCATGATCCTGGTCGCGCACTCGTCCCCGTCACTGGACACGCTCACCACCGGTGTCGGCCGCCTGGTCAGCGGCCAGCTCGGCGCCGGCTCGCAGTACCCGCTCCAGCTAGCCGCGGCGCTGGCGATGACCATCCCGGTGGCGATCATCTTCTTCGTGTTCCAGAAGTACATCATGCGCACCGGCGAGGGCGCGATCAAAGAGTAAGCGCCCGTCATGTCCCCGAGCGCAGGGTCGTGCCCGGGCGCGGCAGGGAGAGGCCGGCTGGCCTCAGTGATGTACAGCGGCAAGCAGCGCGGCGTAGGAACGGACCAGCGCCGCGTGCTCAAGCGGGAGCAACGCGCTGTCCGGCCGGCGGCCCTCCCGGATCCACTGGTCGGACAGGTCCATGGCTCTGGCACGCTCCAGCGCCGCCGGGCGCAGCGCGGCCTCGGGCTCGCTGTAGACGTAGGAGTACAGGCGGGTCAGCGAACTCACGAGCTGCTCGGCGGGCCCGGCGCCGTATGCCGCGTGCTGGCCCTCGCGGTGCACCCGCCACCAGGTGACCTCAAGTTCGGCCGCCCTGGCCGGGCTGGCGGGCTCCCCGTGGGTGAGGGCTACCAGGGTGTAGAACCGCCGCATGCTGGCCTGTGCCCCTTCGGGGTCGTTGCCGGGATTCGGCGCCCACAGCTGGTTGGCTCGCAGTACCAGCCATGCGCCGTGCAAGGTCCGGTACCAGTCCATGCCAAACCCCGCCCTGACGAGCCCGATGGAGGCGATCAGCACCTGGGGCCACCGCCGCAGGTAGTACCCGACCCAGGCCTGGTACTCAAGGTCGGCAAGGCGAACCGGATCGAACGACCGCAGCCGGGTCGGGGCGCCGACGCTGACCTTGCCCCTGGTGATCACGGGCCTCCCTATGCGCTCCGGGCTTCCGGGCAGGGTTACCAGTTCCCAGCCTCGGCTTATCGGGTAGTTTCATCACCCGGTACCCGCGTACCGGGCCTCGGATACCTGGCGACGGGAGAAGCGACATGCCTGAACTTCCGGAGGTGGAGTCAGCCCGGGCGGTCATCGAGCGGAAGGCGCTCAGGCGGCGCATCGTTGACGTCGACGACTCCGACTCCTACGTATGCCGTCCTCATGTGCCAGGCGAGATCCGCCACGCGCTGCTTGGCGGCGAGCTCATCACCGCGATGCGGCAGGGAAAGAGCATGTGGTGCCAGGTCGGTCCCTCGCCGGGGGAGCTCACGCTCGGCATTCACCTCGGCATGTCGGGCAAAATCGTGATCGCCGACGCGAACGGGACCGAGGTCGACGGAGGCGACTACTGGGAAGGCCGCCGCCAGCCGGGCGATTACCGCTGGGCTCGCTTTACCGTCACCTTCGACGACGGCGGCCGCCTTATGCTGGTCGACCCGCGGCGCCTTGGCCGCATCAGGCTCAACCCGCCGTCGGGGCAGCTGGGGCCGGACGCACAGCTGATCACGCCGGCGCAGTTCCGGGCCGCGCTGGCGGCAGGCAGCGCGGCGCCGGTCAAGGCACGGATGATGGACCAGCGGCGGATCGCCGGCATCGGCAACCTGCTCGCCGATGAAATCCTGTGGCGCGCCCGGATACACCCCGCGCGGGCTGTGGGCAGCCTGACCGCGCAAGAGCAGGCCCGGCTGCTCAGGGCCTGTCGCGACGCGATCAGGGGCGCCCTCCGCGACGGAGGCGTGCACACCCTGACAATCATTCCGCACCGGCACCGGGGAGGCACCTGCCCGCGTGATCACGCGCCAATGCGCACTGCCGCGGTCGACGGGCGGACAAGCTGGTGGTGCTCGGCCGAGCAGCTGCTAGTGCCGGTCAGCACCTGAGCCCGGGCGCGGTCCGTCATGGCACGCCCGCCTTGACAACCCCCACTTGACACGACAACCCTAGGTTGTCATACTGGGTAACATGACGGAGAAAAAGCTCGACATATCGGCACATCAGGAGACCTTCCGGCGCCTGCGGGAGGTCCGGGACGAAGCCCTTCGTCACATGCGCCTGGCGCAGCAGTTCCACGCCGAGCGCCGGGACCTCCTGCGCGCACTGATCGGGGAAGGGCTCTCCCAGGCCGAGATCGCCAGGGAGCTGGGAGTCACCCGCCAGGCCATACAGAAGATGCTCGCCGGCTAGCCGGCGGGCGGCTCGACGTCGTCGTAGACGCGGGCCGCGGTAAGCAGCCCGCCGGGCCCGCGCTCGTAGACCCCGAGTCCCGCCTGGGGCGGCAGGTCACGGACGCCCCAGCGGACGCAGTTGTACTCCAGCGCGCAGCGCACCCCGTCGTCCGTCACCGTGCAGTCCTGCAAGCCGATACCGCCGCCCGCGCTGAACTCCCTGGTAAAGAACGAGCGAAGCTCCGCCGTGCCGCGGTGGGTGGCGTGCGGGCCGATAGCCTCACGGTAGTAGCCGTCCGGGGTGAAGGTGCTCACGACTGCCTCGGCGTCACCAGACTCGAGCGCGGCCTGGTAGCGGCCGACGACATCCCCGGGGCTGGCATCACCTGGCACAAGAATGGGCGGCCGGAGGTGGCGCCGCCCGTCGACGGGCCACTGGCTGCAGTAGGTGCGGAACACCACCGACGAATCGTCGGGAGACTCGGCGACGACCGCCACCGGCCACGCCAGTTCCCCGCCGTCACCGGCCAGGTGCGCCAGCAGCTCCACCACGGCCCGCCCGCCGGCGCTCGTGGAGGCCACGGTCTCGATGCGGGCGCCGCGCTGGGCCAGCCAGGACTGGTTGTTCCTGACGAACCGCCGCAGCTGCCTGTGGCCGCGGACCTCGCCTGCGCGCGGATCGAGGACCACCAGCTCCCCCGGCCACGCGGTCTCCAGGTCGTGGATGTCACCGCGGCTCAGCGCGGCGAAGTACTGGCCCACCGGATCAGCCTGACCCGCGGCGCGAGTCTGCTGGCGCGCAAGCTCCATCGCACTGGCGAACTCCGGAAACCACGGCATCTGGATCCCCTAGCTTCCTTGGCGGCCCGGCAGGCGGCCGAACCGGAGGGTCATCGGGACGAGGTACCCGACAGTCAAGCGCCCCCGACCAGCTGCTGGCCGCCGTCGATGTCGTAGGTCGCGCCGGTCAGCGCCGTGTTGGTCATGATGTGCACGGCGAGGGCGGCTATGTCGGCCGGGCCGACCACGCGCCGGATGGGGAGCGTGGCGCGCAGCTGCTCGCGGCGCTTGTCCAGGTCAGCGCCGAGCAGCGAGGCGGAAAGCGGCGTGTCGACGAAGCCGGCGGCTATCAGGTTGACCCGGATCGGCGCCACTTCGACGGCCAGGTTGGCGACCAGGGCGGGCTGCGCGGCCGTGACCGCCGCGATCAGGGACAGCCCGGGTCCCCTGGACCGGCCGCCGGTACCGCCCATGAACAGCAGCGTGCCGCCGGGCCGCACCCGGCCAACCGCGTGCTGGGCGATGGCAACGTGCAGCCACACGTGGATGTCGAGGTCGCGGAGGGCCCGCTCGCGGTCCATGTCCGGCAGGGCCGCGTAGTACGGGCCAGGGCCGGTGACCATCACGTGGTCGATCTGTCCTGGGAGGCCGGCGAAGAACCGGGCGAGGGCGGCCGGGTCGGTGACGTCGAAGGCGGCGGTGCTCTTCGCGCCGATCTCGGCCGCGGCCTGCTCCAGGCGGCTGGGATCGCGGGCCGTCAGTATGACGTCGGCGCCCTCGGCACGGGCGCGGCGGGCCGTCTCCAGCCCGATTCCGGCGCTCCCCCCGATCACGACGACGGTCTGCCCGGTCAGTTCCGGTTCGCGCGCGGCGGCAGTGACAGCGGGAGAAGTGGTCATGATGCCTCCGACGGTACGGGCCGCCGGGCCGCCGTGACCTGGCGGCGAAGGGCCTTCAGCGCCGCGGCGTGGATCTCGGAGAAGGTCGGGAAGGGCTGGATGACGTCGCGCAGCACGTCGAGCGGTACGCGCGCGCGGATGGCGAGCGTGGCCTGCTGCAACCACTCCCCGGCTTCCGGGCCCAGCGCGTAGGCGCCGGTCAGCCGCTCGCCGTCGGACAGCAGGGTCAGGAACCCGTTGGACTTCGCGTAGTCGTGGTTGTACGTCGCCGTCTTGGCCACCTCGGACAGCGGCGCGGTCGCGCTGAACGCCGCCTCGGTGGCTCCGACGGAGGCCGCCTGCGGGTCGGTGTAGACCACGTCAGGTATGGCCTCGTAGTGCGCCTCGCGCGGCTCGCCGAGGATGTTCGAGGCGACCACCTCGCCCTGGTACTCGCCGACGTGGGTAAGCAGCCGGACGCCGGTGACGTCGCCGAGCGCCCACAGCCGGTCGGCGAGGCGCAGCCGCGCGTCGACCGGGAGGCCGGCGGGTCCCGCGGTGACGCCGACCGTCTCCAGGCCGATTCCCGCGGTCCGCGGGCGCCTGCCCGTGGCGACAAGCAGCCGGTCGCCGCGCAGTTCCTCGCCGCTGTCGAGGGACAGCACGAACTCCTCGCCGTCCCGCCGCGCGCCGATCGCCCGCACGCCGAGGAACAGTTCGATGCCTTCGCCGCGCAGCACCTCGCCAAGGGCCTCGCCCAGCGGCGCGGGCTCCCTGGCGAGCACGTGGCTCTTGCCTTCGACCACGGCCACCTCACCGCCCAGGCGGCGCACGGCCTGGGCCATCTCGGCGCCGACCGCCCCGCCGCCGAGGATCAGCAGGCGGCGCGGTACCGCCTTCATGCCGGTCACCTCGCGGTTAGTCCAGATGCCGTCAAGGTCGCGCAGCCCGGGTACAGGCGGGATCACCGCATCCGCGCCGGTCGCCACGACGACGTGCCTGGCGGTGTAACGGGTGCCGCCGACCTCGACCGCGCCGGGCCCGGCCAGCCGGCCGGTGCCGCGAATCAGGTCGATGCCCTTGCCTGCCAGCCAGGCCTGCTGCCCGGCGTCGGAGTAGTTCGAGACCATGAAGTCCCGGTAGGCCAGCGCCGCCTCGACGTCGACCTGGGCGGTGGCCGCCGCCTCCCGCGCCTGGTGCACTGCCTCACCCGGGCGCAGCAGCGTCTTGGACGGGATGCACGCGTAGTACGAGCACTCGCCGCCGGCCAGTTCGCGCTCGACCACGGCGACGCGCAGGCCGCCTTCGGCCAGCGCGCCGGCGCAGTGCTCGCCAGGCGCGCCGGCCCCCACGATGATCACGTCGTAGTCGTCACCGCTCATGAGCCGGCCGCCCGTCCGGCCGACTCGTCCGCCATGTACTGGG
>Ga0208985_1000060_pt1 | contig 11262 bp, 18 predicted proteins | sample MedBloCARef_O1_FD_187853 | JGI IMG/M metagenome (GOLD analysis project Ga0208985, IMG submission 187853) | Forest soil microbial communities from El Dorado National Forest, California, USA - Mediterranean Blodgett CA Ref_O1 (SPAdes) (version 2) | ecosystem: Environmental > Terrestrial > Soil >...
GCGTAGCTCGACATGAACGGGCACTTCGCGATCACCCGCCGCCCGCGCGCCTTCAGCGTCTCGAAGACGGCGTGCGCCAGGCGCGATCCGACGCCTTGGCCGGAGAAGCGCTGCGGGACTTCCGTATGCAGCAGCACGACGCGGCCGTCCTGCTCCTGATAGTATGCGACGGCGGTGTCGTCCCCGATCGGCATCTCGAACCGATGCATTGCTATGTTGTCGACGATCTCGTCCATGCGGTTATTCGCCGGCACGCAGAAAGCGGCGGCCACGCCGGGGGCGGCGGAAGAGCCCCATCACGCCCGAATGCACGCGCCCGTCCATGCGGCTCAATGCTTCCGAAGAGCTTCGCGCTGTTCGAGGAGCGCCTCGAGCTCTGCGGACTGCTGCGCGATCCGGTCGGAAGTCCGGTCGTCGTCGGCGTTTCCGGACAGCGCGGCCGCCTGTTCGACCAGCTGGCGTATGTTGTCCTGTAGGACCGCGATTCTGTCGTTGCGTTCGGAAGCGGAGAGATTGCCCTGCATGCTTTTCCTTAGAGTTCGGAGATCGTCGTCCACGTAGAATCGGGCTCGAAGTCGGCGGCCTTGGTGACGTCGGCCGAGATCCTCGCGGTGAGGGCTCCCTTTCGTTCGGTAGTCGCGCCGGCGACGTAGCCGTGCACAAAGACGTGGTCGCATTCGATCAGGCGGCCCCCGGCGAAAAAGCAGCCGGCGTCGATCTCGGTGACGGCGACCTGGACGGAGCCGGGTTCGTCGCCGGTGATCTCGTGGTGGGCGGCGACGATGGCTTTCGCGACCCCCGCCTTGCGGCTTTCGGCGAGTACGTCGCGGGGGACCTGGACCAGGTATCGAGCCATCGCTGCTACCATTCCTCCGAAGGAGCGTAGCTTAGCCTCGTCCGCGACATGGCGATCAGTTCGCCATCCGTGGCATAAGTATGGATCTCGTATTTCGGATTGAGGATCCGGCGGGGCGGGAGCTCTTCGTCGTAAATCTCCTCCGAACAAAGCCCGTTTTCGCGGACGTAGATCCAGACCTCGTCCATCGTTGGACACTCGACCACCATTCCCTCGCCGTGACAGTGCAGACCGAACCTCATCGTAACCTCCCTTTCTCGCACCGGCTCAACCAAAGACTTCCTTCGGGAGCGTGCCGTTCCTCTTAAGCTCGTCGGCGGCCTTTTCGAAGGCGATGGACGCCGCGGCGGCGAGGAAGCCGCCGACGCTCATGCGCCGCACGCCGAGCCCCTCGAGCTCCTTGGCACTCATGTCGGGGCGGATGATCAGGATGTTGACCGGCTTCGGCGCCACGGCCTTCACAACGGCCTCGATGTCGGTCGGCGTCGATATCCCTGGCGAATAGAGAACGTCGGCGCCGGCATCGGCGTAGGCCTTCAGGCGCTCGATCGTCGCGCGGACGTCGGAATTGCCGACGAGATAGCCCTCCGAGCGGCCCACCAGCACGATGTTGGGATCGACCTTGTCCAGAGCGGCACGGGCGGCCTTGATGCGGGCGACGGCGTCCTTGACGTCATACAGAGCGCCTCCCTTGCGGTCTTCGATCGAAAGCCCGCAAATGCCGGCTTCGGCCGCCAGGGTCACGTTTGCTCCGATACCGGCGGCGTCGGCCGCGAAGCCAGCCTCGAAGTCTGCGTTGACGGGCAGATCGGTGGCGGCGCAAAGGCTCTGGATGTTCTGGAGCGTTTCGTCGCGTGTGAGGGACAGGTCATCCCGGCCCATGGAGGCGGACAACCCCGCGCTCGTCGTCGCTATGGCGCGGAACCCGAGCTTCTCCAGCTGGCGGACCTCGCCGACGTTCCAGGCATTTGGAATCACGAAGAACTCACCGTGCATCGACTTGAAGCGTTGGCGCGCTGATTTCAGGTCTTTCATGGCTTCCTCCCGGCAGGATCAATTGAGGTTTCACGATGCCATCTTGCGCGCGGCGCGTGGCATCGTCGGCAATCGAATTCATAACCGTGACGCGTGCCCCTGGTTGCGCGTCGCGCCGGTCATCAGCCAACGTTCGGAGGCGGCGCACGGCCCTCAACCCGGACGACGCCGTCAATGTCGAAGTCGTGGATCTCGAATCTTGGGTCGAGGAAGCGACGTGCGTGGACTACGTCGTCGACGTCGGTGTCCCCGGAACATAGGTCATTGGAGCGCACGTAGGCCCAGAGTTCCTTTAAGGTCTTGAATTTTACCTCCGTGGAGCGTTCAAGGTCGTGCAGCGCATACCGCATTCAGAATCCTTCGCGTCGCGGACGACACTTTGCAGGGAGCAACGATGCCTTAACGGCATGGTTTCGATAACCTGCGGACTAAAAGCAAACCGCCGGCCGGTTGGCGTCGTCTGCTCGACGCGATGACGAGTGCGGACAGCCCGGCGCAGAGGTAATGCGGTCCCGGCCTAGCAGGAATGGAGTCCATAACCCTTCGGTTCGATCGGGCGACCTAGCCTCATGAGCGCCGCCCCGGAGCCGCCGCGAGGTCCCGCCGCCGCGGCGGCCGCCTTGCGCAGACGATTGACCCCGACCTCGCCCAGGAGACGACAAATGCACATCCGCTTCGTGACAAAAACGATACATGCCTATTTGGACTACCCGGTTGCGCTCAGCTTGCTGGCTCTGCCGTTCATCCTCGGCGTCGGCCTCGAGAATCCTTGGGCCCGCTGGATATCGCCGGCGACGGGCGTCGCAGCCTTCATCCTGACGCTTCTGACCGATCATGCGACAGGTGTCGTCCGCGTGATCCCGTACTGGCTGCACGTCGCGGTCGACCGCCTGGTCGGCGTCGTGTTCCTGATCGTGCCGTTCGTGTTCGGGATGCACGGTCTGGACATGTGGTATTACCTCGCCAACGCGGTGGCGGTGCTCGTTGTGACGACCGTCCTCAACGCTCCCGAGCCCAAGACCGACGCCTCCATGGCTCACGCGTGAGAACGGCGATGTCGAAGATACACGCCGGAATGAAAGTCATCGGTGCCGACGGCGTCCCCGTCGGCACCGTGGACGGCATCGAGGGCCGCCGCATCAGACTGAAGAAGGCCGACGGCGGCGAGGGATCCCACAAGGGCCATCATCACTACATCGACGAAGGCCTCGTCGCCGACGTCGAAGGCAACAGCGTCCGGCTGTCGGCGAACGCCGCAGTTGCGGTCACTTTGGAAGAAGAAAAATAGGCGTCCGGCAGAGCGGTCTCCTACGGAGGCCGCTCTTCGCCGGCACGCGAAGCGGGGCCGCAATGATCGATCTATACACGTACGAGACGCCTAACGGACAAAAGGCCTCGATCATGCTCGAAGAGGTCGGGCTTCCGTACGCCGTCCGCACCGTAAATCTCATGAAAGGCGAGCAGCGCGATCCTGACTTCCTCCGGATATCGCCCAACAACAAGGTGCCAGCGATCGTCGACCACGACGGCGTCGACGGGCGCACCTCGGTCTTCGAATCTGGAGCCATCCTTGTCTATCTCGCCGAGAAGACCGGCAAGCTGCTGCCGACCGGCGGCAGGCCGCGCAGCGATACGCTCCAGTGGCTGTTCTGGGCAATGGCCGCCGTCGGCCCTGGAATCGGACGGTTCGCCTCGGTGGCACTGTTCTCCAAAAACCCGGATTCCACGCTGGTGAAGACCCTGGCGGAAGAGGTCGCTCGCCTTTTCGGAGTGCTCGAGAGGCGTCTGTCGGAGGTCGAGTACCTCGCTGACGACTACTCGATTGCGGACATCGGCGCGTTCACCTGGATCGCCTACATCCGGCAGCCCATCGCTAAATACGCGACACTGCCCCCCGTCGCCGCCACCGATCGCTGGCTTGCCGCGATAGGCGCACGTCCGGCCGTCCAGAAGGGACTTCGGGTACCGAAATCGGCCGTGCGGCCGCCGTCCACGCGGACATGAATGCCGATCCTTCTTCATGGAGGCCTCTATGACCGGAGCGAAGCTCGCCATCATCGTAGCGTTGACCATTGCCGTCCTCGTCTTGGCGAAAGGCGTCGGCCTCGTAGCGTTCATCTTCTACAGGTGGCTGCAACGCACCGTGCCGGCCTGAGCGCGATCCGCCGAGAATTCCCGACCGTAATCGTTTTGATGCCCAGACGTCATTGGTCGGCCAAATGGAACGCGCGGACGATGTCACGCGGTGGCATTCTGTGATCGCCGGGCTAGGGGATGACATCGTGAAAAAATTGTTCGTCGGCGCCGCCGCGTTCGCTCTGTTTACGGGCGGCGGAGTTTTCCTCCATCAGACGTCCGCGCAGGACGCCTCGTCGACGACGCAGCGGTACCTGCCCGAGTACAACGACAAGGCCGAACTGCTGCTGCCGAAAAACTTCGAGAAATGGGTCTTCGTCGGATCGCCGCTGACTCCGAACACGCTTAATGGCGGCCAGGCGAATTTTCCTGAATTTCACAACGTTTATATCGAGCCCGGATCTTACAACATCTATCAGAAGACCGGCGTGTTCCCGGAAGGCACCATCTTTCTGAAGGAACTGCAGCTGACGTTGCCGAAAGACAACGCTGACGGCTCGCGCACCGAGCCGTCCGGACGTGGTTACTTTCCCGGCAAGTTCAACGGGGCCGACGTCACTGTAAAGGACACCAAACGCTACGCCGACACCGGCGGCTGGGGTTATTACAACTTTAACCATTTTGAACCCAAGGCCAAGACGGCGATGGTGAAGTCCAAGGACGAATGCTCATACTGCCATCAGGCGTCGGCAAAAAAGGACGAGGTCTGGACACAGTTCTATCCTCGGCTGGATCACTAGGTGCGTTGTACTGGGTAATCCTGGACGCTGTGGCGCCGTTGTTAGAAGCGGGGCTAATCACTACATGCAGGGCACACCCAACAGCCCTGGGAGAGCGATCATGGCAACGAAGGAACGCGCGGTTCTGGCAGGCGGCTGCTTCTGGGGCATGCAGGATCTCATCCGCAAGCTGCCCGGCGTGACATCCACGCGCGTGGGCTACAGCGGCGGCGACGTCATGAACGCGACCTATCGAAACCACGGCACCCACGCCGAGGCGATCGAGATCATCTTCGACCCCGCGGTCATCGGGTATCGTGACCTGCTGGAGTTCTTCTTCCAGATCCACGACCCGAGCACCAAGAACCGGCAGGGCAACGATCGTGGCACGAGCTACAGATCGGCGATCTTCTTCACGAGCCCCGAACAGGAGCGAGTCGCGCGCGACACCATCGCCGACGTCGACGCGTCCGGACTATGGCCGGGCCCAGCTTCGACGGAGGTAGCGGCCGCCGGCGACTTCTGGGAGGCGGAACCGGAACACCAAGATTACCTAGAGCGCTACCCGTCCGGATACACGTGCCACTTCGTGCGCCCGAGCTGGAAGCTGCCGAAGCGGAAGGTGGCGTAAGGTGGGGGTGCTCGCAGGTCTCTGGGGATACTTGTGGGACCATGCCGGGATGGTGCTGTTGCTGCCGCTTCCGATGGCGCTGACTGTCTGGTTGGTCATCGAGGCGGACGACGCGATGCGAGAGCTACGGCCCTCTCAAACTTGCAGACGGCAGTAAAAGCGGTCGCCGCATTGCCTTGGATGGCGGAAGCAGGCTGATGCGGAGCTCTTCTGCAGAACACAAATGCTTCGCAGAATGGGCGGTCTCACTCGTCGTCGCCTGCCATCGCAAGTGAGACTGCGCTTCTTTTATTTCAGCTTCGCGTAATTTTTGTCCAGAAACTGCCGGATCAACGGCGCCATCTCGTCCAAATGATCTTCAAGCGCAAAGTGTCCGCTGTCGATCAGATGCAGCTCGGCGTTCGGCAGATCTCGCAAATAGGGCTTCGCGCCATCGGGCGGAAATATCTTGTCGTTCTTTCCCCAGACAATGATCGTCGGCGGCTTCTTCTGGCGGAAGAATTCCTGGAATTTCGGATACATTGCGACGTTTGACCCGTAGTCGTGGAAAAGATCCAACTGGATGTCCTTGTTGCCGGGCCGGTCGAGCAGCGGCTGATCGTGGCGCCAGTTGTCGGGATCGATGCGCGTAACGTCGCTCATGCCATCAGTATATTGGAATTTTGTCGTCGGCAGAGTGACCAGCTTCGACAAAGCCTCGCGGTTCGCCGTAGACCCGTCCGCCCAGTAGGCCTTGATCGGGTCCCAGAACGCCTTCAGGCCTTCGTCGTAGGCGTTGCCATTCTGGATGATGAGACCGCTGACGCGCTCGGGATGCAGGACGGCCAGGCGGTAGGAGATCGGTGCGCCGTAATCCATGGCGTACAGGACGTATCGTTTCACGCCTTTCTTCTGCAGCAGGCCATCCATCAAGTCGGTGATATGACCGAACGTGTATTCGAACTTGTCGTGGTCCGGAGCGGCGCTCTCACCGAACCCCGGATAGTCCGGCGCGATCACGTGATAGCGGTCCGCCAACAGCGGGATCAGATTCCGGAACATGTGTGACGACGTCGGGAAGCCGTGCATCAGCACCAGCGTCGGCGCGTCGGCAGGCCCGGCTTCGCGATAGAAGATGTCCGTGCCTGCGATGTTCTCGGTTCGATAGTGCACGACCGGAATCCTCATCTGGATGGCCGGCGTCTCGGACGCGCGTTCTCGGGCGGTCGACGCGGCGGTGCCGAGGCTGAATGCGAGAATGGTGCTGCAAAGAAAGACGGTAGATACGCGCATCGATGGCTCTCCGGTCGGGACGTTGTATTGGCGCGACTGAACTAGGAATGCCGATAAGGGGGGTGAATTGAATCGATGCCGCGCAGGAATTGCCTCCGGGCTGCCCGAAGATCACTCTGACCGGACGATTTCGCGGTCCGGCCGGGCCACGGAGAACGCAGCGGTTGGCCTGCCTCATGGCGTCTGTGATTTCGGTGAACGTCGGCATGTCGCGCGATGTCGATTGGCGCGGCAAGAAGGTGACGACCGCGATCTGGAAGGAGCCGGTTGCCGGACCGGTGAGGGTCGGCCGCCTCGGCGCCGACGGCGACCAGCAGGCGGATCTCGTCGGCCACGGCGGCGAGCAGCGCGCGCTGTTCGTCTACCAGATCGAGTCATACCGTTACTGGCAGAAGTTCCTGGGCCGCGACGACTTCCCTATGGGACAGTTCGGCGAAAACCTCACGGTCTCTGGGATGGCGGATGACCAAGTCTGCGTGGGCGACCGGTATCGGGTTGGGGGCACCGTCCTGGAGGTGAGCCAGCCGCGGGTGACCTGTTATAAGGTCGGCATCCGTCTGAACGACGAGCGGATGCCGGCGCTGCTCGTGAAGCACCGCCGGCCGGGATTCTATTTCCGCGTCATCCAGGAAGGCGTCGTGAGCGCCGGCGACGGCATCGAGAAGCTGTCCGAAGGACTGGGGCGCATGTCGGTCGCCGACGTCGACGGTCTTCTCTACACCTCAGAGCATCCTGTCGAGAAGCTCGACCAGGCGCTACGCATCGATGCCCTTAGCGCCGGCTGGCGCAAGTCCTTCGAGGCGCTGCTCGACGCCGCAACCAGGCCGTCAGCCGGCAACGTCGGCCTTTCTCCGCTCGGCGCGTCGGCGGCGCCGTCATGGCCGGGATTCCGTCGGCTGAAGGTGACGACGAAGATGCGTGAAAGCGACGACGTCGTGTCGTTCTCGCTGGCATCGGAGGACGGCTCGCCGCTGCCGCCGGCCCGGGCAGGCCAGTATCTGACGGTCAGGGTGAAGCCGACCTCGGACGGGCTCGCCGAGACCCGGAGCTATTCCTTGTGCGGGCCGCAGGGAACCTACCGCTTGGGCGTCAAGCGCGACGGCAAGGTCAGCGCGCTGATGCACGACATCGTCGAGGAGGGCGGCATGATCGAGGCGGCCGCCGCGCGCGGCGCCTTCGTACTTGGCGATGAGCGCTCGCCGGTCGTGCTCATGAGCGCCGGCATCGGCATTACGCCGGTGCTGGCCATGCTGCACGCCGAGAGCGCTGCGGCTTCAGGTCGCTCCTTATGGTGGGTCCACTCGGCCCGTGACGGCGGCCATCATCCGTTCGCGGCCGAAGTCCGCGCGCGTCTCGCTCAGCTGCCGAACGCGCGCGCGTTCGTGTTCTTCAGCCGCGCCGCAGCGTCCGACCGGTTGGGAGTCGACTACGACGCCGAGGGCAGGCTGGATCTTTCGCTGCTCCAGACGGCGGGCCTGCCCTTGGACGCTGTATTTTACTTCTGCGGCCCAGCGGCTTACGCGGCGGCCTTGAAGTTGGATCTCGGGCGGCTCGGCGTGCCGGCCGACCGGATCCGCTCCGAGAGCTTCGGTCCGTCGGCGCCGGCGGCGGCCAACGGGATCCTGCCGCATCAGCCTGCAGGCGCGGCCGGTCACGGCCCGAGCGTGCGCTTCATGCGCAGCGGTCTGTCGGTCCCGTGGAACGACCGGTACGCCAGTCTGCTCGAACTCGCGGAGGCCTGCGACGTGCCGGTCCGGTGGTCGTGCCGGACGGGCGTTTGTCACAACTGCGAGTGCGCCGTCGTCGACGGAGATCTCGAATACGCGATCGAGCCGGTGGACCGCCCGCCGGACGGCCGCACGCTGCTCTGCTGCGCGGTCCCGAAGTCGGACGCCGTGCTCGAACTCTAATTGAACGGAGAGCTCCAATGCCCCTATCCATTTATGAAATCGTCATTCCACCGATGATCCACGGACTTGGCGTCATGGACGACTACATCCGGCACGCCGAAAGATTGGCGGCGGCGAAGCAGGTGCCGGTCGAAGAGATTCTCGACGCCCGCCTCGCGCCCGACATGCTGTCGTTCGAGGAGCAGATACAGGCGGTCTGCAACAAGGTCGAAGCGCACGTCGCCAAGCTCACGCGGACCGGGAGACCGGCGATCGTGAAGGTCAAGTCGACCGCCGCCGCGTTGAGGGAGCGGGTGGCGGACACCGTCCGGTATCTCAACGGGATCTCCGAGGACTCGCTGGCTGGAGCCGAAACCCACACCTACGAACTGACGCCCCCGATTGTGCGGGGATGGTTCGGCGGTGCCGACTACATCACATTGCTGGTGATGCCGGACTTCAACTTCCACGTCGCGACCGCGCACGACATCCTGCGGCACTTGGGCGCTCCGATCGGCAAGCGAGACTATCTTGGGCGGCTATCGCAGGAGAGCGGGGGTGCATACTCCTGAACCAGCGGTTAATGAGTCAAGGTCAGGCGATCTCATCCGGCTCGAAGCCTCAATTTCGCTCAGGGAGCCCTCGTCTGGAATCTCGACGTCAAGGAGGCGTTCGACCGACCACTTTTCGTCCGAGGTCGGATCCAGCAGGTCGATCCAGATGGTACCCTGCGCGATGTCGGCAGACATGCCGAGGATCGGCGCCTCTGCGGTGCACCTTCAACAATTGACTCGTCCGTAAGAGATTCCGTTCAGGTCGCAGCGGTCCGACGACATCAGCGTTTCACGCTTAGACCCGCGATAGCGCTAAGGAGTCGATGCCTGCGCGGAATGAAACGGGCGCCCAGCGCGCACTCAGGGGCCCCGGCCGGTCGCCGGAGCGCCCAGATAATCTCTCGTCCGCGTTCAATGCGCTCGGCCGATCCGCTCCCCGCCGTCCTGCTCGAGCGCGAGCAGGAGCTCCTTGGTATCGAGACCGCCGGCGAAGCCCGTCAGGTCGCCGTTCGCCCCGACGACACGGTGGCAGGGCGCCATGATTGAGATCGGATTTTTGCCGCTGGCAGCGCCTACCGCGCGTGCCGCCGTCGGGCGTCCGATCTGCTTGGCGATCTGGGTGTAGGTCCGGGTCTGCCCGAACGGAATCTTCAGCAGCGCTTTCCATACGCTGGTCTGGAATTCGGTGCCGACAAAGTCCAGAGGCACCGAGAACACCTTCAACGTGCCGTCGAAATACGATTTCAGCTGTCGCTCGGCCTCAAAGGATGTCGTTGTCCGGGTCTTCCAGCTGCGGCTCCAGCCGCACGCGCTTTGGGTCATCGCCTTCCCAGAGGATCGCGGCCAGACCGCGTTCGCTCGCGATCAGGGTCAACTCGCCGACAGGGGTGTTTGTCTTCTTGGTGAAATAGGTCATGATCGCCTCCGTTGTCCGTTGCCGCGAGACTTATGCCCGTGCCGGTCGGGCGAGTAGGGGGTTCGCGCGAGAGAAACTCTCTCGCCTACGACAACAAAGGCGCCGCCGCCGCTCTGTCACGGAGGCATGGAATTCATAATCGCGGTTCATGCCGCCGCTTCTCCGATGGCTGCTATGATGCGGGCCAGTCCGCTACGGAGCTCATGATGGCCGACGATTTCCCGCTTTCGATTCTCGATCACCGGATCTCCACGCTGCGCGAGAAACTACATGGGATGTACGGGCAGCTTGCTCCGCTGAGCGGCGACGAGCGCGCCAAGCTGTCGGAGCGCATCGCGGCCGAGGCGAAGGAGTTGGACGGCCTCGTCGCGGAGCGCGACATCCTCGCGGCCGACGCCCGCTGATCCACGCCCGCTGATCCACGCGCGCGATCGATGCGTTACGCTCGCGCCTTGAGGTCCTTCTGAAAGTAATCGACGAAGGAGCGGGCGGCAGTCTTCACGCCGCGGCCGGCCGGATAGACGGCGTGGACGTCGGCGGCGCCCATGTCCCAGTCCTTCAGGATCTGCACCAGCGCACCCGACTTGAGCTCCGCGCGGCAGCCCCACAGGCTGCACGCGACGATGCCTAGGCTGGCGATCGCCCCAGCGACCGCGGCTTCGCGGATGTTTGCCGACAGCGGCGCGTCCGCCTTCACAGAGACCACGCGCCCGTCTTTCTCGAACGAGAAAGCGCTGTCCGTGCCTGGAAGACCGATCATCACGGGATGCTTCGGCAGATCGTTCGGGGTCCCGGGCCGACCTGCGCGCTTCAGGTAGGCCGGGGACGCGGCGACGAGCAGAGGGTTCGTTCCGATCTTGACCGTGGTGGCGGAGGAGTCCTCGAGCTTTCCAAAACGGATCGCGACGTCGATGCCCTCGCGGATCAGATCCTGCCGGCCGTCGTCGACCGCGAGGTCGATGCGCAGGTCCGGATGCTTCGCCAGGAATGCGGGCAGTCGGGGAATCACCTCGCGGATGGCGGCGCTCGCGGGCACGCCGATGCGCAAGTTGCCGCGCAGCGCGCCTTTGCCGCGGAGCGCCTGTCCAGCCTCCTCGATTTCGGCGAGAGCAGGCTCGATCCTGGCCAGGTAATCCGCTCCAGCCTCCGTGAGCGCGACGGCCCGCGTGGAACGCACGAACAGCTTGGCGCCCACCTCGCGTTCGAACGCGGCGATGAGCCGTGACGCCGAAGGCTGCGACAGTTTGAGGTCCT
>Ga0208985_1000061_pt1 | contig 11241 bp, 10 predicted proteins | sample MedBloCARef_O1_FD_187853 | JGI IMG/M metagenome (GOLD analysis project Ga0208985, IMG submission 187853) | Forest soil microbial communities from El Dorado National Forest, California, USA - Mediterranean Blodgett CA Ref_O1 (SPAdes) (version 2) | ecosystem: Environmental > Terrestrial > Soil >...
CTGCCGCCGGTGGCGGGTGCCGCGCTCGATGCCCTCGCCGAGGGCGGCGTGGCCGTAGGGCCGGCGGTGGCCGACTGTCTCGCGGCTGCTATCCCGCCCCCGTCGTTCTTCCGTACCTGATCGTCCGCCGCCGCCGTCAGCGAAGTTCTGTGGCCTCGGTTGTTCCCGCTCTGTGCGGGCAGGATGGTGGCATTCGGTTGTTGCACAGGAGTTCGCATGGCGAAGCTGCTTATGGTCGTGTCCAGCGCGCGGTCTATCAGGCTGGCGGACGGCAGCGATCATCCGACCGGCTACCGGGCGGAAGAGGTCAGGAAGCCCCATGAGGCGTTCGTCGCCGCCGGCCTTGAGGTGGTGATCGCCACCCCCGACGGGGAGGTGCCGCAGCCAGACCCGTGGGGGCTTGAGCCGTTCTTCCACTACCCGCAAGTGGACGAGGACTTCATGTTCTCGGTGCTGCGCAGGTTCGCCTATCACCAAGACAGCGTGCGGGTGACGTTCACGCATTTCAGCGAGCTGAACCTGGTCGCGGTCAGACGGGTCTACCTTGCCCTGCTTGATGCCGGCATGGAGCCGGCCGAGGCGCGCAAGGCCGTCGAAACGGCGGCGCACAGTGCCTGGCGGCGCAACCTCGACTTTATCGAGGTGCTCGCGGCCGACGATGAGGTGACGAGCCGGCTGTCCGTGAAGCGGGTCAGGGAGATCAGGGACGAGGTGTGGCAGGCCAGCCAGGCCAGGGCGCGAAGCGCGGCCGAGACTCTCGCCAAGCTTCCCGGCCTGCGGCAGCCCCGGAGTCTGACCGCGCTCACCGACGCGGAGATCCTGGACTTCGAGGGGGTATTCATTCCTGGTGGCCACGGGGCGATGGTCGACCTAGCGGAGAGCGCCGCCGTCGGTCGTGTCCTGCGGTTGATGCACGGCGCGGGCAAGAGCATCGCCGCCCTGTGCCACGGTCCCGCGGCACTGCTGTCCGCACCGGAACCCGACGGTACGTGGATGTTCGACGGCTACCGGATGACCGCGTTCACCGACGAGGAAGAGGACCAGACCAAGGCGGGGAGGATCGGCATGCCCTGGTATCTGGAGGCAGCGCTGAAGAACCGCGGCGCGATCTTCGACGACGGCGACGCGGCCTGGGTGTCCCACGTGGTCGTCGACCGGAACCTGATCACCGGGCAGAACCCGGGATCGGCCGAAGCCGCCGCGGGCGCCCAGCTGAAGCGTCTGAGGGCGTGAACCGTTGAACGCGCGCAGCCTGGCGGAGGACTTCTTCGCCCGCATGCAGGCGGGAGACGTGGACGGGATCCTTGGCCTGATGACGCCGGAGGCCACCGTGTCCCTGGTACCGCTCGACCGGCGTGGCCCGGCGGCAGCCGACGGCGCGTCGTACCTGCGTGAGCTGTCCAGGGCCTTCCCTGACCTGCTCGTGCGCGTACGGCGGCTGTTCGTGACCGGCGACAACACCGCGGTGGCCGAGATCACCATCGACGGCACCCAGGCCGATGCCTTTCTCGCGGTGGCCAATCAGGAGAAGCACTTCGACCTTGACCAGGTCTGGATGCTCACGGTCACGCCGGACGGCCGGATCAGCGCTGTCATCGCGTACTGGGACCAGAACCAGCTATACCGCCGCCTCGGCGTCAGACGGCTCGACAAGATCACGATCACGGCGATGTGAGGTAGCGATGACTACCTGGGCACGCCCGGCCGGCGCGGGCACGGCACGCGAAGAAGGCGCCGAGGCGGCCGTCCGCGCGTTCTTTGACGCCTACCGGGCGCACGATGTCGAGCGCATGGTCGACCTGTGCACGGACAACGCCGGCTTCCGCTACGTGCCGTTCGAGGTATGGGGCCGCCAGCGGGTGCTCTACGGCGAGGGCAAGGTGCGCACCGTCGGCAAGGTGATCTGGACAACCCTGCTTGACGCGTTCCCCGACCTGGCCGTCGTCGTGACCACGCTGCGCGCCGACGGGGAGGGGAATGTCGCGGCGGAGGTGGGCATCGGCGGGACGCAGGCCAAGGACTTCGGCAATGTCGCCTCCGCCGGCGGCCATTACGAGCTACCGCATCTGTTCCTGTTCTGGGTGGCCGGCGACGGGCTGATCGACCACGTCGTCGCCTACTGGGACAACGCGGGCTGGAAGAAGCAACTCGGCTGCCTGGAGGTCGACTAGGCCTCAGCGGGAGCCTCAGCAGGAGTCTCGCTAGGAGGGGACCATGGCACGCATGGCGCGCGAAAAGTGGTACGACATCGCCCGCGACCTCGACTGGGAACTGTCCTACGTGGACTACGAGGCGGTGTTCCCTGAGTGGATGTCAGGTCAGGGAAAGGTTCCCCGCGAGGCATGGGTGAAGTGGGACGAGCCCTACAAGGTGACCTATCCCGAGTACGTGGCGACTCAGCGAGAGAAGGAGACCGGCGCCTACTCGGTCAAGGCGGTGCTGCAGAAGTCCCGGGTCTTCGACCAGCTGGACGAGGGCTGGAAGTCGGTGGCCAAGGAGCACTTCGGCGCGGTCGCGCTCGTCGAGGACCTAGCCGCCTACGCGGAGTTGCGGATGGCGCGTTTCGGCCTGTCACCGGCGTGGCGCAACATGGCGGTCTTCGGAGCCCTGGACGAGACCCGTCATGCTCAGATCAGCCTGTACTTCCCACACGGGCTGATCGGCAAGGATCCGCAGTACGACTGGGCGCACAAGGCGTACCAGACCAACCAGTGGGGCATCATCGCGGCCCGCGCCACCTTCGACGCCATGATGATGAACCCGAACGTGGTCGACGTCGCGATCCAGCTGCCGTTCACCTTTGAGACCGGGTTCACCAATGTCCAGTTCGTCGCGCTGGCCGCGGACGCGCTGGAATCGGGCGACATCAACTTCGCCAACATGATCTCGTCGATCCAGACCGATGAGGCCAGGCATTCCCAGCAGGGCGGCCCCACGCTGGAGATCCTCGTCGAGCACGATCCGCGTCGCGCTCAGTGGATCATCGACAAGACCTTCTGGGTGTCGGCGCGGCTGTTCTCCATCCTGACCGGCCCAGGGATGGACTACTACACGCCGCTGCCGATGCGTAAGCAGTCTTACAAGGAGTTCATGCAGGAGTGGATCGGCGGGCAGTTCATTGACCAGCTTCGCGACTACGGGCTGAAAAAGCCGTGGTACTGGGACGAGTTCATGGCCGGGCTTGACACCTGGCACCACGCGCAGCACCTCGGCGTCTGGTACTGGCGCCCGACCGTGTGGTGGAAACCGCAGGGCGGGGTGTCACCCGAGGAGCGAGACTGGCTCCACGACAAGTACCCGCGATGGGAAGAGCAGTTCGGCCCCGTCTGGGATGTGATCATCGGCAACATCAACGACGACCGGATAGACCTGACCCTGCCAGAGACGCTGCCGTGGCTGTGCAACCTGTGCCACCTGCCCGTGGGCACCGCGGGTTCACCGCGCAACGAGCAGTACCCGGTGCGCAGTTACCCGCTCAGGTACAACGGCCGCACCTACCACTTCTGCTCGCGGCCCTGCCGGCAGATCTGGTGGGAGGACCGGGACACCCTGCATGACCCGACGGTGATCGAGCGGCTGCTCGGCGGCGAGATCCAGCCGCCGACGCTCGCGGGACTGCTGACCTGGATGGGCCTCACCCCGGACGTCATGGGTGATGACGCCTACGGCTACCGGTGGGCCAAGCCGTACGCGCGCGCCGGCGGGCCGCAGGACCGGCAGGAAAGACCTGGCGGAGCTCCAGGTACCCAGGCCGGGCAGCTTCTTCCGCGGCCCCCGGACGGGGCGCGGCCCGTGCCGGTCAACGCCATGTTCGAGGACGACGCGTTCACCCAGCTCGTGGTCGTGCTCGACACCGACACCGTCGGGGAGGCGGCCAGGAAGGTCGCCGCGCAGGTGGTGGGCAGGCGGGTCGCACCGCGAGACGCCGGGCTCGTGGTCCGCCACGAGGGCGCCGTGTTGCCCGGCGACGTCACCGTGACCGAGTCCGGCATTTCAGCGCTGGACATCGTAACCGTCGGCTGGGCTCGGTAACGGCGAGAGGAGACCGATGAGCAAGCTTGTGGGGCCGGTTCTGCGCATGTCTGACGACGTGGACGCCATCGTCGCCGCCATCGTGGACGATAACCCAGGCCAGCAGGTCACCGTCGTCGACCGTGGCGCGTATACCCGGGTCAGCGGGGACGGCGAGCTGCGGGTAACCCGCGTGTCCATCGAGCGGCATCTCGGGCGTGACTTTTCAATGCGCCAGCTCGAGGGGCTGATGTCCGCCTTCGCCGGGCGAATCGAGATGACCTCGGAAGAGGTGTGGTGGCGGCTCAAGACGGAAAACTACCCGTCAGGCACGCCGGCGGCGCCGTCATGAGCCAGGGAGCCGACATGACCGAGGGCGGCCCGCCGCGCCCGCAGCGGAGGCTGAAGACCTGGAGCTCGCTAGGGCAGCTCGGGCGCATTCCCAGCGAGTACGAGGTCGTCACGCACAATCTCAACTACACCACCCGGCCCAATCGCACCGCGGCACTGGAGTCGAATCCCACTAGCGCGGCCAACATGTGGTTCTTGACTTATCGCGACAAGTCGCCATTGCGGGCCGACGACTGGCGCGGCTTCCGCGATCCGGACGAGATGACCTACCGCAAGTACGTGACCATGCAAGACGAGCAGGAAACCGCCGTCGAGCGGGTACTCGATGAGTACGGGTCCGCTGGTCACGACGCTTCGCTACCCAGGCCCTGGGTAGAGTGCCTCGCGACCTTGTTCACGCCCACCCGGTTCCCGGTGCACGCGCTGCAGATGTGCACCGCGTACCTGGGGCACATGGCACCCGCGTCCTATATATCCAACTGCGCCGTGTTCGGGGCCGGAGACCTGCTGCGCCGGGTGTCCATGGTCGCCTACCGGACGCGGCAACTCGCCGACGCGACGGGCACGTCCGTCGGCAGCACCGAACGGGGCGTGTGGGAGCGGAACGAGGCATGGCAGCCCGCCAGGGAAGCGCTGGAGAAGCTGCTGACCGTGTACGACTGGGGTGAGTGCTTCACGGCGATGAACCTGGTACTGCGGCCCACGCTTGACGAGGTCCTCATCCGGCAACTCGCGAGCGCCGCCCGCGACAATAACGACGACCTGACCTGGCTGCTGCTCGGCAGCCTCGCCGCCGACGCCGACCGTTGTACCCGCTGGAGCCGCGCGCTCGCCGGGTACGCGATCGAACAGCGGGCGGGCAACCGGGACGTGCTACAGCGCTGGATCATGCGGTGGACACCCCGTGCCGAGGCCGCGGCAGCCGGCCTCGGCCAGTTGTTCGAGCAATTGCCATCCGGTGCTCGTTCGGCAGAGACTGTAGAGAACGCCGCCAACTCGGCCAGGCGCCGGGTACTCACCGAGGCGGGGCTCGCGGGATAGGACCATCTCATGCCAACCTGGCAGGTGGTGATGCCCCTCGCCGACCTCTGGGCAGGAGAACTGACCGGAGTGCGGCTAGGCGGGGAGAAGATCGTCTTGGTCAATATCGGAGGCGAGATCAGGGCCTTCGAGGACCGCTGCCCCCACCTGGGCTTCCAGCTCAGTGAGGGCAGCATCGAGGGGCACACGCTGACTTGCGCGAACCACCAGTGGGAATTCGACGCGCTGACCGGCCGGGGCGCCAATCCGGGCAACTGCCGGCTGACCGTGTTCGACACGCGAGTGCGGGATGGCCAGATCGAGATACTTGCCCCAGGCTCGGAGTAGCCCCGCGCTCGGCATCGGGCTACGGTCAGCATTGTGAGCACGCCAGACGCCGGGGCCGGCGCGGGCCGCAGCGCCGGTGCGGGTCCGGGCGGTGATCAGGGGAACGAGGCCCGGCCACGTCAGCTGGCCGATGAACAGGCCGCGCTGCGGCGCGTGGCCACGCTGGTGGCCGCCGGCGCCCGTCCGGCCGAGGTGTTCAGCGCGGTCGCGGATGAGCTGGGTGAGCTTATCGGCGTCGAGGCCACGTTCGTGTGTCGCGTTGACCTTCTCGGTGGCGGCCCGCCTGAGGGCACCGCGGCCGACCCGTCTGGCGAGGGCGCGGAGCCCGAGGAGTATGTCACCGTGGCCGGCTCGCACGGCCGGATCAGTGATGAGGTGCCGCTTGGCTTCCAGGTGAAGCTGACCCAGGGGATGGTGATGACAATCGCCCTGCAGACCGGCCGCCCGGCGCGGATCAGCGGTGAGCGCCTGGCGACGGGTCCGTTTGGCGCGATCGTCGGCAGGCTGGGCCTGCGGGCGGCCGTGGCCATGCCCGTTGCGGCCGGGGGACGTTACTGGGGCGTACTGGTGGCCGCGACCTCACGGGAAGACTTCCCCGCCGACACGGAGTCGCGCATGGAGGACTTCATGGAGCTCGCCGGCATGGCAATCGCTAATGCCGAAGCCGAGGAGAGACTGCGCAAGCTCGCCGGCACGCAGGCGTCACTGCGCCGCCTGGCCATGCTGGTGGCGCGGGGTGAGCCGCCCGAGGTGGTGTTCGCGGCCGTGACGAGGGAGGTTCTGCGGTATTTCGGTAGCGGCACCGCCCGGATGATCCGGTTTGAGCTCGACGGGACGGCCACGCTCGTCGCCAACGAGGGCACGACGGGCCCCCATGTGCGTGTCGGTGAAAGCTGGGAGGGCTATCCGCCGACCGGGCTGACCGCGGCCGTCTTGCGGACGGGGCGCGCCGCCAGGGTCGAGGACTACCGCGACATCCCGGGCGGGGAACCGTACCTCGCCGAGGGACTACGGTCCGCGGTCGGGATGCCGGTCCACGTCCAGGGCCGGCTGTGGGGAATGATCGCTGTCGGATCCGGTCAGGGGCCACTGCCGCCCGACACCGAGCAGCGGATGACCGAGTTCACTGAGCTGGTGGCGACGGCGGTCGCGAACGCGCAGAGCCGGGCCGAGCTCATGTCCTCCCGCGCGCGGATCGTCGCCGCATCGGACGAGGTCCGTCGGCGGATCGAGCGGGACCTGCACGACGGCGCGCAGCAACGCCTCGTCGCGCTTGCCCTCAGGCTGCGCATGGCCGCGGAGCCGTCCACCGCAGGAGGTGACCCGCGTACCCAGATGGCGGACGCGGCCGCGGAGCTGATGGGCGTGGTCGACGACCTGCGGGAGATCTCCCGTGGCATCCACCCGGCGATCCTGTCCAAAGCGGGTCTGCCCCCGGCGTTGCGCGCGCTTGCGCGACGCTCCGCTATCCCGGTGGAACTGGACGTCCAGGTCCACGGACGGCTGTCCGAGCCAGTCGAAGTCGGCGTCTATTACGTCGTCTCCGAGATGCTCGCCAACGCGGAGAAGCACGCGAGCGCCTCGGTTGTCAAGGTGGGGGCGGAGGCCTCGGGCGGCAGGCTCCTGGTGCGCGTGCATGACGACGGTATCGGCGGCGCGGACCCGGTGCGGGGCTCGGGGATGCGCGGGCTGCAGGACCGCATCGAGGCGCTGGGCGGGACGTTCTCTGTGCACAGCCCGGTGGGCCGCGGCACGACGGTGACCTGCGTGCTTCCGCTTACGGCCGGCAACGAATGGGCTGACTGACCCGGTCCCATATGCTCGCACCCCGATGCGACGGGCACCGAGATGGCCATGGTCAGGCCGCCGCCGGATGTCTCCTCAGGCTCAAGCGTGCCCTGCATCGCTTCGGCCAGGCCGCGGGACAGCGTGAGCCCCAACCCGACTCCGACGGCGCTCTCGCTGTCGTCGAGCCGCTTGAAGGCTGAGAAGATCCGGTCCCTGTCGGCCTCGGGGACGCCTGGCCCGTAGTCGATGACGCGCAAAGTGACCCTGCCGCCGCGGGCACTGGCGGTCAGCAGCGGCGGCGACCCGCTCGGGGAGTACCGCAGCGCGTTCGCGGTCACGTTCGCGATGACCCGTTCCAAGAGCTGCGGATCGGCCATGATCCGGGGCATCTCGCGCGGAATGCGGACAATGACCGCCCGTGCCTGCGGCCCGATGCCGCCGAGGGCACTCGCGATGACCTCCTCAAGAATGGCCGGCCGGGGAAACACCGGCAGCACGCCTGCCTGCAGCCGGCTCACGTCCAGCAGGCTGGCGAGCAGATGGCCGAGTTGGCCAAGCGATTCGTCGGCGGTGGCGAGCAGTTCGTCATGATCTTCGGCTGTTAGCTGGATATCGGTGGCACGAAGGCAGCTCACCGCCGCTTTCGCCGCGGCCAGCGGTGTGCGCAGGTCGTGGCTGACGGCGGCGAGCAGCGCCGTCCGCATCCTGTCGGCCTCCGCGATGGGCGTGGCCATCTCGCCTCCCTTATCCATCCCCATGATTCACGGGGGCCCGGCGCTTGCCGGCGCCGGGCCCCCATGCGTCCACCGTGCGATGGGCTGATTAGCGCTGTCCGGCGCGGACGCCCTTCTCGACTCGTTCGCCGAGGTCCTTGTCGACGTTGCCGAGGTACCAGAAGGCGCGCTGGAGGACGGGCTCGGTCACGCCTGCGAGCAGGGCGCCGACGATGTTGCTGACTAGCCGGTCCCTGGCGGCGTCGTCCATTACCTCGCGGACCAGCGTGCCGGCCTGGCCCCAGTCGTCGTCCTCGGCGTGCTGCTCGTAGGCCGTGCGGACCATCTCGCCGTCGGAGTACCAGCTCGGCGGCGGGTTGTGCTCGGCGTCGGCCTGCGGGCCGCCCTTGGAGTTCGGGAAGTAGACCGGGTCGGTGACGTTGTGGACGCGCCCGATCCCGTCCTTGCTGTAGGCGTGCACCGGCGCGACCGGGGCGTTGACCGGGATCTGGGTGTAGTTCACGCCGAGCCTGGCCCGGTGCGCGTCGGGGTAGGAGAACAGCCGGCCGAGCAGCATCCGGTCCGGGCTCGGCCCGATGCCGGGCACCAGGTTGCTCGGCGCGAAGGCGGCCTGCTCGATCTCGGTGTGGTAGTCGGCCGGGTTGCGGTCCAGGGTGTACCGGCCCACCTCGACGAGCGGGTAGTCGCCGTGCGGCCAGACCTTGGTCATGTCGAACGGGTTGAACCGGTAGGCCTTGGCGTCCTCGTACGGCATGATCTGCACCTTCAGCGTCCAGCTCGGGTACTCGCCGCGCTCGATCGCCTCGTACAGGTCCCTGGTGTGCAGGTCGGGGTCGGTGCCGGCCAGCCGGTCGCCCTCTGCCTGGGTCAGGAACTCGACGCCCTGGTCGCTGATGAAGTGGTACTTGACCCAGGACCGCACGCCGGCGGCGTTGATCCACATGTAGGTGTGCGAGCTGTACCCGTTCATGTGCCGGAAGGACCTCGGGAAGCCGCGGTCGCCCATCAGCCAGATCACCTGGTGCGCCGTCTGCGGCAGCAGCGTCCAGAAGTCCCACTGCATGTCGTTGGACCGCAGGTTGACCTTGGCCAGCCGCTTCTGGGACCGGATGAAGTTCTGGAAGTGAATCGGGTCCCGCATGAAGAACACCGGGGTGTCGTTGCCGACCATGTCGTAGTTGCCCTCGGAGGTGTAGAACTTCAGCGCGAAGCCGCGCAGGTCCCGCCACATGTCGGGTGAGCCGCGCTCCCCGGCCACGGTGGAGAACCTGGCCACCATCCGGGTCTCGGTGCCCGGCTGCAGGAACGCCGCCCTGGTGTAGGCGCTGACGTCGCCGGTGACCTCGAACCGGCCGAACGCCCCGCTGCCCTTCGCGTGCGGCTGCCGCTCCTTGATCCGCTCCCGGTTGAAGTTGGCCATCTGCTCGATCAGGTAGCTGTCCTGCAACAGGATCGGGCCGCCCGCGCCGACCGTGAGCGAGTAGGTATCACTCTGCACGGGGATGCCCGCATCCGTCGTCTGGACCGGGTTGGACTGATTGGTGGTCATGTTTTGCTTTCTCCTTTGGTGGATAGAGCGCCGCCGCCACGCCGAAGCCGTTACTTGCCAGGCGAGGGAAAGCTGCCGCTACGAACGCGGGCCGCCCAGGTAAACCGCCCGAATTCGCTGCGCGGCCTCAACGGCGCAGTACGCGCGACCGCCGGTGGGAACGCCGTTCGTCCTCGGTGGTACCGCCCCAGACACCTGCGTGGCCGCTGTCAAGCGCCCACTGCAGGCACGGTGCGGACACCGGGCACGTCCGGCATATCTGCCTGGCTTCTTCGATTTGAAGCAAGGAGGAACCGGTGGTGCCGAGGGGAAAGAACAGGTCAGGATCGACGTCGCGACAAGCGGCGTAGTCACGCCAGTCCCTCTCCGCGGCGTCGCGTTGCCGCTGGAGAGATCCGCGGCTCGTGTTTCTCATGGCCACGCCACCTTCCTCCTCGTGGGCTCGCGCCGCGACTCTGGCGTTGTCGTGCCCTCGCTGCCAAGGATTTCGCGGGGCCGGGCGCCTGGCATCACAGCGGACGCCTATCTTTGCCCCCGGCTACCCGTACCGGCTGAACCCCTGCTAGCTGCAACGACCGCCGTTGTGGCAGGCGCGCGCCGCCTGCCAGCCCCTGGTGCGTGGTGAAGTGGCTGGCATGCGCCGCATGCCAGCACCGGGTGCGTGGTGAAACTGACGCTCGGTCCCGCCTGAGGCCAAGGCGCGGACTTTACTGCGTATGACCGAGGAGCCGGCTGATGCCCCGCACGGATAGCTCCGACTTCGCCAGGAACCCGGCTGCCGGGCTGTCGTCGATCAGCTCCCTGTAGTCTGCCTCGGCCCCAGTTGATATCAAGATCACTTCGGCGCCGTCGATTTGACCGTCCTGAGCCAGGAGCCGGGCCAGGTCGAAGCCGCTCTCGTTCCCAAGCCCGATGTCAACGAGGACGAGGTCTGGCCGCAGCGCGCGGACCTGGCGAAGCGCCCCGGCGATGGTTGACGCCATGCCAACGATCGCCAAGCCCTCTCGCTCGAGGAGAAGGCTGGCCGTTTCGAGGAAGGCCTCGTTGTCATCAACCAGTACGCACCGCAGCGGCATGCGATCAGATTGCCGCGTATTCGGCGCCGCCGCATTGCGGCTAGCAGGAAATTCTTCCGTAGCTCGGGCTAACGGGCGTCGAGGAACCGGAGGACCGCAAGCACCCGCCGATGCTCGGTGTCGCTTTCCGGCAGGTCGAGCTTGGTCAGGATGCTGCGGACGTGCTTCTCGACCGTACCCTCGGTGATGTAGATCCGGCGGGCGATGCCGGCGTTGGACGCGCCCTCGGCCATCAGGGCGAGCACCTCGCGCTCCCGAGGTGACAGGACGTCGAGCGGATCACGCCGCCGCCGCGCCCTGACGAGTTCCTGCACCAGCGACGGGTCCACCACCGAGGCGCCCGCGGGGATCCGCTCAACCGTCT
>Ga0208985_1000062_pt1 | contig 11223 bp, 6 predicted proteins | sample MedBloCARef_O1_FD_187853 | JGI IMG/M metagenome (GOLD analysis project Ga0208985, IMG submission 187853) | Forest soil microbial communities from El Dorado National Forest, California, USA - Mediterranean Blodgett CA Ref_O1 (SPAdes) (version 2) | ecosystem: Environmental > Terrestrial > Soil >...
AGACCCTATGCAGCTTTACTGTAGTTAGTTATCATATGAATCTAGAACAATCTAGTTTAATAGTGAATAGGTAAGTCGAGAGACATTTATAGTGGAAACCTTAAAAACAAGATTGGGTTTATATTTACCTTAAAATTAAAAAGAAAAGGGAGAGTTGACTAATGGTCAGTTTGACTGGGGCGGTCGTCTTTAATAGAGTAGCAAAGTACATCCAAATATATCAACTAAAAATCAAATGCAAAAGAAAAAAAAATTCTTTTAATTAAAACAAAAACTTTTAAATATTGAGAATAGATATTGTTAAGAAATTATTTTCTAATATTAATATATAATTTATAAGGTATGGCTAGAAATTGAATGGAAATCAATCAACCAGTGAAGGGTTGCGCAGGGTTCAATGGCGATAAGCATGCTTAACTGAAAGACTCAAAAGTCGCACAGATACGTAAGTAGGGCATAGTGACCCCTCGCTATAGTATGGGATAGACGGGGATCAATTGATAAAAGAAGTTCCAAAAAAAATATTTTTTCCCTCCTTCGCATAATCGCTTGCTTGTTTACACAACTGCGATTACCATGGGTTATTGAAAGGGCAAAATTTTGTTTCAAAGATAGTGTGTGGTAATAACCACCATCTAATATAAATGTAAATCTGATCAAGTTTATAACGGATGTAAAAGATCGACTTGGTTTATTTGGCGCATATAATAGACTTAGTTTTTAATTCTATCTATTCCTAACCAAATAAATGTTAGACGCTATCACTTAGTTTTTACTAATAAACTAAAAAAATGAAAATTATTCTTCAAAACTTAAACATTGACTCTTCTAACTGGTTTTTAATAAACAAACCTGGCGTCTATCTGATTACTAATCTTATTAATGGTAAAAAATATGTTGGAAGTTCCGCTATTATGCTAAGAAGATTAAAGGAATATTTGAACCCTCTATATTTAGAGCGAAACCTTGAAAAAGGTAATAGTAAACTATTGAGGGCTTTATTGAAATACGGTTATTCTAATTTTGAATTTAAAATCTTAGAAATGTTTGAACCCCCCTTCCTTCCACTTCTCCCTACCCTGCACGGTTGCGAAGTTAGGGCGCCTAGGGCTGAATTAAGAATGCTACTTTTGGCTAGAGAACAATATTTCTTGGATAAAATTAAGCCGGAATATAATATAAACTTCAAAGCAGGTAGCAACTTAGGAAGATCTTATTCTGAAGAGGTCAGAAAAAAAATGAGTTTAGCTAAACTAGGGAAAGTTGGAAATAAAAAAGGTGCTATATTATCAGCAGAAACTAGAGCTTTATTTAGAGAAAAAAGTGGAATGAACAAGATAGTAGTTATGCTAAATGAAAATGATAAAGTATTAGGTTATTTTAAATCTATTCAATTAGCTAGTGAAGCCTTAGGGATTTCCAGAAATAGGATCAGTAGATGTGCAAGAGGTATTAGAAAAGAAATAAGAGAAAAAGGAAAAATATATAAATTTAAGTTTAAAGTTAGTGATGAAGAATAATTAACATTCGAATTGGTCTTCGACCTACCCTAAAAATAAAAATAAAAATAAATTGGAAATTTTGTAACTTTTGTCACTTTAATTAGAAATAATTAAATGAAAATTGGGTTAATTTCAAGGAACTCTCTAGTAGCCGTAGTTATCTCTTTAAGAGACAGAGAAAATTTGAAGCGAAACTGCTATCAACTGAACTAATCTAATAAGGTTAGTCTGAAAGTAGAACGTTCAACGACTAGTGGGTGAGCCTCAGTTAGCAATAATCCCACCACGAATGCCCAACAACTATATATTAGTTGAAGACATAGTCTGAACTAAATCGTAAGATTTAGATATTTAAGATAAAGAGCTTAAGTGTTAACATATTTGAAAAGTTACGCTAGGGATATAAAATGTTGTCCCTTTCTATTGAAAAATAGATAAAAAAACCGGGTGAATTGCAAGGATAATTTTATTTTTTAAAGTAAATTTGCAGCGAAGCTTACTTCTACATAATGAATATCGGAGTATGAACGTTCAACGACTAGAAAGTGAGTAATGTAAACAATAATCTTTCCACGAGCGCCCGGCATCTTAATTATTAAAGGTTTTGTTATTTTCAATTTCACCTTATTGCAACTTCTCGAGAACCACCACACGTGTATTTTGCATAAAACGGTCCTAATGATCATGTAATAATAATGGTAATAATTGAGGCTCCTCTTGCCGTTGGCTGCGAGAAAAGGCAGCCAAGAGTATTAAATATGAACATGCTAAACTTATTTTTATGTATTTGTAAGTCTGCTGCTAAGATATTATAGAAAAATAACAAAAATAAAAACATGAACAACAAAATTTTAAAAACGGATATCATAGGACTAGGACCTAATAGTAATAAAGTTAAAGAATATAAAAATAGCTTAATAAAGCTTTCTAATATTCAAAAAGAAGCAGCTATAGGATTATTACTTGGCGATGCTAGTTTACAATCTCAAAACGAAGGAAAAACTTATAGAATTAAATTTGAATGGGGTGATAAAAACAAGGCATATGCATTACATGTGTTTACTCTTTTTGATCAATGGGTTTTATCTCAGCCTCATAAAAAATCTAGAATAAGTCCTAAAGGTAGAATTGTAATTAATTGGGGGTTTCAGACTTTTAGTCATGAAGCTTTTAATTTTCTAGCTCTCTTATTTTTAGAGCAAAAACATAAAGGTATTAGCGATAATCTTATATTGGATCATTTAACTCCAAGAGGCTTAGCTTATTGGTATATGGACGACGGTGGAAAACTTGATTATAATAAAAATACCAAGAATAAAAGCGTTGTTTTAAATACCCATAGTTTTACCACTTTCGAAGTTGAAACAATGTCTGAACAATTAAGTAGCAAGTTTAACTTGATTTGTGAAGTAAGATCAAATAAGGATAAAAAAATAATCGTTATCAAAGATTTAAGCTATCAAGCTTTTTATAACTTAATTAATCCTTATTTAATTCAGGAAATGAGATACAAGCTGCCATATGATTATAGTAATTAAGATGATGACATAGTCTGAACTTACTTGTGAGAGTAAGAAGTAATAATTAAAAAAATTACGACAACATATTTTGAACAGGCTGATCGCGGACGAGAGTACACATTGTCTCCGCGGTTTGGCACCTTAATAATTTATACTAAATCAAAAAAACAAAAACAAAAAACAAAAAACAATTTCTCTAATGTAATTCTCTAATGCAACTTGCTTAAGGGTTTTACTTTAGTAACATTTATTATTTCATTTTATAATATAGCTCAAATATAGCTATATAACTGATTTAATTTATCTTATCCCTTGCCTGTTCCCAGCTATTTTTAAAGGTCAAAAGCACGTAAAAGTAGTCCAACCGTCAAAAAAACAAAAACAACAAACAAAAAAATAAATTATGAACAAAGTACTTAGAGAAATATTAATAGGAGCTATCTTAGGAGACGCACATATTCGTAAAACAGGTTTAAATAAAGCTTTTATTTCTTTTGAGCAATCAAGTAAAAAAGCTGATTATTTAAACTTCTTACACGAATTAGTTAAAAAAGAAGGTTTACCTTTAATGGATGAAACTGTTAGAACATATTCAAGACAGGATGTAAGATACAATACTCAAAATAGTTCTTTATACTTTAGAACACAATCTATTGAAGAATTAAGACCTTTAGCTGACATGTTTTTAGATGAAGCTGGTGCAAAACATATACCTACAAACATCGCGGAGGAATTCACTCATAGAAGTTTAGCATTTTGGATAATGGATGATGGTCAACAAGTAAAAAGAGGAGGTGTAACTTTATGTACTGATAGCTTCGATTTGGAAGAAGTTAATATTCTTAAAGAAGCTCTTAAACTAAATTTTAATTTGGATACTAATATTCATCATAAAAAAAGTAAAAACGGATCTATTTATGAAAGAATTTATATACCAAAAGCAGGTTTAGATGAAATAAAGCCTAGTATCCTTCCACATATCCACGATTCTATGCTTTATAAAATTAATGCAGGGATAGGTTTTAAACAAAATACAGAAGGTTTCGAAAGCAATCAAGAATCTGAAATGGAAATTGATCTTATAGATACTTAGTTTTTTTTCTCCGCAGATACGGAGAACTTTTGTGTTTTTTTATATTGAATTAGTAGTACATCGGGGATTTGTAATAGAAATATTAGATTAGAAGACGGCTATATGCTGAAACCCCTTTAGAGCTTTAAAGACTTATTTTAATTAATAAGTGAAAATTTAAAGATTGGGCGATCAGCAGGAAAGTTAATAATTTTAGGTGTAAGCTGCTGTATGAATTTTTAACCCCTCAACGACTACACGCCAATATCCATAAGCTTTGTATATGTATTCATACAACTGGATAAAGATATAGTCTAAACTTAACTGAAAGGTTAGGATAAATGCGATGTGAAAAGATAGTCGAGTATAAATTGGGAGAATTGCAAAGATCTCTTACTATTAATTAAGACAATTTGCAGCGAAGCTGGTATCGATATTCAATTATTATATTGTGATAACAGAACGTTCAACGACTAACAAGTGAGTAATATAAACAATAATCTTGACACGAGCGCCCAACAACTAAAGTATTTTTTATTTTTAAGCAAGGGTTGGCTGAAGCCTAGTGAAAATGATTCAGTTAAATTTGTATAAATAAATATTAAATATTAAATATTATAATTTGTGCTATAAAATCTGATATATTTATAAGTCTGCTTACTTTTGCCTGTGCTTACAAAGTAAAAAGCAAAGGTAATATACTATAAATAAAAAAAATAAAAATTTACTATAAAAGACTTAAATAAAAAGAAAAGAATAATTAGTTGAAGACATAGTCTGAACTCAATCGTAAGATTAAGATATTTAAGATAAAGAGCTTAAATGATAACATATTTGGTCGACTCATCCTCTCCTGCTAAGCGTTTTAGGAACACGCTATGGTGGGAAAAACTATCAAACTCCGGGGACATCCTAAAACTTCTAGTACCAAACTATATTCGAAAGATTATATGTGGATGAACTAATCACTCATGTATGGTAATAAGCTATAAGATGAGTAAAAATGAAAGGGATTATCGCGGATCTAAATCAGAAATTACAAACCCACAGCCAAATATAATTTCTGTAAAAGAGCAACGAGTAGACGGTAGTTATTGCATTAATTCTAAATTAATGCGATTAAGGTGTACTCTAATGAACTATGAAAACAGTTATCTAGTCAATAACCTTTCTAAACGATTAAATAATAAACAATTTTCTACTTTAACTCCAAATAATAAATTAAATCCCTGATTTGTCTCAGGTTTGATCGATGCTGAAGGAACATTTTATATTAGCATCAGGAAGGATAATGAATATAAATTAGGTTGACAAATTGGTGCTGAATTTCAAATACAACTTCATAAACGAGATTTAAACTTATTATTACAATTGCAAGACTTTTTTAAAACAGGTTCAGTAAATATAAATAAAACTCGTCACTCAGTATCTTATTCTGTTAAATCTATAAAAAATATAACAAATATAATAATACCACATTTTTTAAAATATAAACTCTTAACTCCTCTTGCCTATGTAAGGCTACGAGCATAGGAAAAAGCAGCAGATTTTATTCTATTTAATGAAATTGTAAGATTAATCAATACAAAAGCTCATCTCACTAAAGAAGGGCTTCATCAAATTATTAATATTAAAGCTTCCTTAAATTTAGGTATATCTGAAAATTTAAAATCTTATTCTTATTTTACTAAAATTACTCCAGTTGAAAGACCTCTAATAAAAACTACAAACATTCCAGATCCCTACTGATTAGCAGGATTTGTTAGTGGTGAAGGATGTTTTGATATTAATCTGAAAAAATCAAAAACACATAAAACAGGACATCAAGTAATCTTAAGAATTAGTATTAAACAGCATGAGAGAGATAAAAATTTAATGGAGTTGATCACTAAATATTTAAATAGTGGAAAGATATACAGGTTAGATGAAAGACCTATGGTTTCTTTAACAATAGTAAAATATTCAGATATTACTAATTTAATCATACCTTTTTTTAAAAAATATCCGGTGCTAGGTATAAAACAAAATGATTTTTCAGATTGGTGTAAAATAGCCAAACTAATGAAGGATGGTTCACATCTTACACTTGAAGGTTTAAAATTAATCCGAGCAATTAAAGACGGAATGAACTCTTGCCGCCTTTGCTTTGGCGCTTCAGGCAAAAGTTGAGAGGCGTCGAGTTTTTATTCTTATAAAAATAAGAACAAGGGTAAAGGTAGAAAATAACTAAATTTTAATCACATGATAAATTTGATTGCCATGCCAGGGGAAGAAGCTTGGAAGGGTTCGGCTGTTCGCCGATTAATAGGGTACGTAGCGCCGTCTAATTATTATAATTCCATGTGTACTAATCAAACACTGCCAACAATTTCTCTCGTTCACCGTAGCGCGTAATTTAAATTATTTAGCAGCTTGTAAGCTGTAAGTAAGCTATATAGCATATAGCTAACGATTACGAGCTATTAGCTAGAACTAACAAATAGTTGGTTACTTTTGCCTTTGGTTCCTCGGTTCCTGGGCGGAAGTTTTACAAAGTCACAGTTGTACAACTAGCAAAGGTATAAGGCAATGGTATAAAGCATCAGACTAAGGTAGTTAGTGAAATACTAAAGAATTTCTGGTCTAGTACTAGTTCATAGTAGAACTTAACTAAAGATTCATTATTCTTACGGGCCAACCGTACACTTAAAAAGCATGTTTGAAAAGCAGATTTAATAAAGAAAATTTATAAGGTCATCTGCGAGCTAAATCCTATATGGCTAGGTTCACGAATCTCTATTGCATCGCAAAATTCACACAAGTTTCTATGGTTATAGTTTAAACGTATCCTAAATTATCACAGAGAAATTCTAGAAACTTATATTTTTTTAGTGAAAGAGGGGCCTAAGTAGGAAACTGATAGGGATATAATAAGAATTCGGGATTACCTGAGAGAGGCTAACTTTCAGAGGTAACAGAGGTCTCGTATTAGTTCAACCCATTGTAATAATGTGGCAGCAGCCAATGTTTTATCTTAATAGTTTATCTTAATAGTTAAATCTTTTAATTTAAGAATTAGGTATAATTGAACAAAGACGAAGGGGACCAGAGAGATAAATATTTATTTATACAAATATCTTTTGGAGAGCCGTATGCGGGGAAACTAGCACGTACGGTTCGGGAGGGGGTTTTTATCTAACCGAAGTTTATTTTATTTCAAAATATAAACAGGGGGATAATCTTCTACCTCGTGTGAGTTGGGTGATATTACACGTAATAGTACAAATATCACAACAATACAAACATTAAATCTTAAAAAAATGAAAAAACAAAAAACTAAATTAAATGTGAACTTAAAATATCTCAATAACCCTTGCTGCCCTTGCTTTTTACGCGGCAGGCAAAAGTTGCGCTACGGGTTTTGATTCTTACATTTGCTTTGCATTTCTTACTTTTGTCGTAAGAATTCTTACTTTTGTCGTAAGAATTATGACTTTTGTCGTAATAACAAGAACAAAAGCAAAAGCAAAAGCAAATGCAATAGTCAAAATAAGAACAAGAGAAAAATATGTAAACAATTTTCAACTTTAAGCTACTCTAAGCCTATTAAGGTTATAGACCCTTATTACATCAGTGGATTAACTCAAGCTGATGGTTCTTTCTTTTGTAGTATAGAAAAAATAAATAAGAAAAATCATCCTAATAGTAAAGGTTTGACTTTTACACCTATTTTTGATATTACTTTAGATTTAGATTCTAAATCAACACTTGATCGTATTCAAAGTTATTTTGAGTGTGGAAAAGTAATTACAAAGTTAAGTGATAATACTGTAAGATACAGAATTATTAATAGAAAAGACTTGGTAAATATTATTATACCTCATTTTAAAACTTATCCCGTATTTTTTAATAAATTACATGCCTTTAACTTATTCTCTCAAATTTTAGAACTACTATCGCCAGTATCGGGGGAAAGAGATTTAAAAAGAATATTAACTTTATCCGTATCAATGAATTTAGCTTCCAGACGAACTGATAAAGATATTTTTGAGTTAAGCCAAATATTAGGTTTAAGCTCAAATGAGCCTATTAAAAAAATACCAGATACTATATATAATATTACTTCTGAGTTTAAACCCGGTTTTTTAGCAGGTTTAATAGATGGAGATGGCTCATTTAATATCAGTTTCCCTCAAAACTTAAAAACAGGTAAAATAAAACCTGTTTTAAGTTTATGTTTAGGTAAAAATGCTGCGACTCAATTCTTTAATTTAAGTAAAAGTTATTTAGGAGCTAGTGCTGTGTTATCTCAGAGTAAAGCTATATATATTTTAAAAATATCTTCTTTAGATGATCTGATTAAATATGTAATACCCTTTATCGATAATAATCCTTTGTTAACTAAAAAAAAGGATCACTATAAGATTTGAAAAGAAGTTTGTTTTATTCTTAAAGCGGACAAAATTTTAACTAAAGAGATCTATTTAAAAATAGTAGAATTGGCTTATAATATGAATAAAGGAGGTAAACGAAGAAAAATTACCAAAGAAGAGTATATTAAAATAATTAATAGTTTTTACGGATATCCTAATTAGTTTGCACGTTACGAGTTTTGAAATAGTTTCAGGGAGAATAGTTTAAACCCCTTTTGTAGCGAAGAAATCAATTTAATGTAAAGGTATTTGGCTTTCATAAATAAGTATTTTGTACTGTTTAAATAAATTTGTACTAAAAAATAAGCCCCTTAATTTGTAGATGATCTTAAAATTAAGAAAACCGGAGAAATTGCAAGGACATCATTCTTGAAATAGAATGAAAATTTGCAGCCGAGCTTGACTAAGTGAATTTTTAATCGTTACCACGACAGTGGCTAAAAAGAAAACAAAAGTCAGGAAGGTTCAACGACTAATAGGTGAGTTTCACTAACAATAAGCCTAACACGAATTTCCGGCAATCGTTCATTTTAATTTTAGTTTTTATTCTTATTTGAAGACTGAAAATAAGGACGATTGATGACATAGTCTGAACCATTATGTGAAAAATGGAAACTTAGGATAAAGAGCCTAAGTGATAACAGTATTGTTAATACGACGTAGATTAAGTCTCAAATACACCAATAAATTTTTTAATCCTGCTCCAATATGTGTATTATATGCTGCTACATTTTTGTAAATAAATGATAAATATGTAAATAAATGATAAATATGAAAATAAATGATAAATATGAAAATAAATGATAAATCATTAGTTTTAATAAACAAAAGAACTAATTTAAATTTCTCAAACTTTACAATGCCAATTGCGAGATTTACTAAGTATCCTCTTTTTTTAATAGTTTTATTTAATCGAATAGATCTAATTAGAACTCAATACTCTATTGAATTTAAGGTTCGAGTTTTTAAATTAAATAAGGATAAAGCTAATGCTCAGAAAGAGCTTCAAAATAAAGGAGGTGTATATATATTATGGTGTAAACAAAATGGTTTGTTTTATGTAGGTTCTGCTCTTCGATTTTTTACTAATAAAGGTCGATTACGCGATTATTTTATGAAAAGTAGAGTTAAATCTTCTCTTGAAGGTAATAGTACAAAAGTAAGTAAGAAATTAGCTGAAAGCATTGAAAAGCACTCAATTAATAGTTTTACATTAATAATTGTGGAAGAATACAATTCTAAAGAACTTACAAAAAAAATTATTCAACTTAGAGAACAACTTTGGATGTTATTATATCCTACATTTAATATAAGTTTATTAGTTTCATCTAATGAAGGTATACCTATGAGTGAAGAAAAAAGATTAAAATTAAGTACAATCAATAAGTTTTATTTATATGAAATCAAGGATGGTGTAATTTTAAATGGCTCTGAAAAGTTAATATTTGGTATGAAAGAATTATCTCGAACGGGTATATTAAGTTCAGATCAGAAAAGATATCCTATTGAATATAATTCTATTAAAGGCCATTTAGCTTCAGGGTTGCCATGGAAAAATAAAATTTTACTTTCATTTAAGAAGCTACAAGAAGGTGATAAAATAACCGATACTAATTTGAACAATTGTAAGTCTCGATCCTCAGGTGTTTGAGTTTATGATTATAAAACTCAGAAATTTATTTCTTATGAACCTAGTGTAAAAAGTTGCATTGTTAAATATAATGTTAGCCCTACACATTTTCAACGAATTAGAAAGTTTGGATTAGAGTTTAAAGGTAAATTGTTTAGTAACCATAAACTAATTTAAATTTATTCGAATGAGTTAAAATATTATAAAACCCCTTTAACTAATCTTAGATTTAAAATTCCATATTAATAGTTGTTGCCCGCCTTGTGAGGATCGAAATATTTAAGGCCTGTAAGGGCAAATAAATAAAGCTGATAATGTAAGCTGAAGCAACTGGCAATTGTTGACCTTATAACTCCTAAGGGTGTTGCATCATAAAGACTATTAATTTTTTAAACTGGTTAACAAATACTTGAAGCTATAATTACCTTACAGTAATATAGGTTACTTCAGCTTCTGTTTTTGGTAGGCTTTTTTTATCTTTAAGTTAAATATAAGTCGTTTTATTAACATACAATGGCCATATAATTTATAATTAATAAGTAGCAAAACAAAAATTTGTATAAATATATTGACTTGCGTCGGAAAAGGAAACTATTTGCTGGAAGATCCTAAAGCTTTAAGTACTAATAAAGTTAATTAATAATAACTATAAAGTAAAAATCTTAAAGATATTACAACTTTTGCCCAGCAAACCTTACTTAGGTACACGGAGCACTGCTGCTTTGCTTAAGCAGCAAAGTGAGGAGCTTGCGTTGGTTATTATTTTGTATTCTTAATACAATTTAATTTCCTGTGGTTTAAAAAGTCAAAAGCAACGGTGGATAATCAGCAGGAAACCTAATAATATTTAATTTAATATTAGAGAAGGTTCCTCAGAGACTACACGTTTCCGTCTTAATTTATTTGTTAAGATATGATATAGTCCGAACTAGTTATAATTTTCTAGTAGCAGTATTTAAGGAACTGCGTAACAAGGAGTCAGTATGGTCCCTATCTTCTGGAGGGATAATTAGTAAAAAACAGGGGCAGACCTTCTAGTACGAAAGGACCAATAGGCTGTGTTTCCATAGTGTACCAATTGTTTGTA
>Ga0208985_1000063_pt1 | contig 11180 bp, 8 predicted proteins | sample MedBloCARef_O1_FD_187853 | JGI IMG/M metagenome (GOLD analysis project Ga0208985, IMG submission 187853) | Forest soil microbial communities from El Dorado National Forest, California, USA - Mediterranean Blodgett CA Ref_O1 (SPAdes) (version 2) | ecosystem: Environmental > Terrestrial > Soil >...
CAATATTAGCCTTACCCAAAGTTCGACCTTTATGTATTTCTAAATAATCAGCAAATTGATCTGTATCTTTAATTTTAATCATTACAGTATTTAATCAACTGGGGTGTCAATTAAATTGGGGACCAGGACCTGGATCAGCGGGATTACGATTAGGATTAGGATTATTTGAAGAACCTTCTCCTCCACTATTAATATTCTGTTGGGAAGATCCTTGTGAAGAACTTTGTCCAGTAAGATTAAATATAAAGTAACCTTCATTTATTAGGCTTTTATTAATTAAAAATTTAAAAAGATATTTCAAAGACAAAAATAAAAAAGGAAGTATAAAAAGGCAAATAAAAATTACTCCATCATTATTCACTATTACTGAATCCAATCCCAATCTAAATATTAATAATTTAAATTGATCTAAAGGGCTTGTAATATAAGTATATACATAAATTGTCATTTATTGCATTTTTTTTTGATTAATTTACCTCAGGATTAAATACTTAGATTTAATCTTTACTAACACCATACTAAGAATATAGTTTGTAGGCTAAACAATATAAATATTAATAAAGTATAAAGCTATTAATTATTCACAAACAAACGATTTATTGTTTTTTATTTTTCTTAAAGAAAAATAAAGGTAATTGGTAAATTATAATTATTAATATTTATTTTTTATAATTATAATTTACCTTACTAATAAGTTTATTACACTAGAAAAAGTATATTGATCCGTGCTCCGCAGAGGGATCGAACATATAATTTAAAAGGTAATAAAAGGGTATGGAGGGATCGAACCTCATATTTAAGATCTGCAATCAAAACGTAGAACCATCTACAACATACCCTTAATACACATAAATATATTAAATATACATTATTTTGTGTATTATAGTTACAAAGCTTACATGATATTATTTTAAACAATTATATAAAAAAAAAGCTATTAGCTTTGTAAAGGTAAACTTGCAAATGCATGAGGTTTAGGTGGACTAGTTAACGCTCATTCTAATGAATTATAACTTCTATTTAACAATGATTGCAGAATATCAGTATAAAACTGTGGAATTAATCAAGGATAACGACTTGTAGCCTTACCCTCAACTAATTGTATATAAACTATATATAAAAATAATCATGTAGCTATAACACTAATAATACTTCCGTATGAACTTATTAAATTTCAACCTGCATAAGCATCAGGATAGTCACTTATCCGACGAGGCATTCCTTGTAAACCAAGGAAATGTTGTGGGAAGAATGTAACATTAACTCCTACAAAGAATATTCAAAAATGAACTTTACTTAACATTATATTATAATCTAATCCTAACATCTTAGGTATTCAGAAGTATCATGCACTAAATAAAGCAAATACTGCACCCATACTTAAAACATAATGGAAATGAGCAACAACATAATAAGTATCATGGAAAGCAACATCAAGAGAAGCATTAGCTAAAACAACTCCACTTAACCCTCCTATTGTAAACATAAATACAAAACCTAAAGCAAATAACATTGAAGGTGTTAATTGTAAAGATCCCCCATAACATGTTGCTAATCAACTGAATATTTTAATACCTGTAGGTACAGCAATAATCAGTGTAGCAGCAGTAAAATAGGCTCTTGTATCTACATCTAAACCAACTGTATACATGTGATGACTTCAAACAACAAATCCTAATACACCTATAGACATCATAGCATAAACCATACCTAAATACCCAAAAACACTTTTATTAGAACTAGCAGATATTGTAGTACTTATTATACCAAAACCTGGTATGATTAGGATATAAACCTCCGGATGACCAAAAAATCAAAAAAGATGTTGATATAATATAGGATCACCACCACCAGCAGCTTCGAAAAAGGATGTATTGAAATTTCTATCAGTTAAAACCATAGTAATTGCACCAGCTAAAACAGGTAAAGATAATAATAGTAAGACAGCTGTAACTACTACAGCTCAACCAAAAAGGGCCAATTTATGTAATTTTATACCAGGACTTCTCATATTAAGTATAGTTGTTATAAAATTAATTGCACCTAATAAACTACTTATACCTGATAGATGTAAAGCAAATATAGCTAAATCAACACTAGGTCCACTGTGACTTTGTACACCACTTAAAGGTGGATACAATGTTCAACCTGTACCTGCACCATTTTCTATACCACCAGCAAATAAAAATAATATTAAACTAGGTATTAATAATCAAAAACTTATATTATTTAATCTTGGGAATCGTTTAAATAAAAAAAAAATCATCGCAGGTATGGAGGAATTAATCCTCATATTTAAGCAAGATAACCTTAGCATATAACCTAAATATATAGTTTACTATACATACCTTACGTTTACTTAATGTAGACTGAATGTACATTAAGCATCTAAAATAGACAATAATTAGCTAAAAGTTCTAGGAACATCCATACGAAGAGTTCTAATGTTATATATTAAACCATCAGTAATTGGCTGAGTATTAAGTGAAACCCTATTAAACCAGTCACGATGAATAAATCTAACATATCTAGCAACTCTACTAAGATCTTTATCAAAATAACCTACTGGTTGATTATTAGGACCATAATTACCAAACATAATACCAGCCTTCTGTAAATCTTTACCTGTATGATTTGCTAAATAATTAGCTAATCGATCTGTATCTTTAATCATTACAGTATCTAATCAACTAGGGTGATAACCAAAATCGGGACCGGGACCGGGACCTGGATTGGAACCGGGATTGGGATTATTTGAAGAACCTCCTCCACTATTAATATTATGTGGATTAGATCCTTGTGAAGAACTTTCTCCAGCATTTAATATAGAATAATCTTCACTTAATAGTACTTCATTAAAGTAGTAGTAAAATTCAAAAGAAAATACTATTAATAAAATCCCAATAATGAAAGCAAATGTAAAGTAAATTAAATTTACTTTATACTTTATAATTAGTGAAATAAATCTAAAAATCAAGGTTTTAAATTGATATATTATAAGAGATCATTTATAATCTAGTATTTTCATACTAGAATGGACTATGTCTTCACCCTTAATACTAAGGGGCTTCGCATGTAGTCTCTGAGGATCCTACTCATAATTTAAAGTATTTTAAATTATTTTGGTTTCCTGCACATTATTCCCATGTATACATAAGTGTTACGACTAATTCAATTGCAAAATACAACTTTATAAGTTAAAAACTTCAATTAGGTGTCTATGTATCTGTTAACTGAAAAATTAATTTCAAAATCGAGAAATTCCATGCATATAGCGTAGTCATAATTAAAAAGTTTACACCTTTTAACGGCATTCCTTTATTTTTTTTTTGTTTAGGGTTTTTATATAAAATAAGTAAATATATATATATATTTAAAAAGATAATAAATACAAGTAATCTCAAGAAAAATAACTCCTTTTTCTGTTCATATTGTTTTTTACAAGCTCTGTTTTAATTATACCTTCATCTGTATAATGTTTATTTTCAAAGATTAACAAGACTATTTTTTTTCAATCTTTATAGTCTAAGAATTTACTTGAAAATAATGGATATTTTTCTATATAGTTTATTATTATTTTCAATGAGATTTTATTAGAGGCAGTTAAGGTAAAATATTTATTACCTGTAGATTTTTGTTCTTTAGTTAATAATGTACAATTAAGAAAATTAGATATTTCTTTAAAAACCTTTAAATAACTATCATTGGTTATAGGATCTAGTGTTATTCGTTCAATTCTTAATCTACAAGAGATTTTTCTTTTCATGCGAAGTAAGGCACCGTTTTCTACTTTAGTATCTTGTACAAAAAAACTACCATTTGAATCGAGAAACCCGCTTAGCCAACCATCTTCAGATAATGGATCACACTTCAAATATGATCTTATTATGTTAGTTCTATGATTCTTATTTAATCAATCTACTAAAGAATTAAATTGAAATATCTTAGGTGTTCTTAACTGACCACTTAATAAACTAACTACTTTTTTTAACCCTTTAACAGATGAAACAACTAAAACACAAACATTCTTTTGCAATTTGTATTTAATATATCCTGATCCTATTAATTCTAATAATCTTTTAGCTAATGCCTCATTTTTCATATTAAAATTTATACAAAATCTAGGGTTTTGTTGTTTCTTTTGATTAAGTTTTTGAACTCAAATGTGACCATCACCTTCAAATAAACCAGCTAAATAAGTTTTATACTCATTATTCAAATAAATTCTATATTTATTATCTTTTAAATTATTATTACTAGATCCTATACCCTCTTTCAGAAGCAAACCCAAGGCAGGTCCTTTTTCTTTTGCCATGTCAGGACCTCCTACTAGTAATGGTAATAAGAAATTACCAAAACCACCTATTAAAGCAGGCATAACCATAAAGAATATCATTACTATTGCATGAGCAGTAATTATACTATTATATAATTGATTATCTGCAATATATTGAACACCAGGTCCACTCAATTCTATTCTAACTAAAACAGAAAAAGCAGTACCTATTAATCCTGAAAATAATGCAAATATAAGGTATAATGTCCCTATATCTTTAGCATTTGAAGATAAAAATCATCTTTCAGTTCATAAAGACATATCAGACTTTAAGACTGAAAGATTATTTGGAAGTGGATTAGCCGAATGAGAAGAACTCAACATAAATCAGTTTAGCTCGGACACTCCAGTTACAACTGTATATATTTACCTAAATTAATATTGGGTATATAAACAACAGGTAAATCATAAATTTAATTTACAAACCGAGAGGTAGATTATTACTTACACATACTAATTAATATTATTGTAAAAAAAATATTAATATTAAAATAGTTTAACTATTTAAATTTATAATTATATAAATTAGATTCACCTAAGTCTTTTAATTATAAATACCTTAAAGATTATGGAGATGAACATCACTTTAACTTTAAGTCCCCCTTTTTTTTTAGCCAGCTAAAGCTACTCTTTTATATTTTTATACATAGTTAATTCTATTAAACTATTTTCAAATAAACTAACAAAAGGGACTACAATTAAAAAATAAGCAAAATAAATAGCTGTACTAATTTGTCCAAATTCTATAAAAGGTGATTCAACATGTTTAGCACCTAATACCATTAATATTAAAAAATTAGCAACAAATGTAAAGAAAGCTATTTTACTTAAAGGTCTAAACTGTATACCTCGAGATCTTCCTAAATCAGTATAAGGAATAACTAATAACATTAAAAGAGCACCAAACATAGCAATAACTCCTAATAATTTATTAGGAATAGATCTTAATATAGCATAAAAAGGTAAAAGGTATCACTCAGGTACTATAGCAGGAGGAGTTTGCATAGGATTAGCCATAACATAGTTTTCACTATCTCCTAATGCATTTGGCATTAAGAATACAAATGCACTCAATACAATCATAAAAAGGAATATAGTTATTAAATCTTTGAATAAATAGTAAGGGGCAAAAGATATTCTATCATAATTAGCTGATATACCTAAAGGGTTATTCGCTCCTGCAGTATCATGAAGTGCTATTAAATGCATTAAAGCTAAGGCAGCTAATATAAAAGGTAATAAATAATGTAAAGCAAAGAATCTATTTAAAGTAGCATTATTAACACTAAATCCACCTCAAAGAAATTCAACTATATCTTGTCCAACTCAAGGTATAGCACTCATAAGGTTAGTAATAACTGTAGCACCTCATAAACTCATTTGTCCATAAGGTAAAACATAACCCAGGAATCCTGTAGCTATCATTAATATAAAGATTATTGTACCTATAACTCATGTTAATGTTCTAGGACTTCTGTAAGATCCATAATATAAACCTCTACCTATATGAAGGTATACTATGAAAAAGAAAGCTGAAGCAGTATTACTATGTAAATAACGTATTAATCAACCATTATTTACATCACGCATAATATGTTCTACTGAATTAAAAGCTTCTGCTACACTTGGATTATAGTGCATAGCTAAAAATACACCTGTAGCTATTTGTATAACTAAACAAAGACCTAATAAAGAACCAAAATTTCATAAATAACTTAAATTAGAGGGTACAGGAGCATCCACTACATAAGCATTAACCAACTTTAAAAAAGGATAACTTTTAAATATTCTCATTTTATTTTTATTTTTTTTTTATTTTTTTTATTTAGTTTTCTAGATATTCGAATTAGTTCATTAAAAATCTATATTAATCTAGTAATAGTTTAAATTAACCATCTATTTTTTTTTCCGCTTGTAACATTTCCTATTAATTTATCAATAATTATTAACAAATTTATAAATTAATAACTCAGATTACAATATAATTAAAAATTACTACACAAAAGAGTAATCCTTGCCGCCTAAAATAACGATTTATTAGCTTAAAAGTTTTCCTTTAAAAAATTTAAAAGTTTTCCTTTAAAAAATTTTTAAATAAATTAAAGTTTTTCTTAAAAAGACTTTCTTAAATAATATTTAAGTTTATTTAAGATTAATTTAACTCACTCGACAAACTTTAGTTTTAGTAGAAATAAATTTATTATCCTTTATTTTTAATTGTAAAAAAGCCTAAAAAAATTAAAATTAAAAGTAATAAACTAGTATCAAACATAGCTAAAGAAGGTGTTAAAATATAAGTAATAAAACCTATTAAAATATATAAAGCATAACTTGTTATTACACCAGAATCTAAACTAGCTATACTTCTACTTAAAGCAATTAAACCTTTTTCTAAACCATAAGGTCCTAACAGTTCTACACTTCCTTTGTCTATAACTTTAGTTGTTTGACCACCTAATGCAAAAACTAGATCTGTTACATATTTATTATATAAAAGTTCTATGTAGAAACGTTGATTAAAGAATCCAAATACATTATAACCTAATCTAGAAAATTTGAAATTAACAATAGATTTAGGTAAAAATTCAGAGATAATAATAGCTAAAGCACTAAGAGAAACAGTAAAAATTAAGGGTAATAATTTAAATAAAGTAGGTACTGCAAACTCAGTATCTAACATTATCTCATGCATAGGATGTATGAACAAACTATTATCAGCAAAGAAATCTGAACCTAATCCTATAAATATATCTTTAGTTATATATCCAAAAAATATAGAAAAAATAGCTAAGATAATTAAAGGTAAACTCATAAAAATATCACCTTCATGAGCATGTTTATAACTTACAAGAGGTCCATTAGGGTTAGTTAGGAAAGTTAAGTATAAAACCTTAACAGAGTATAAAGTAGTAAACATAGCACCAATAGTAGCTATAAAGTATACAACAGTACCGCTAAAATAAAATTCTCCATATGCAGATTCTAATATAAAATCTTTACTATAGAATCCTGTCATAAAAGGGAAGGCAACTAAACTAAGGCTTGCTATTAACATTACAGAGTAAGTTAAAGGTAATAATGATCTTAATCCACCATATTTTCTAAAATCTTGATTATCAGCAACGGCATGAATTACTGCACCTGCTCCTAAGAATAATAATCCTTTATAGAAAGCATGATTTACTAAATGAAATAAAGCAATATTATATGAAGATAAACCAACTGCTATAACCATCATACCTAATTGACTCATAGTAGAATAAGCAATAACTTTCTTAATATCTTGTTGAAATAAACCTATAAGACTACTAAATACAGTAGTTATTGCTCCTAATCATAAGCATAGTATTAATACAGTTGAACTATATTCAATTAAAGGACTTGTACGCATTAATAGGTAAACACCAGCTGTAACCATAGTTGCCGCATGTATTAATGCACTAACAGGTGTAGGACCTTCCATAGCCATAGGTAATCAAACATGTAATCCAACTTGAGAACTTTTAGCCATAGCACCAATTAATAAACATATTCCTATAATAGTAACAATATTTTCATTAACAAAAGGAGCTAAAGAAAAAACCACAGCGTAGTCAATGTTTCCAAAAGATCATAGAATAGCAAACATACCTATAGTTAAAAAGCAATCTCCAACTCTGTTGGTTAAGAAAGCCGACATAGAACTTTGATTTGCTGCTATTCTAGTAAATCAGAAACTAACTAAAAGATAAGAACAAATACCTACACCTTCTCATCCAACAAACATTAATAAAAAATTATTAGATGTAACAAGTATAATCATCATAAAAGTGAATAAACTTAAGTAACTAAAAAATCTTTGATTGTGAGGATCATGACTCATATATCCTATAGAATATACATGTACTAAAGAACTAACTATTAGTACAGGTATTAACATAGATACAGTCAGACTATCAAAATTGAAACCTCATAAAGCATTAAGTGACTCACTATCTATTCATCTAAAAAGATTTATAGATGTGGGTATATTATTTAAACCTACTTCAAAGAAAGTAATGATAGCCAATAAAGTTGTGATTATTACACATGTACATGTAATTAATTGTGCACCACTTACTCCTATTTTTCTACCGAAAAACCCAGAAGCTATTGATCCTAATAATGGTAAAGTAACTATAGCTAAATACATTATTTGTATTCTATCGTAATACTTCCTCTTAATCTGTAAAATGCAACCAATATACCTAAACCAATAGCTGATTCTGCACCAGCTATTGCGATTATATATATAGCATATGTTTGACCTAATATATCATCAAAGCTAAGTGAACTTACCAATATTAAAAACGTTACGGCCAATAGCATTATTTCTATTGAGATAAGCATTAAAATTATGTTTTTTCTATTTAAAACAAAACCCAAAATTCCTATTAAAAAAAGTATTAGGGATAAATTCATAGTATACTATTATAAACTAATTGTTATATATATTTAATATTACTTAAAGTAACTATCTAAATTAATCATATTTTTCATTACTAATAAACCAGCATTTTCTTTTTTCTGCTTTTTCTTATTTTTCTTTCTGCTTTCCTTACTACGTAAGGATCAGTCGAGGAAAAATAAAGAAAAATACATCTTATATACATAATTTAAAGATTAATCGGAATCATCTCAAACATATGTTTGAGGTTCCGTTGATTCTAGTTCATGTACATATTCTGTAGGTGTTTGTTTAGGCTTTTCATTAGTACTTTCATTTGATTTAGGGTTGATAGAAACTTCAGCTACATTTTTAGGTGTATTTTCACTAATATTCTTGGGACTATCCTGCGAGAGAGATGAAACATTTTCCATATTAGAAGAAGATGTTCCACTGGAAGTTGCTATTGATTCTTCATCAGCACTTTTTTTAACAGAAGGTTTATTATACCCATGCCCTCAAAAATCAGGCACAGGAGGTAAAGGTTCCCGTCTTTTAAGCTTATGTTGTAATAATTGTTCTAAAGTATCTATTTGTTCATATATTTTGTAATCAATTTTATCTTTTACTTTTTCTTTCAATTCATCGATAACTTCTTGAATATCATCATTAAGTTCAGGGTCACTATCTATATCAGATTCTTGTTTAGGCTCTGTATATGAATCTGGGTTTGGGCTTGAGTCTGAGTCTGAGTCTGAGTCATTATTTTGATTATCTTTACTACTACTACCACCATCCATAGGAACTGAGTCCTTACTGTCATAATCAATGGCTCTACGTTTACCCTTATCTAATGATTCATAGATGCTTTCGTCATCAGTAGCTTTACGTTTACCCTTATTTAATGTTTCATATATGCTTTCATCGTTATCAGTAGCTTTACCTTTTCCTTTATCTAAAGGATCACTTCTATCTCCAGTAGCTAAAACTAACCCATCTTCTAAGGTATTTTCTATATTTTCTTGATTTTTAATATAAAAATAATACATTAGAAGCATTAAACATTTAGCTATTGCTCCCGCAGTCATTCTAAGAACTTTTCCAACCCAACCGCTTCTATTACTATAGGCATAGAACTATGTAAAATACCACATATTTCTGAACATTGACCATAAAATGTACCTACTCTATTTATAAGAACAGAAACTTGATTTATTCTACCTGGATAAGCATCACATTTAATACCTAAAGCAGGTGAAGCTCATGAATGTATAACATCTCCTGATGTAACAACAAATCTTACGTGTGTTGCTTCTGGAAGTATAACTCTGTTATCTACTTCTAACATTCTTAATCCCCCCTCTTCTAAATCAGATTCTGGAACTATATAAGAATCATATTCTATAAGATCATCGCTAGAGTCTAAGAAATCAGGATATTGATAACTTCAATATCATTGATGACCTTCTACTACTACAGACATTGAAGGATCACTAACCTCATCCATTAAATATAATAATTTAAAAGATGGGAAAGCTATTAATATTAATATTAAAGCAGGAGTTATTGTTCAAATTAATTCTATTAATGTTCCATGATTTAAATATTTATGAGAAATAGGTGATTTAGTATGTACGTAATTTCTAATTATTGAAACCATAATTCAACCTACTCCAAATAAAATTATAACTAAATAGTACATTATATTATCATGTAATTCAACCAATGCTTCCATTTGCGGACTAGCACTATCTTGGAAATAAAGACCTCAAGGCCTTGGAGTATCACAATTATTTAAAATACTTAAATAATATAAATTTAACATATTTTAATTTTATATACTATCTCTATTCTAATGAATTATACATTATATTTTTGTTCTCAAAACTTTGTATAATTCTTTATCCTGTAATTAATTAAGAATAGAAACCATTGAACAGATTATATAGTAGAATTTTTACTATATAACTTTCTATTAAAGAAAGATTTTAAAGAGATTTACTGTAAAGATTATTTTTGTATTTTTTTTTTACAAAAAAAAAGATAAACTTACTATTACACGTTTACTAATCTATAAAACTAGATATTAAAGCTATTGTGCTTTTATTATTATTATTTAAAGTATACATTTGTCTACTATCTATTTTTAAAGCATTTTTACCTAATTCAAAAGCAAACCCTAATGTTAATGCTAAAAAGAATATTAACATTATTACTAATCCATATATACCGTTTGTATATGCACTAACTACATAAGGATAAACTAAAAGAATTTCTAGATCAAATAATAAGAAAAGAAGTGCAAAAATAAAAAATGAGATACTAAATTGTGTTCTATTTTGACCTAAAAAAGAATGGAAACCACATTCAAATGCACTATCTTTTTCTTGATAAGGATTATGTGTAGCAAATATTAAATTAACCGCTAATAATATAATA
>Ga0208985_1000066_pt1 | contig 11052 bp, 12 predicted proteins | sample MedBloCARef_O1_FD_187853 | JGI IMG/M metagenome (GOLD analysis project Ga0208985, IMG submission 187853) | Forest soil microbial communities from El Dorado National Forest, California, USA - Mediterranean Blodgett CA Ref_O1 (SPAdes) (version 2) | ecosystem: Environmental > Terrestrial > Soil >...
GGTTGGCCTGTGTCACGACAATTTCCTGCACGGAAGTTGCATCGCTCGACGGCTGTGGCGCCGGCGCCGAATTCGATGGGGCGGCATACGGCTTGACCTCCTCCAGCTTGGGCGCCGGCGCGGGCGCCATGGCCATCTGCGCGGGGGGAGCGTTCTGCCAATAACGTGGCGCAAACAGCAGCGCGGCGAGCAGTGCCGCGCCGACCGTGCCGAAGGCCGTGATTTTCCAGCGCGATTCGTTGGCCGCAGGGCGCGACATGTCAAAGCTGTGTTGCGGCGCCTTCTTTGCGAGTTCGTCGGCGACGCGGCGGCTCTCGGCGAGAATTGCCGCGCGCACGGTATCGCTCGGAGCCGCGGCGTCCGAGTCGCTGGCCCGCCGGTAGCGAGCTTGCAATTCCTCGTCTGGAGTGTCGTCATTCGGGGTCATGCGTATTCCCACAACAGCTGGCGCAGTTTGGCCCGGGCATAGCGCAGCCGGCTCTTTACCGTTTCGAAGCTGGACCCGGTGGCCGCGGCGATTTCCTCGACGCTGAGATCACCTTCTGCCTGCAGCAGAAACGCGGAGCGTTGTTCCGCGGGCAACTGCGCGACGGCGTTCAACAAAGCCGCGGCCTCATTCTGTGATTGGACCTGCGCGGGTGGTTCGAGTTTCGCCGCATCGGCAAGCCGTTCGAGCGGAGTTGCCGCCTCAGGATCCGCATCGTCGCCGGCATCGAGGCTTTGCAGCCGATGGTTCGCGCGAATCATGTCGACCATGCGGTTGTGGGCAATGGTGAACAGCCAGGTTGTGAATTTTGCGCTTGGCTGATATTTCGCGGCGCCGCGCACGACCGCAAACCAGACCTCCTGCATAAGATCGTTGGCAGTGGCTTCATTCCTCACGTTACGGTGAAGGTAGCGAAACACCCGTGACTCATGCCGCTGATATAGGAATTCGAACGCGGCGGCCTCGCCGCGTCCGAAGCGCAACATCAAGTTCTCGTCAGTCTCCTGCGACAGGCCCATTCACCCCATTATCAGCCCCCCGGCGGGTCCGGTACATAGCTCTGCTTGGATGAATCGGGGAAGGGATTCGGCGTTTGCCACATCGGGCGACCGGGCACAACACCCATGGCCACCAAGTTCTCGTAACTATCGTAGCGAATTTTGATGATCTCATTGGGCGTGCTCGATAGACGATCAAAGGTGGTGTTCTGCACGTACGAGGATTCACGAGCGCCGTGTCCCGTGCCGAGTTTCTGTTGCGGCACCATATTCGACGCTGCGGAATTCGGGGCAACCTCCGCCAACCTGGGCGCGGGTGCCGCTGCTTGCGCACGGCTGGACGGTGGTGCACCGATCGCCGCACTGTCGGCTCGATCTTCGGCGGCTGACGACTGCTCGAAGCGTTGATCTGAAGGCACGTAACTTTGGACTCGTGCCGGACGCTCGAGAAACAGCGCCACGCCGATGACGCCGACATTGGCAGGGCGCCCGGTGCGCTCCGCATAGGAATTGGCGGCGCTGGTAAAATTGAAGGCGGCGATTTCCGCATTGCTCTTGCGCCAGCCGGCGATTTCGTAGCTCTCGCCGGGACTGAAGACATAGCCGCTTTGGCCCCAAGCCCCGGTCTCGCCGCTGATAACATTGATGCCGTCCACGGCGGTTACTGCAAGCACGCGTTCGCCGCGGTGGTTTTGAATCATGATCGAATAGCGGGCGCCGGGCCTGCCTGCAACCCAAGACTCGCCGTGGTGCCGATATATCGGCAGCGTAGCGCCGCTGTCGCGGTCGATAATTTGCACATCCGCAAGCCTGCCGGCCGCATGCGCGTCCGTCCTTACGCCAAGCGCCCCCATGCCAATCAGCAAGATTCCAAATCCAATGCATTTCATGTCGATCTCCGGTGTGGTCTGCTCCCACCTGAATCGATGCGGCTGCGGAAAAGGGGTTAAGATTCGCGCGGAGATTTGCCAGGAGCGGGAATGCCGGTCAGCTTCACTTCACATAACATTCGCTTGGACGACGGTACCTATACCAAGCCTGACGCCGGCTATTCAATGGACCTGCATCCTTGGTTTCTGGCGGCAAAACGCATCCTGGATGGGGCATTTCCCGGCGATAAGCGGCACTTGCGCATTGCCGACCTGGGCTGCCTCGAGGGCGGCTACACCGTAGAGTTCGCGCGCCTCGGCCTGCAGGCGCTGGGAATCGACGTGCGCGAATTGAATATCGAAGCCTGCCGCTACGTGCAATCCAGGGTCAACCTGCCCAACCTGGAATTTGCCCGCGACGATGTGTGGAATATTGCGGCGCACGGCACATTCGATGCGGTTTTTTGCTGTGGGCTTTTTTATCATTTGGACAAGCCGCGCGAGTTTCTCGATCTGTTGTCGCGCGTGACCAAGCGCTTGCTGATCCTGCAAACGCATTTCTCCGAGGCCAAGGACTCGCCGAGCCTGATTCAGCCGCGGCGATTTCGGCGCGCGCTCGCCAAGGTGTTGCCGCTCAAGAACACGGGAACCACCACGCACAAGCTGTCGTTCTTGAGCGAGAACGAAGGCCTGCCCGGACGCTGGCTGCCTGAATTTCGCAGCAAGCGTGCATTTCGCGATCGTGAAAATCGCCGCTGGGCGTCCTGGAACAACAAACAGTCGTTTTGGATACAGCGCGAGTACCTGCTGCAGGCTATGCGCGACGCTGGATTCGACCTGGTGCTCGAACAGTTCGATGGGTTGGGGCCGAACATCGCATTCGAAATGACCGAGGGAAGCTATCGGACCTCCGGACGCAGCACCTTCATCGGCATGAAAACGGCATACGCATTAGATCCACCCGCGCCGGTTGTAAAAACTGGGGTGCGCGAAGCCTGACAACCGAAGCGCGCGAGAAAGCGGCCGGCGCACGCTACCAACGACTTTCGACAACGGGAACACAGCATGAATTTGAACAAGATCGGGAAGCTATGTGCCGCACTGACCGGCGTTCTATTGGTCGGCGGCGGCCCGGCGGCGCTTGCCGGTCAGACGCCTGCGCCTGCGCCGGCCCTGCCGGCCGCCGGTGGCGATATCCCCGCGGACTTCAAGATCGTGACGGCCGCTGACGACTACATCAAGCGCGACATCATGATTGCAATGCGCGACGGCGTGAAGCTGCACACCGTCATCATCATCCCCAAAGGCGCGGCTCACGCGCCCATGATTCTCGACCGAACGCCGTACAACGCCGGCAAATTCGCCAGCAGCGCGCCGAGCCCGCGCCGTGCGCTGATGCTGCCCTTGAGCTACGGCGAACTCTCCGAGGCCGGCTACATCATCGTGGTCCAGGATGTGCGTGGAAAATATAAATCCGAAGGCGACTATGTGATGAATCGGCCGCTGTCGGGCGACTTGAATCACACGCCGGTGGATCATTCGACCGATGCCTACGACACCATCGACTGGCTGGTGAAAAATGTGCCGGAATCCAATGGCAAAGTGGGCACCATGGGCACGAGCTATGATGGATTCACGGTGCTGATGAGCTTGGTCAATCCGCATCCTGCGTTGAAGGCCGCTGCCCCCTTCAACCCGATGGTTGATACTTGGATGGGCGATGACTGGTTCCACAACGGCGCGCTTCGTCAAACTTACGCCGATTACATCTTCGAACAGACAGCCGACAAGTCTTCAGACGATAAATGGATCGTGCCGCGCTACGACGCCTATGGCACGTGGCTCGAAATCGGTTCCGCGGGCGCGCTGGGAAAAGTGTTGGGAATGGATCAGCTGCCGTTCTGGCAGCGTCTCACCCAGCACCCAGCCTACGATCGCTATTGGAGCGAACAGGCAGTGGACAAGATTCTCGCCGCGCACCCGCTCACCGTGCCGACGTTGTACATCCACAGTCAATGGGATCAGGAGGACATCTACGGCGCCACCGCGGCCTTTGCGGCGACGCGCTCGCAATCCGGTCCGGGACACGATAATTCGCATCTGGTGATCGGACCGTGGCGCCACGGCGGCGGCAACGGCGATGGCTCCTCGCTGGGGGCGATCAAATTCGACGGCGATACCGGCCTGTGGTTTCGTTCGCATGTGCTGCTGCCGTTCTTCGATTCACATCTGAAAGACGGCGCGCCCAAGGCGGATATTTCCACCGTGACCGCCTTTGAAACGGGCGCGAACGTTTGGCGTCGTTACGATCAATGGCCGCAGTCCTGCGCGAGCGGCTGCCCCTTCAAGTCGGCGCCGCTTTATCTGGCGGCCGGCGCCAAATTGAGCTTCGACAAGCAGCCGAGCGGCGCCGTCGCCTTCGACGAATATGTTTCGGATCCGGCAAAACCGGTCACTTACCGGCCGCGGCCCATCCGTCCGACCTACGCGTCCGGTTCGACCTGGGGGCGATGGCTGGTGGATGATCAGCGCTTCGCGGCGGATCGCAGCGACGTACTGACCTACACTTCGGATGTCTTGACGGCGCCGCTGCGCATCGCCGGTCAGCCCGTGGCGCACCTTTTTGCCTCGACCAGCGGAACCGACTCCGACTGGGTGGTCAAGCTCATCGATGTTTATCCGGACGAGGTACCGGGCAACGTGGAAATGGGCAGTTACGAGTTGCCGGTCGCCATGGATATCCTGCGAGGCCGCTATCGCGTTGATCCGACAAATCCATCGGCGATTCCCGCCGGCAAAATAGTCGGCTACACCCTGAAGCTGCCCAACGCAGATCATGTGTTTCTGCCGGGGCATCGGCTCATGGTCCAGGTGCAGTCCACCTGGTTTCCGCTCTATGACCGCAATCCACAGACCTTCGTGCCGAACATTTTCTTCGCCACGCCCAAGGACTACGTCAAGGCCACTCAGCGCGTGTTCCACAAGCCCGACGCAGCCAGCTACATCGATCTGCCGGTGGCGAAGTAACGCAGTAGACTTAGCTATAGCTGATTGATTGTGAGACCCGCATGACGCTCGCGAATTTACTGGTGTTCGCCCTGGCATTGATCCTCGCTGCCGGCACTCCGGGGCCCAGCATCGCAGCGCTGGTGGCGCGAGTTCTCACCCATGGTCTTCGCGAGGTCCTGCCATTTTTAGCAGCGATGTGGCTGGGCGAAGTGCTTTGGCTCGGTTGCGCTGTCGCCGGCCTTGCGGTGCTGGCGCGAACCTTCGGCGTTGTATTCATCGCCATTAAATTGATCGGTGTCGCGTATTTGCTGCATCTCGCCTGGAAAATGTGGTTTGCGCCGACGCAGGTTGCAACGGGTGACATGCCCATCGGCCGCTCGGCGTGGCGCCTGTTCGGCACCGGACTCGCGATTACGCTGGGAAATCCGAAGATTATGGTGTTTTATTTGGCGCTGTTGCCGACCATCGTGGACTTGGATCGCATTGGCGCGGCGGCGTGGCTGGAACTCACCGCCGTGACATTGGGCGTGCTGATGTCGGTCGATCTTGCATGGGCGCTGCTCGCTGTGCGCGCCCGTCGTCTGCTGACCAGCCGCAGGGCGGTGAAAATCGCCAATCGCACCAGCGCGACCATGCTGGCGGGCGCGGCGGCGGTGATCGCCGCGAATTAGGATCTGGAATTTTGCGAACGCGCGATGGGAAATCCGACCGCTATGATGAACCGACGCCGCCTCGCTGGACTCTTGCTGGTGATGGCGGGAAGCATCGCCGCGTTCGGCGCGGCGCGGCAGTGGTCGGGTCCGCAGTGGCGGGGAGTGCCCACGCTCACGGTGATCGGTCGGCCGAATGATCCGCGCCTGCCGGAGGTTCGCGAAGCCGTCGAGTTCTGGAATCGCAACTTCGCCTCGCTACACAGCACGTTTCGCCTGGGTGCGATCGCTCGAGTCGACGGCCGCGTGCCGGATGAGGATCTTCGCGATCTCTCCGAATCCACGGCTCGCGGCTTCTGGCTGCGTCAGCACCCGGAGCCGTTCGCATCGTTCCCGGGCGATCTGCTGATCGTGCTTTCCGACGCGGAATTCGTCTCGTTTACTTCGCGCATCGGCGATCGCATGTTGGTTGCCATCAAAAACGGCGCGCATCCACCGCTCAGCCTGCCCAATGTGTTGCCGAACGTGATTGCGCACGAGCTGGGTCACGCAATTGGACTCGAGCATAATTCGGATCCAACGACGCTGATGTGCGGCCGCCCCGCTGCGTGCCGGCCCGCCGCTTTTTTGTCCGACACGGCGCGCATGTTTCCATTGACCCCCGCGGATATCTCGCGATTGCGCGAGTTATATCCCGGCCAAACTCGATAGAACGGCAGCTACGACGCTGTCGCAGTGAAGGCCGCCGAATTCATAGATTTCGCCCTCCGCAAGGTCGATTTCCTTGGCGAGTGCTTCACGCAGCAAACCTTTCGCGCGAAAGTGACGGCTGCGCACAGTCTCATGCGCAATGGACAGCGAGTCGGCGATTTCCTCCACGCTCAGCTCTTCAACCGATCGCAACACGAAGACCACGCGAAAGATTTCCGGCAGTTCGCTGACCTTCTGTTCCAGCAAGTTGCGAATCTGCGCGCGGGCAAGCAGTTTTTCGGGTCCTTGACCCGCGTCGGGTATCACGGCGACTTCATCCATATGATGGTGGAAACTCACGAATGGAACGATGTTTTCGCGCCGCGCGGAACGGCGCTTGCGGGCGGCGCATTCATTGAGGACGAGCCGGGAAAACCAGGTGCCGAGCGCCGAATCTCCGCGAAACTGCCCGATCGAGCGATAAGCGCTGAGATACGCATCCTGCAGCGCGTCCTTCGCTTCGGCATCGTCGCGCAGGTAGGCGCGCGCCAGCCGGTAGAGGCGCCGATTGTAGCGGCGCATCAGCAACTCAAACGCGCCGCGATCTCCGGCCGCCACGCGACGAGCGATGGTTAAGTCATGGTCCGCCGGCTGCAGTGCAGGTGCTGCGCCGGCATCTTCCTGCGTCGCCGATTCTTGAATCATTGCACTTTGATCTTACCCTTCATCGTGGGATGGAAAGTGCAGCTGTATTCAATATCGCCTTGCTTGGTAACCGTATAGCTCCACGAAGCGTCCGCGGCGATGCTGCCCGAATCGAACACCTTGTTGGCCGCCGTGGCCGTGTGGGGGAACGGATCCTTGTTGACCCACGTGATGCGCTCGCCGGGATGCACGATCAACTCCGATGGGCTGAACTGCACGCCTTCGATGATGACGGTATGAGTCGTTCCCCGCCCTGCCGCGCCGGCAGGGGCGATGAGAACCAGCGCTATCAATATTCCCGGCGGAATTCGCATGTCGCGGCCGCTACCTGGGTTAGCCGCCGACCTTGGCCATTTCTTGTTGCAGCCGCTTGGCGTGGTCCAGGTGGGCGACGAATGCGGGCCGCACTTTCACCAACAGCGCCTTGAGTTCCGCATTCTGAGCGCTCGGAATCAAGGTCTTGTCCAACGCTTGCAGGACCGCCTCGTGGTAGGCGACTTCGTGATCGATATAGGCCTTATCCAAGGCGTGGCCGGAGAGTTTCTTCAATGCGGCCAAATTGTCATCGCCGCCTTTCTGAAGGTTCTGGCTGATGGGGCTGGACTCGGGGGTCACGTGAAGCTTCTGCACCAGGTCCGTGGCCGACTTGTTGACGCCGCTATGATCCGTGATCATTCGTTGCGCAAACTCCTTCACGTCTTTCGTATCGGATTTTGATTTCGCGAGATTGCCGGCATCGATATCCACTTGGTTCGCGGTAACGACGATGGCGGCAATTTGCGGGTCCGTGGGGCCTGCGCCTTGAGCCCAGGCAACGCCGACACTCAAAGCAAGAAGGGTCATGCTCATCAACAGGGTTTTCATCGCAATCTCCAGGGTTCGCGCAACGCGAGTGAGTTTTTATGGCTGCTCATTGGATTAGATGTCACGAGCCTGTTGCCCGTTCCCAGCCGTGGTCTTTCGAGTGGTACACCAAAACGATCGCCAAGTGGCTGTTGATTTGGCTCAACATTGTTCCTACGCTGCGGGTCACTGAATGCGCGTCAATGCTCTCGCCGCCGTAAAATTGCTCGCGCTATCAAGCACCGTACCGCTGTTGTATTGGTCTGCGCCGGCACGGAGCGCGAACCAGCAACGCCGCTTTGGATTGCACCGGCGGAGGACCAAATAGTGCCGAATAACGCGTCGATCAGCACTCTGGCGAAGGCGTCGATAGCGGCCGGCCTGCTCGCGGCAACGGTCGAAATGATTTTCGTGCTTCCGATTCAGTACCAATTGGGGGCTTCCCCTGCCGTGGTGTTTCAATCGATCGCGAGTGGCGCTCTCGGAAAACGCGCCTTTGACGAGGGCATGTCAGCGGTGCTTCTCGGCGTCGGTGTGCACATTTTGATATCGCTCGTCAGCGCCGCGCTGTTCACGGCCGCGGCATTTCGTTGGGACTTCCTTCGCCGGCGCGCGATTGTGAGCGGCGCGTTGTACGGCGTACTTGCGTACGTCGTGATGAACTTCTTGGTTATTCCGATATCCGCGATTGGGTTTCGCTGGCCCAGATCGCTGCCGCTGTTTTGCATCAGTCTCGCGATACATATGTTCGCCTTCGGCGTGCCCATCGCCCTCGTGTGCGCCAGATATCTCAGGGATCCGAAACAGTAGCATAATCAATGTGTTAGGTGCCTCTGTGCGGCCGCATGGCGGGCTCAACTATCGCGGTGGTACCGCAAATTGGCTGTAGAGTGGATCTTGACCGGCCTGGCAGCCGGCGCAGACTTATGCTGCGCTTCGTGCAATCAAAATATCTCTCGGGGGAATCGCTTGGCATCCATTCTCGACGTGATATTCGCGCGGCCCGTCAGTGTGCGCGTCTACGGACTAGGAGCCGTTGCACTCGGGGTTACCGGCCTCTTCTGGGGAGATTTCGCGGTGGCGTGGCAGCCGGATTCGATCGCTCCCGGAGGCAGCGCCATGGGTTATGCGGTGCCGATTGCGCCCTTGTTGGCGGGCTTGGCCATGCAATGGAAACGCGCCGTACGCCAGAGCGCCATTGCGCTGGTCATACTCTACGCTGTGGCGGAGATATTTCTTGACGTGCCTCGCGGCGTCGCGCACGCATCTGCTTTCATCTACTGGTACGGAGTCTTCGAGAATCTGGCGCTCGCGGCGGGCGCAGTGATCATCTACGCGCACTGCGCGCGGCTCGAACCGGCTACCGCCGAGCGGCTGTGCAAAATCACCCGTATCGTCTTTGGCGTATGCCTCATTTATTTTGGCTTGGCGCACCACCTGTATCTTGCCAACACGGCCAGCATGGTTCCCGCATGGCTGCCGCCCGGTCGGGTCTTTTGGTCGTACGCGACTGGAGCCGCACACATTGCTGCCGGCGTCGCGCTCATTTCCGGAATCTACGCGCGCGCGGCCTCAATGCTTCTAACGGCGATGTTCGTCGTGTTTGCCATTCTGGTGCACGCCCCGCTGGTCATCACCGGGCCTCACACGCATATGCATTGGGCGGAGAATGCCGTCAACTTCGCCTTGATCGGATCTGCATGGGTGATCGCTGCGTCGCTGCCGGGACAAAAATCCAGGGCCTGACTTTCGCGATGCAGACCGGCGAGCGTCCCGGGTTAGCGCTGAGCCTTAGTGCTCGGCGCAGTCGTTTCGGCCGTTGTCCTCGATTGCCGCGATGATCCAGCGGCCGTCGACGCGGATTAGATTCGCGATATCGCGTCCGCAATGATCTATTTTGCCATCCACCAAGAACTCAAACGGCGCCCAGACCGTCGCCACGTCGCCATCGACATGCACTACCGCGTTGTGAATCCGCTCTTCGTGGGTGGACGTTCCCGGCTGCGACAGCCGATCGGTCAACATTTCAAAGGTCATCTGCGCCGGCTTGCCCTTACGCATCAGAATCGCGCTGCCGCCGGGCAGAAGTTGCGCCATCATTGCAGCCTTGTCGCGCTTGCCGAGGCCATCGAGCATCGCCTGAAAACTGGCGAGGACCGCTTTCTCTTCTGTTGATGACTCAGGAGTCGGGTTCTTCAGCTCGACGATGAGCCCCCGCATTTCGGTGGTGCCCATGTTTTCGCCCATGTGCGCGGTGGCCGGAATCCATCGAACATCGCCAGGCTTGCTATGCCGCTCGGCCGGCGCTTGACCCGGGATGATGTTGCGCACGCTATATTCGCTCAAAGAAATGGCGAGACTGTCGGGGTGCGAATGCAGAGCCCATTTCTGCCCGGGCGCGGTAACGAAGCTGAGCACCCTGACGCGCTCATTCTCGAATGCGAGCTTGTAGACGTCGGGCGCTACCTGCAGAGCGTCGGTCTTATTGTCGTTCGGTGCCGCACATAGCAGGCCGCTGACACACAGCAGGGTCAAAGCCACATAACGCATATTGATCTCCCGACCTAGTTCCACGCAAAAGCGGGCCAGTATCGGACACGGACTGTTAAAACTCCAATTTACGCGCCATAGTGCCGCCACCACTAAAGACGCGTCCGAGAATCGCATCAGCACCACCGCACCGACTGGATTGCCGGCTCGACATGTAATTGCAGTCGCCCTCGGCAATGCGATCGAGTTCTATGATTTCGTCACGTATGCATTTTTCGCGGCTCAAATCGGCCGCGCATTTTTCCCCTCCGATACCCCCGGCGCCAGCTTGCTGGCATCGCTCGCCACCTTCGGCGCCGGATTTCTAACACGGCCTCTCGGTGCGTTTGTATTGGGGCGCCTGGGCGATCGCATTGGCCGCAAACCGGCCATGATCGCTTCATTCACCTTGATCGGCATAGGCGTTACGGGCTTGCCGCTGATACCCTCGTACGCGTCCATCGGTATTGCCGCGCCCATCCTTGCGATCTGCTTCCGGCTCATCCAGGGCTTCGCGCTCGGTGGCGAAGTTGGCCCGAGCACTGCCTTCTTGATGGAGGCGGCGCCGCCCTTGCGCCGCGGGCTGTACATTTCACTGCAAGCGACCAGCGCGGATGTTGCCGTGATGGTCGCAGGGGTGGTCGGCGTAGGACTTGCGAGCGTATTGGATCCTGCCGCGCTCAATAGCTGGGGGTGGCGCGTCGCGCTGCTGGCGGGCGCGGTCATTATTCCGTTCGGCTTGCTGCTGCGCCGAACGCTCGGCGAGACATTGC
>Ga0208985_1000067_pt1 | contig 10972 bp, 11 predicted proteins | sample MedBloCARef_O1_FD_187853 | JGI IMG/M metagenome (GOLD analysis project Ga0208985, IMG submission 187853) | Forest soil microbial communities from El Dorado National Forest, California, USA - Mediterranean Blodgett CA Ref_O1 (SPAdes) (version 2) | ecosystem: Environmental > Terrestrial > Soil >...
GAATAGCAATCCCGATCAGATGTTGAGCAAGCACGATCAGGCCCTGCCCGGGCAGCTAAGACAAAATGGAGGTCCGAGCAGCACTACAGCGGAGACACGCATGAATGTCGAAATCGTCGATCGCCAGCCGACCCAGATCGCATATCTCAGATATGTCGGACCCTACGGCTCACCCATTAGCGCATTCTGGCAAACGCAGGCCTATCCCTGGATGGTCACGAACAGTTTGATTGGACGGGCAAGATATGGAATCAGCCACGACGATCCCAATGTGACCGCGGCCGCACAATGCAGGTATGACGCAGGTTGCGAAGTACCGGCTAACTTTGCCGGCACCGGCAACGCGCATCGGACCATCATTCCCGGCGGCAAATACGCGGCGCTCAACTTCAAGGGGACTATGGCCGAATTCGAGCCGGCGTGGATGGCCCTGCTGCGCGATTGGCTGCCTTCGAGCGGGTTGCAACTCGATAGTCGCCCGATGTTCGAGTACTACCCGGTAGACTCGCGCTACGACCCGGCAACCGGTGTGCTTGAATGCAAGCTATGCGTTCCTGTGATGCCGCTCTGATGTCAGCTGCATGAGTGCATGCATTGCCCTCATTCGCGGCATCAATGTTGGCCGGGGCAATCGCATCGCCATGGCCGATTTGCGCGCTCTGGTGACTGATCTCGGCCACACCGATGTGCGTACACTGCTGAACAGCGGAAACGTGGTCTTTCAATGCAAGCGTCCCAACGTAGCCAGGATTTCATCCGGCATTCAAGCCGCCATCGCCGCCGAATGCGGATTTTCCGTCCCGGTGATGGTGATCACTGCGGAATATCTGGATCGCATCATCGACGAGAACCCGCTGCTGCATCTCGTGAACGATCATGCCAGGCACTTGGTCGCATTCGTTGCCGATGCCGAACACCTCGAGCCCCTGCGGCCCCTGCTCAAAGAAGCTTGGACGCCGGACGCCCTCGCCATCACCCAGCGGGCAGCCTACCTATGGTGCCTATCGGGATTATTGGAAAGCAAGGTGAGTCAGGCATTCACCCGAAGAGCAGGCGCCACAGTCACCACGCGAAATTGGGCGACCGTGCTCAAATTGCAGGCAGCCGCCAAGAACCTGACATAAGCACCCGCACGTCGAGTCCTCTGCCGCTGGACGGCACTTGCCGACGGCGAGTAGTATCGCCACCCCAGCGCTGCGCCCGTAGCTCAGCTGGATAGAGTATCGGCCTCCGAAGCCGAGGGTCGTGGGTTCGAATCCCGCCGGGCGCACCAATTTACAAAAAATTTTCCTGACGATTGCGGGGTGACTGGCCTTTCGGCGGCCCTTCGAACCCACGACATAAAACCAAGGTTCGACGACGCCGCAGCGGCGGCGATCGCCCTTCAAGGCGACCCGCAGGGCGAGGCGCGCAGCGCCGAGTAATCCCGCCGGGCGCACCGTCATCTTCACGCCACCTTGACTCTTCTGCGTGCGCGCATTCCTCAACTTTTGCTACGCTATCGGCATGAAGCTGCTGACCAGGGTGCTGCTCGCGATTCTCGTGCTGGGGGCGGCTTTCGTCGCGGTTACCTTCATGCGCGCCTCGAAGGCGCGGGAGGTCGATCAGGCCTATCACGCCAACATTCCGAAAACCATGACGATGCGAAGCGTCAGCTTCAACGCCGGCGGCGACATACCCGCCTCGTATAGTTGCAAGGGCGAAGGTGTCTCCCCGGAAGTGTCATGGGAGGGCGCGCCGGACAATGCGCGATCGTACGTATTGATAGTCATGGATTGGGACGGACCGTCGCCTGCATTCCGTCTTGGAAACTTCACGCATTGGGTTTTGTATGACCTACCTGCAACGGTGCATGAAATTAAAAGCGCAATCACCACGCCGGAATTGAACCAAGAAAAAATCGCCATCGGCAACAACTCCTCCGATGCAGCCGCCTACATGCCTCCTTGTCCGCCGCTCGGAAAGCACCACTACGTGTTTCGGGTCTATGCGCTGGACGTCGCGCAGATCCATCCCGCCGCGCCCGATCGAGATGCGGTGATGGAGGCTATGAAAGGCCACGTGCTCGGCTTCGGCGAAATCGTCGGGCTGTTCGGCGGCTGAGCGCTGTCACGCGCCCTAGAACAAGCCCCCAGCTCGGTATAAGCTACCGGCGCTTCAAAAAAACCACAGGAACAAATATGTCGCGAATATTGCCCGCACTGTTGTTGATTACGATTTCCTGCGCCGCCCAGGCCGCCGAACATTTCGACGGGAAAACCTGGTGGGCAACGGTGAAAGAGATATCAGACGACAAGTACGAAGGTCGCGACACGGGCAGTAAGGGCGAGCACCAAGCTCAGGAGTACATCGTTGCCAAGCTCAAGGCCTTGGGCGTCGAAGCGGCGGGCTCCAACGGGTATTTTCAAACGGTGAAGCTGCGAACGCTGGAAATCGACGAGGCGCACTGCCAGCTCTCGTTGGTTAGCGAGGGTCATGCGCAAGCGCTCACCTTGGGCGAGCAGGCTTACTTCAGCACTCGCTATCCGCCGGCTCCAAAAGTTGATGCCGCGCTGGTGTTCGTCGGTTACGGACTGAACATTCCTGAGATGAAGTACAACGACTTTGCCGGCCTCGATCTCAAGAACAAGGTGGCCGTGATCCTCACCGGCTCGCCGGCCGATGTACCCTCGGCGCTGAGCGCGCATTACCAATCGCGCGCTGAACGCTGGAAAGCGCTCAAAGCCGCCGGTGCGATCGGCGTCATTCAAATTCCCAACCCCGCCTCCATGGACTTGCCGTGGGCGAGATCGTCGCTCAACCGCAATCATCCCAGCATGGATTTGATCGGACCGGAATTCGACGAAACTTCCGGATCGAAGCTCGCGGTGGCTTTCAATCCCGCGCACGCGGATTTGCTACTGCAGGGAACCGGGCACACGTTTGAAGAGCTTGCCGCGCTCGCCAAGGACCGCAAGCAGCTGCCGCATTTCCCGTTGAAAGTCTCCATCAGCGCCACGACTGCCACGCGTTCGCACGATGTCGACTCGACCAACATTGTCGCGCGCATCCCGGGAAGCGATCCTAAGTTGAAAGGGGAGAACGTGGTTCTTTCCGCGCACATCGATCACGTCGGCATCGGCGAGCCCATAAACGGCGATCGCATTTACAACGGCGCGATGGACAATGGATCGGGCAGCGCGCTGCTGCTCGATATCGCACGTTCGCTCAAGCAAACGCATGTGCAGCTGAAGCGCTCCGTGTTGCTGGTGTGGGTGACGGGCGAGGAAAAGGGTCTGCTGGGATCCAAGTATTTTGCGGAACATCCGACGGTTCCTGCGAAATCCATGATCGCCGATATCAATACGGACATGTTCCTGCCCATCGTGCCGCTGAAGGTATTGACCGTCTATGGATTGAGCGAGTCCGATCTGGGCGAGCGCGTTACGCAGGTCGGCGATCATCTGAATGTGCATATCCAGCCTGATCCCTTGCCGCTGCTCAATGTCTTCATACGCAGCGACCAATACAATTTTGTACGCCACGGCGTTCCGGCGTTAATGATCGACGTGGGAGCGGCGCCAGGCTCGCCCGAGGCTGCCACCATCAAGGCGTGGCGCACGGAGCGGTATCACGCGCCTTCGGACGATTCCAACCAGCCGGTGGACTTAGCCACCGCCGCGGGCTATGAGGAAGTCATCCGGGCGCTCACCATTGAAGTTGCCAATGACCCGAAGCGGCCCCAATGGAAGCAGGATAGCTTCTTCCGCCGTTATGCCGAGGCTGCCGCGCCTTAAAGCATCGGCGCTTCTCCAGCAGCGCGGCTTGGCTTCGACACCAGGAGGACGGTGATCACTGGGCTTTGGCGGAGGAATTCAATTCCAACGATTTAGTGGGTGCAACAGCCGCGCTTTGGCGCGGCGCATTGCCCCGCGGCGCGCCGAAGGTGCCGCGCGGCGAAACCGATAGCAAGCGATCGAACAACCCCCGCGAGGCGGTATCGCGATGCATCCACGGCGTGCTCCACTGCAGAGACGGCGCACCGCGCTTACCGGCCTGCAAGGACAACGAACTGGCGTGGCTTTGCCACAGGGTCAGCAGGCGCAGACGATCCTGCGACTTGAACTCGGCCATCTGAAGGGCAAAGGAGGTGTCCTGAAGTCTCGGCATATCCCGCAGCGTGCTTTCTCTGCCACCTGCATTGATTTCCAAGAGGCCGCGCTTTCGCGGCCGGAATTCTGTGGCCGAAAACGCCTCGGGTTCGAGCGCAGCCGGTGCTGTAAGAGACGGCGCGAACCGCATTGGCGTGAACATGGGTGGCGCGAACATGGGTGGCGCGAGCAGGGACGGCGGCAATAAGGGCGCGGCCAATTGCGCGCGCGGCAGCTGAAAACTCGCTGCAGACTCCGCTGCGCACGCCTCGCTGCCGCGTGCCGCGCCGTAAATCGCCAGCGCCATCAGCATGCCGTCGCGAAAACCGAAGCAACGTGTCTGCCAGATTTCTCGCATGCCTGAATGATCCTTCATCGCGGCCGAATGTCCCCGCGAGCATCTCTATTGCGCGGTAAATCATGCGCGACTTGCGTCACATATTTGCGCGTAACGGATCGAGCTTCCAGCGCATCACAACATAACGCTTGGAGATTTCCCCGTTATGTCGTGAATGCAGCGCGATGTTTGAGGCGCGCTTATTCTTCCGGCGAGCGATATTCTGCGCGGCCTTTTTCCCACTCGCGGCCATTGAACGGCTTCACGGACATCGACTCGATGGTGCCCTCATCGATGCAGCGCGCGTTGACGCTGATTCCGTCGGGATGCGAGCGCGGCACATAGAAGGATTTGACGCCGCAGGTGGCGCAAAAGAAATGCTTGGCGACGCCCGTGTTGAACGTGTAGGTGGTAAGCGCATCGCCGCCGCTGAGCAATTTGAAGCGCTCCTTGGGCACGATCAAGTGCAGAAACCCCGCCTTTCGGCACATGGAACAATCGCAGTCGTCGACTTCGATCGCCGCGGGCGCGAGGACTTCGAAACGGACGCGGCCGCAATGACAGCCGCCCAGGTGAGTGCGCATCATTTTTCGATCCTGCGGTCCGGGATGATCCACATGATCGCTACCAGCACGTAAACCGAGATGGCGAGCCACGCATGCCAAAGCGATAGGGCTATCCCGCAAACATACAGCGCGGTGGATAGGCGGCCCTTCACATCCTTGCCGATGGCTTGGGCCAATATCGACGTCGGCCCGTTGTCCCGAATCAGGACGCGCGCAAGAATGAAGTACGCGATCGATGCCATCAGCAGAACGAATCCGTAGGACGCCACCGGTGCCGGCATCAAGGAATTCTCATCCATCCAGGCCGTCACGAAGGGAATCAGCGACAGCCAAAACAGCAAATGCAGGTTCGCCCAAAGGCCGGCGCCGCTGACCCGCTCGGCCGCGTGCAGCATGTGGTGATGATTGTTCCAGTAAATCCCCACGTACACGAAGCTCAACGCATAGCTCAAAAAGATGGGAATGATCGGCAGCAGCGCCTCGAATCCAGGGCCGTGCGGCGTCTTCAGCTCCAACACCATGATGGTGATGATGATGGCAATGACGCCGTCGCTGAAGGCCTCCAGGCGTCCTGTGCCCATGCAAAGCGCTAGTGTTTGTGCTCTTGCGCGGCGAGTTCGTTGATCAAAGCCATCAGCCGATTCGGGTCTCGATTGGTGGCGTCAGCCATGTTCAAGTCGGTGGTGTATTTGCCGTTGATCACGAAGGTGGGCACGGCCGTGACGCGAAAACGCTGCACCAGCTGGTCCGCCCGCTGCATCGCAGTTTCGACGCCCATGTCGTGATAGGACTTCTCGAAGTCAGCGTCCGAAAGTCCGAGTTTTCGGATGAACGACAATTGCACGCGTTCCGCGGAGGCGGCGTTGTTGGGATCAGGCCCGATCAACGGATCGCCGTTCACTTGAATTTCCTTGAATATTTCGCTGTGCAAGTCATTGAGTTTGCCCATGGCCTCGAGCGCGTAAAAAAGCCGCGCCAGGGAGCGATGGCTCTCGTTCCATTCCACCGGCACGCGCGTGAACGTGATGTAAGCCGGCTTGTTCTTGAGCCACGCCGCGACCGTCGGTTCCAGTGCGTAGCAGTGCGGGCAGGCGTACCAGAAGAACTCCAGCACTTCGACCTGGCCCGAGCCGGCGTTGGTGGGCTGCGCCGGCACGATCCGCGTGTAGTTGACGCCGTCCTGCCACTGGCTGGCCGCTGCCTGTGCCGTGCTGCTCGAGGTTGCCGCGGCAACCGTCGAGGCCACGGCTGCCAGCAATTTATTTTGCGCGGTGGTATCGCCCGGCGTTTCCTCCACCTTCTCAGAACCGTCTTCATTGAGCAGCGTCATGGTCAAAGGCTTCGAGGCATCCGCTGCAGTTTTGCCGGGCACGGCGGCCGCCGTGCTCTTCACCGCCGGAGCAGTTGCCGGAGCTGGAGCCTTCGCGGGCGCAAGCCCGGAAGGTTCCTGCTTTCCGCACGCCGCCAATGCCAGCGCCAGGGCGACAGCCCACAATATCGGCAGCGGACGCGCTCGCATCAGCGAATGCCTTGCAAGTAAGAGGCGAGGTTGCGGATGTCCTCGGGCGAGAGACGCTTGGCGATGCTCTGCATGATGCCGTTCGGTCCCGTGGCGCGAGTGCCCGACGCGTAGTCGTTCAACTGCTTCACCACGTACGTGGACTGCTGGCCGCGCAATGCCGGAAATTTAGCCGGTTCATTGCCCTTGCCCGTGGCCCCATGACAGGCCATGCACGCCGGAATGCCGCGTGCTTGATCGCCGCCCCGATACAGCTTCTCGCCCGCAGCCCAATAAGAAGGATCCGCTTCCAGCCCCGTATTGGCGAGACTGTCGAAATACATGCCCAGGTCCGCCATGTCGTCCGCCGTCAAATTCACGGTCATTGGCATCATGACCGGGCTCGAGCGCTTGCCCGTTTTGAAATTATTCAGCTGATCGGCAATGTAATCCGCACCGATGCCGGCGAGGCTGGGCCATTCCGGATTGGTGCTATTGCCGTTGGCGCCATGACAGGCCTGGCAGGTGGCTGCCTTGGTGGCGCCCGCTTCAACGCTGGGCGCGGGGAGCGCCGAAGTCGTGATCAAAGTGCCGGAAATTGTCGCCGCAAGAATCCAAAGCCGCTTCATGACGCCCTAATACCCCATTTTAATGTGACCCGGTGTCAACCCTAAATTGTACACTAGAGTCAATAATTTGCGTCCCGCCGGCGGCCATGACCAGCTATTCCCACGTGAGATTCATGACCAGCGCGGCTGAAGCGCATCAACTTGCGCCGGATTCGGGCAAGGAAATCGCCTTCGCCGGCCGGTCCAATTCGGGCAAGTCCACCGCCATCAATACGATTACCCAACGCGCAGGACTGGCTCGAGTCAGCCGGACTCCGGGCCGCACCCAGCTGATCAATTTTTTTGAGCTTGCGCCCGAACAGCGGTTGGTGGACCTGCCGGGGTACGGATTCGCCAAGGTACCGGAGCGAGTCCGGCTGCACTGGCTCGCCTTGATGGAGCACTATTTCAATGTGCGCGAATCGCTGGTGGGCTTGATGCTGATCGTCGACAGTCGGCGGGGTCTCGGCGCACAGGATGTTGCCATGCTCGAATGGGTGTTGGCGCGCAACCGCTTCGCGCACGTGTTGTTGACAAAAGCAGACAAACTGAATCGACAGGATTCGCTGCGAGTATTGAGGGAAACAGTGGCGGCGGGAAAGGACGCTGCGGTATCCGCGCAACTATTTTCAGCGCACAACAAACAAGGCATCGAGGAAGCGCGCGAGGTGATGGATCGCTGGTTGGAACGCACATAAAAAAGCCCCGATGGGCGCTTTTGGCAACCATCGGGGCAGACCAACCCGGCATGGGGATGACAAACCGGGTCATGCTCGCTCAGGGAGAAGAGCGAGGAGCGTCTTAAACGCTCAATTGGTTAGATGGGGATGATGCTCGAAAGTTCCAGTCCTTTGAATGCCAATTTTTTTAAAGCTGCTTCTACAGCGGGGCAACTCTTTGTTACAGCGAATATTGCGCTTTTTTTAGCTGTTGCGCACGCGTTTAGTGTGCTTCATCCCAATTGCGGCCAACCCCTACATCCACTTTGAGTGGTATCGATAAATCCGCTGCACGGATCATGTGTGTCCGTGTTTGTCCTACAATTGTTTCAATCGCTTCGTCCGCCACTTCGAGCACCAGCTCATCGTGGACTTGCATGATGAGGCGCGCCGGCACGCGCGAGCTTTGCAGCCAAGAGTCCACTTCGATCATCGCGCGTTTGATGATGTCCGCCGCCGTTCCTTGCATGGGCGCGTTGATGGCGCTGCGCTCCGCGTATTGGCGCAATGCAGCGTTGCGCGACTGGATCTCCGGAAGATAGAGCCTGCGGCCAAATACAGTTTCCACATAGCCGGTCTCGCGCGCTTGGCGCCGCGTCTCCTCCATGTAGCGTCGCACGCCCGGATACCGTTCGAAATAAAGATCCATGTATTTTTGCGCATCGCTGCGGCCAATGCCCAATTGACGGGCGAGCCCGAATGCGGACATGCCATACATGAGTCCGAAGTTGATCGCCTTGGCGGAGCGGCGCTGATCGGCGCTCACCTGGTCGAGCGGCGTTGAGAAGACCTCCGAGGCGGTCGCCTGATGCACGTCGCGATCGTCCGCGAACGCGCGTAGCAATGTCGCATCGCCCGACAGGTGCGCCATGATGCGCAGCTCGATCTGCGAATAGTCGGCCGCAACCAGCGAGTGTCCGGGAGGCGCAATGAAGGCTTGCCGGATGCGCCGCCCTTCCTGCGTGCGGATCGGGATGTTCTGCAAATTCGGATCCTGCGATGACAGCCTCCCCGTGGCCGCTACGGCTTGGTGGTAGGAGGTGTGAATGCGGCCTGTCGCAGCATTGATCTGCAGCGGCAGATTGTCGGTGTACGTGGACTTGAGCTTCGCCATGCCCCGATATTCCAGAATCAATCTCGGCAAGGGATAGGTCTCGGCCAATTCCTCGAGCACGTCCTCGGCGGTCGACGGCTGACCCGTCGGCGTCTTGCGCATCACGGGTATGCCGAGCTTGCCGAACAGGATTTCCTGCAGCTGTTTCGGCGAGTCGACGTTGAAGACGCCGCCGGCTTCCTTGTGCGCCTGGGTCTGCAGCTCCAACATGCGTATCGCCAGTTCGCTGCTCTGTGCCTTGAGAAGCGCGCGATCCACCAGCACACCCGCGCGTTCCATGCGAAACAACACCGGCACCAGCGGCTGCTCGATGTTTTCGTAGACGGATTTCAAAGCTGGAACCGCTTCGATTTGCGGCCAGATTGCCTGGTGCAGCTGCAGGGTGATGTCCGCGTCTTCGGCCGAATATTCCGCGGCCCGGTCGACATCCACCTGATTGAATGTGATTTTCTTCGCTCCCTTGCCGGTGAGCTCTTCGAAGTGAATGGTCTTCACGCCAAGATATCTAATGGCGCTCGCATCCATATCGTGGCGCGTCGCGACGCTGTTGAGCACATAGGACTCCAGCATGGAATCGAAGCGCTGGCCATTGAGCGCGATGCCGTAGTTTGCGAGCACGTGCGCGTCGTACTTCAAATGATGGCCCAGCTTGGCCTTGGTCATATCCTCGAGCATCGGTTTGAGCGCGGCGAGCACTTTGTTGCGATCCAGCTGATGCGGCGCGCCCGCGTAGTCGTGCCCCAACGGCACATACGCGGCTTCTCCCGCGGCGACAGCGAACGATACGCCGACGATTTGCGCGCGCATGTAGTCCAAGCTATCGGTTTCCGTGTCGAAGGAAACCAGCGGCGCTGCGCTGAGCTTCGTCAGCCAGATATCGAGCTCTTCCTCCGACATGACCTTGTGATAATCGCGCGGCGCCGGCGTGCTGACCACGGCAAGGGCCGTTGCAATCCGGTTGCCGCCGCTGTCGGCAGTCTCGGCAACGATCACGTCGATCTCGGCGGCCGCTTCGGCCGCCGCTTCTACGTCGGGACCCAACGATTTAAGCAGTGCTCGCAACTCCATCCGCGTGTACAACTCGCGCAGCCGAGGCAGGTCGGGCGCGCCGGCGCTCAGCTGTTCGGCGGTCACTTCCAGAGCCAGCGTGGTATCGATCGTGGCGAGCTTGCGCGACAGCTCCAGTATGGGCAGTTCGTTGCGCAGGTTCTCGCCGACCTTGCCGCCGATATCGGCGGCATGCGCGATCAAGGCATCGAGGGTCTGGTATTGGTTCAACCATTTCGCCGCGGTCTTCTGTCCCACGCTGGTAACGCCGGGAATGTTATCCGAAGAGTCGCCGACCAAAGCCAGGTAATCGACAATCTGCTCCGGAAACACGTCGAACTTTGCTTTCACGCCGATTCGGTCGAGGCGTGTGTTGCTCATGGTGTTGAGCAATTCGACATTGGGTCCCACCAACTGCGCCATGTCCTTGTCGCCCGTGGAGATCAGCACTTTGAAGCCTGCATCCGCGCCTTGCTTGGCGAGCGTGCCGATCACATCGTCCGCCTCGACGCCGGGCACGCGCAGCAACGGCACGCCCATCGCCGCAACGACGTCGTACAGCGGCTGGACCTGCGCTCTCAGATCATCCGGCATCGGCGTGCGATGCGCCTTGTACTGGTCGAACAAATCATCTCGAAAGGTACGGCCAGGCGCATCGAACACAACTGCGATGCGATCGGGCGCCTCTTCCTTGATCATCTTGTTGAGCATGTTGAGAACGCCCAGCACGGCGCCCGTCGGCTCGCCGCGCGAATTGGTCAAAGGGGGCAGCGCGTGAAATGCGCGATACAGATAGCCCGAGCCGTCGACCAGAATAAGCTTACGTGCGCTCATGATCGCAACTCCCGCTTAAGGGTGCGTCAATTCCGCGGGTTGCGGCGTACTCGGCGGGGTACTCGGCGGCGGAGTTGCCGGCGCGGTAGCGGGCGGAGGCGCGGGAGACGCAGGGCTAG
>Ga0208985_1000068_pt1 | contig 10949 bp, 10 predicted proteins | sample MedBloCARef_O1_FD_187853 | JGI IMG/M metagenome (GOLD analysis project Ga0208985, IMG submission 187853) | Forest soil microbial communities from El Dorado National Forest, California, USA - Mediterranean Blodgett CA Ref_O1 (SPAdes) (version 2) | ecosystem: Environmental > Terrestrial > Soil >...
CGTCGTAAATCCCCGGCAGCTTCTCGAGCGACAGGGAATGCATGCCATGGTCAGCGAGGTTGAGCAACAGCAGCGATTGCGGAGCCGGTGGGTTTCGGCCAACCCGCAGACGCTCCTTTTCAGGCTCTTCGTAGCCTGACTCGGTGACGTAGCGCGTCAACTGACCTTCACGTCCCCTGACGTGGGATTTGGGCTCGGTGACCACCAGCAGCCAGCGCGCATCCGGAGACAACTCAGTGCCGCGAATGACCACCTCATCGCCAAGATAGAAAGGCTGCACGGCGCGGGTCGCGTCGGCTTTCTGCATCGCCTCGTCGTGTTTTCGGACGATCTCGGCCTCATCATGCAAGCGCTTCAGTGTCGCGAAAGTGCGCAATTGCATCTCGCGCAAATCGTCCGCCGCAGGCGGCGCATTCGGATCCTTTTCCGCCTTGACGATGGCCGCAGGCGAAGTCACGCCGCTCGCGAAGTCGTGCACAAACCAGTCGGTGTCGATGCGGAAACTCAGCAATTTCCCGTCCGCAGAAAAATGCGGTTCGGATTTGGCCTGCGCTGAGCGCGTAATTTGCGTCAGGCGGCCGCTGCTCAAGTCGCGCACAAAAATATTGCGATGGCGCAAGAAAGCCGCGCGTTTGCCGGCGCGATCGTACAGCGCCGGTCCATCCGCATTCGCTTCTCCGGCCGCATCCAGGACTTCATCTTTATTGCCGGCGGCATCGATGCGGTGCAGATCGACGATGGGCGACCCGCTGCGCTTCAGGGAGTAATACACCGCGCGGCCGTCGGCGGACCAATAGGCGTCTTTCACGGGCGGACCTATCCAATCCGGATCGGCCATGATCTTTTCGAGCGACAAGCCCGGTGGTGCGGCATCACTGCTGGGAGCGGCGGCGGCCGCCGCTGCCAAAAAAGCCAACATCGAACCCGCACACCACAGATGTTTCATTGATTACCGCCTGACTAAATTGTTGATTGCACGAATGCAACGCCGCTTGCTTTGGGCAATAGGCGCCGCCCAGTTTAACGGGCGTTACAGAGGTGCATGGGGAGAAATTCGAGCGGCACGTCCCTCGCAGCGGCCGCGGCAGCATGAACGCGCCGGCGCGGCTCATCCCTCAAGGAGCCTGGTTTCCGCGCGCTAGTTCGGAGGCCGATCCGGTGCGGGCCTCGGGGCCGGCTTGGTGTCCGGCCGTGACGGTCCGCTGTCCGGTCTACCCGGCCGCGTATCCGGGCGTGACGGCCTCGTGTCAGGCCGCGTCGGCCTGCCATTGCCGGGGTTGGGCCGCGGCGGCGGCGACGGGCGTTCGGGCGGCCGGGTCACGGGCGGTCTCGGTCGTGGCGGCGGCGGACGAGGACGCGGCGGCGGACTCGGGCGCACCGGCGGCCGGGGACGCGACGGTGGGGGGCGCGGCCGGTGCGGCGGCGGCGGACGATGCATCCAATAATCGCGACGCCCATACCATGGGCGTCCGGCGTAGTACCGTCCCCAGTAGTCGCCGAGGCTGAAGGCGACGATACCGAACCCCAATTGCGCTCCGAATTCAATGACCGGAACGCGGCGGCTCTGGTAGTCGGAATACAGGTAGTTGCCGTAAACCCAGCCGCGATTGCCTTCCCAGTCGACATCGCACCAAGTCCAGTCATCGAGACAACCGTTGAGATTCAACAACGCGTTGGGCGGAATGGTGATTACCATCGGATAGTCGGAACTCGGCCCGGCCCTGAGGTGTACCGCCCCTTGCGTGTAGGCACTGGCAGCCCAGACAGAAGATCCGTATCCAATGGCGATCAAGCCCACGAGCAATAGCGACACACGCTTCATGACACCACCTGCGTTTGCTGTTCCCTCGCGCGCAAGTGTGAGCCCATTGCGTTAGGCCCGCAACGCTGGCTGCCGTTAGGCAGTTCTCTTACGCCCATGCAGCCGGGTGACGAGTTCCGCCTCGACGCGGCTCAAGCCGTATTGCTGCGTCAATCTGCCGGAGTCCGTGCCGCGGCGCGCGGAATCGATTGCCTCATCGAAGCTCGGCGCCGAGCCGCGAAGTTCCACCAGCTCCACGCGATCCGCGACGCCTGCGCAGTCGTGCTCGATGCGTTTGACGCGCCGGCCGGTGCGCAAGCTGATCGAGCCCACGACCTCGAGCTCGCGCCGCATGGCGCCAACACTCGATTCGAGCGCGAGATAACGCCTCTGCAAGCGGCGCAACGAGATGGTCAGCATGCAGATGGCGGCCAGCGCGCAGGCGCCGAGCGCCGCGCCGCCAACGGCGATGAGACTCATGATGTCGAAGCTGATCATGTCAGGCGTACTCGTCTATTTTTGATTTGGGGGGCCGCGGCCCTGCCCCGGATTCGGGAGTGTCGGCGGATTTGGACGCCGGTCTGTCCGGACCCTGGTCAGAACGCTGCCGCCGCTCCTTGTCGTCTTTGGAGGATCGCCGGTCGGCGATCGGCAGTGCCGGGAAAAGTCCTGAATTACTTAAGCGGTCAACTTCACTCATTGCGTGACCTCGCTCATGGGGATTTGGGCAACTCTTCTGTGGCTGGTTTCGCTTGCTTCGTCAAAACGGTTCTTTCCAAGTCAGCGGGCGGCACGCGCACCATCAGCCGGTTGGTTGCGCTGCCGCCGTCGGCCAATTCGATGCCCGGCGCGGCGGTCCCCGGCGTGTCGGGCGTGACTCTCGCCGTGGTGGTCTGCGTCGGCGACACGGCCTCGAGCACCAGGACCGCAACGCGCCGATTTGCGTTGCGCCCGTCGGCGGAGGCGTTCGGTTGACGCGGATGAAACTCGCCGAATCCCACGATTTCCAGCCGCAGCGGATCGATGCCTTGTTTGGTGAACTGATGCACGACGCTGGCGGCACGCGCGGCGGACAATTCCCAGTTGGACGGAAAGGCGCCGGTATGGATCGGCCGATCATCCGTGTGTCCCTCGACACGGATCGGATTGGGGAAGGGCTTCAATACTTCCGCCAGCTTGTCGAGCACCGGTTCGGCGGACGTCGAGAACGCGCCCGACCCGCTCGGAAATAAAATGTCGGTGTTGATCTCGATTTCCAGCCACATATTTTCGCGCCGCACGGTGATCAGCTTGGCATCGATCAACGCGCGCATCGCATCCTGCACCTGGCGTTCCATGCGTATCAGGGATCCGGGAATGTCGGCCGACGCAGGCGCCGGCATCGGCCGCGGCGAATCCTCCTGGCCGTTGACTTTGATCAGCGCCGTGGGCTGGATTCCGATCAAGGGTTTCTCGCCGCCCTTGCCGGGTTCCGGCGCGCCCATGTTCACCGGCCGCATGCTCTTCGGCGCGCCGTTGAACGCGGCGATCATTGCGTCGGAGAGCACGCGAAATTTTCCTTCATTGACCGACGACATGGCGTACATCACGGTGAACAGCGCGAACAGCAGCGTCACCAGGTCGCCGTAGGGGATGGCCCAGGCTTCGTGATTCACATGATCTTCGTGCTTTTTCTTGCGGGCCATGGCTGTCGCTAGTGGTGGAAGTACCCTTGCAATTTCGATTCGATGTTGCGCGGATTCTCGCCCTGTGCAATCGCGATGAGTCCTTCGATGACCATGGTGCGTACCTGCGATTGACCGTGAATCACGGCTTTGAGTTTGTTGCCCATGGGCAGGAACAAAAGGTTGGCGAACGCAATGCCGTAGATGGTCGCAATAAATGCCGCCGCGATGCCGTGGCCCAGCTTCGAAGGATCGTTGAGGTTCTGCATCACTGCCATCAAGCCCATGACCGCGCCGATGATGCCGAGGGTCGGCGAATACACGCCCATGGATTCAAAGACCTTCGCGGCCTGCGTGTCGAAGTGTTCCATGGTGTCGAGTTCGATTTCCATGCTCGAGCGGATCGCATCCGGCTCGCCGCCGTCGACCAATGACTGCAAACCCTTTTTCAGGAATTCGTCTTTTTCGTTTTCGACCGCGGATTCCAAGCCGAGCAATCCCTGCTTGCGCGCGATGTTGCTCCATTCGACGATCTTTTCAATCATGCCGGCCGGATTGTTGGCCGGCGGCTTGAACACCCACGAGACGATCTTCCAGGCGCGCAAAAAAGTCGCCATGGGCGTTTGCACCAGGCTGGCGGCCAGCGTGCCGACCACCACGATGACGAAGGCGGCGCTGCCGACCAGCGCACCGGCGCTGCTGCCCTTCAAGATCGCACCGCCGATGATCGCTATCAGCGCAAGCACGATGCCAATGATGCTTAAGATATCCATGAATCAGGCCGGCGACAGCCACTCCGCCAACCGCGCCCGCAAGCGCACCAGTGCCTGGCCGTGGATCTGGCACACCCGGGATTCCGAGACTTCGAGCACCTCGCCGATCTCCCGCAAATTCATGTCGTCGTCGTAGTACAAGGAGAGCACCATTTTCTCGCGCTCCGGCAGCAGGTTGATTGCGCCCGCCAGCGCGCCGCGAAAACCCGCGTCTTCCATCTCGTCCAGGGGTCCCGGACCCTCATCGCGCGCATGATCCGCCGGGCTTGATTCATCCTCGCTCGATCCGATCTGATCGAAGCTGAACAGCCGGCAACTCGCGGCATCCTGCACCAGCTTGTGGTATTCCTCGATCGACACGCCCAGTCCTGCGGCGATGTCGGTAGGCGTGGCGTCCTGGCCTTTTTCGTTCTCGATCTTGCGCACGACATCCGCCATCTCGCGCATGTTTCGATGCACCGAGCGGGGCGTCCAATCGGACTTGCGCACCTCATCGAGCATTGCGCCGCGTATGCGGATGCCGGCATAGGTTTCGAAATTGGCGCCCTTGGTGGCGGAATAGTGCTTCGCCGCATCCAGAAGGCCGATCATCCCGGCTTGGATCAAGTCGTCGACTTCCACGTTCGGGGGCATCCGGCTGACCAGGTGATAGGCAATGCGTTTCACCAGATCGGCATGTCTAAACACCAATTCCTGCTGGGGCACCTGATCGACCGGGACGTGATCGTCCGTAAGCGGTTTCGCGCCGCGTTTTTGAGTGTTCGTGTACTGTGTGCTTGCTCTCATTGCAATACCGTCGAGGGAGCAATCCTGGCCCCCACCATTCGTTCGACAAAGAACTCAAGGTGACCTCGTGCCCCTTGGGGCACAGACCACTTATCGGCTTTAGAGGCCAGATTCTTGAGCGCAATGGACGAAATTGATGCCGGGTATGCGTCCACCACGGCCGTCTGGCGCTGCACTGCACGACGCAGATAGTCGTCAAACGGTACCGAACCGGCGAACTCCAGGGTCACATTGAGAAACCGGTCACAGACTCGCTTAATTTTCTGGAAAAGATCGGGCCCTTCGCCGGATCTGCGGGTCTGATTCGCCAGCACCTGAAAGCGCTGCACGCCGTGCTCGCGGCTCAGCACTTTGATCAAGGCATAGGCATCGGTGATCGAGGCCGGTTCGTCGCAAACCACCACGAGCACATGATGCGCCGCCTGGCTGAACGTCATGACGCTGTCGTGCAGCCCCGCCGCGGTATCCACCACCAGGACTTCGACCTGGTGATACAGATCGCTGAACGCGCGGATGATTCCCGCATGCTCTGCCGGCGATAGAGTCGCCATGCGCTTGATGCCCGAGGCGGCGGGCACGATTTGCAGTCCGTGCGGGCCGGTAACGATCGCGTCCTCCAGCGCGCAGTCGCCCTGGATGACATTTCCCAGATGAAATCGCGTATGCAATCCCAATACCACGTCCACATTGGCCAACCCCAAGTCGGCATCCACCAGCATCACGTCGCGGCCTTGGGCGGCGATCGACACCGCCAGATTGGCGGAAACCGTGGTTTTGCCGACACCGCCTTTGCCGCCGGTCACGGCAATGACCTTGACCGGACGTGAGGAATTGAGTTCGGCCAGGGCTTGGGCTTGTTCGGGTGACAATCTGGACTCACGCATGGGCAGTTGCTCGGCCGAATGCGCGGGCCAATGACGCTTCGTTGCGGGCCCGCGGCACGCGCTCCTTGAGCTGCAATGCCGCTCGAATCAGCCATACGCGCTTTTGATTCGCGGCGTGCAAATCCTCAGGCACCCTCTGACCATCGCACACATAGGCAATCTTCAGTTTATGGCGCAGCACCGCCGAAATTGCGGCGCCCAAACTGGCAGCCTCATCGACCTTCGTCAGGACGCAGGCGGCGGGAGTCACTCCCGCGAAGGCGCGAACGATTTCGTCGAGCGCCTGGCCCTCGCCTTGCGCGGGCAGCGCCAACAGGACCCGCGCGCGCGCGGCCCCGAGTTTCAGCGCCGCCAATTGTTCAGTCAGGCGCACATCGCGCGGCCCCATGCCTGCGGTGTCGATCAGAATCAATTTCTTGGCCTTGAGCCGCTCGAGCACGCGCGCCAATTCCTGGCCGCTGTTGGCGGCATGCATGGGCGCGCCGAGAATTCGCGCGTAGGTCGACAACTGTTCGCGTGCGCCGATTCGATATCCGTCCGTGCTCACCAGCGCCAGGTCCTGGCTGCCATGCTGCATGGACCAGCGGGCCGCAAGCTTGGCAATCGTCGTCGTCTTGCCGGCGCCGGTGGGACCCACCACGGCGGTGATGCCGCCCGTGATGCAGGTGAGGTCATTCATCACGGGCAGGTATTTGACGAGAAGCGCCAGCGGAATGTGCGAAGGATTCTGCAGGTTCGTGCGGCGCGGAGTAAGCGTCGCCAGCGCCATGGCCACATCAGGCGCGATATCCATTCCCGACAGCTCTTCCAGAACGCGCGCTTGCAGAGGTTCGCGCAAGCGCTTGTCGCTCCACGTCATGCCGGCAAGACCAGTTTCCAAAAGTCGGCGCAAGTCCTGCAGTTCGCGCTGCATGGCGCCGTAATTCGAGTCCGCAGCGGCGGGCGGCGGCGCTGCACGCCTTACTGGCGGCGCCGACGCCGGCGCCGGCGTTGCCTTTGCGAGCGGCGTTGCCGCGTGCGGTATAAGCTTGGCTGCTGCAATGGGCGGGGGAGCCGCCGGCGCGATCGGCGCGGGCGCGGCAGCCGCGACAACAGGCGCAGCGGCCGCAACGATGGGCGCGGCGGGCTGCGCCGGGCGCACAGGAGCCATATGCGCCAACAGAGCCTCGTCATAATCCACGGCCGCGATGACTTCGATGCCGTCGTCGCCGCGCCGGCTCGACAGGATGACGGCATCCGGTCCCTGCTCTGCCCTCACCAGGGCGAGCGCCGCGCGCATGCTGGCCGCCGTGTATCGTTTGATTTTCATGTCAACCTCCGTGAATCACTCATGTCTAGCGTCCCACCGCCGCAATCACGCGAATGCGGCGGTTTTCAGGAATTTCGTTGTAGGCAAGCACCGTTAGCGAGGGCGTGGTATGGCGCATCAAGCGCGCAATCCAGGGACGAATTTTCGGCGCCACCAACAGCACCGCCGGCTCGCCCGCCGCATCCTGGCGCCGCGCGCTGTCGCCGAGCGCAGTTTGAATTCTGTCGGCAAGACCCGGCTCAAACCCCGGCGAAGCGTCGCCGCCGCCGGCCATGGAGTCTTGCAGCACCTGCTCGAGCGCGGGATCCAAAGTGATCACCGGCAATTCCTGGCGCAGGCCGCCGATGTTTTGCACGATGGTGCGGCCCAAGGCCACGCGCACGGCGGCCACCAACGCCACCGGGTCCTGAGTCTTGGGCGCAAGCTCCGCGAGCGTCTCGCAGATGGTGCGCAAGTTGCGGATCGGCACCCGCTCCAGCAACAAGTACTGCAGCACCTTCACCACGACGCTCATGGGCAAGAGCTTGGGCACCAGGTCCTCGATCAACTTCGGCGCGGTTTTCCCCAAGCGGTTGAGCAACTGCTGTACTTCCTCGTGACCCAACAGCTCGTGGGCGTGGGATTGCAGCAAATGACTCAGGTGCGTCGCAATCACGCTGCTGGCGTCCACCACGGTGTAGCCTTGGGATTGCGCTTGCTCGCGCCGCGCCTTGTCGATCCAAATCGCGTCGAGGCCGAAGGCGGGATCCTTGGTGGCCGAACCCGGCATCGTGCCCGAAACCTGTCCCGGGTTGATCGCCAATTCACGATCGGGAAACACTTCGGACTCGCCCACCGGCGCGCCCAGAATCGTGATGCGGTAGGAATTCGGTCCGAGCTCCAGGTTGTCGCGGATGTGAACCGCCTGAACCAGGAAACCCAGCTCTTCCGACAACTTCTTGCGCACGCCCTTGATGCGTCCCATGAGTTCGCCGCCTTGATTGCGGTCGACCAAGGGAATCAGCCGATAGCCGACCTCCAAGCCGATGAGATCGACCGCCTCGACATCGTCCCAGGACAGCTCTTTTTGTTCCGTCGGCGTTGCCTGCGAAGCGGCAGGCGCCGCGGCAACGACGGCTTTAGGCAAAGGGCGCCTCGCCAACATGTAGGCGCCCGCCGCGCACAGCGCCGCCATTGCCAGAAACACGAAGTTGGGCATGCCCGGAATGATGCCGAGCAGCGCCAAGATGCCGCTGGTGACCCCAAGCGCGCGCGGCTGTCCCAGAACTTGAGCCATTATCTGCTGACTCATGTCGTGCGGCCGCGAGACGCGCGTGACCAAGATGGCCACGGCAACCGACAACAGCAGCGCCGGAATTTGCGCCACCAGGCCATCGCCGATGGTGAGCAAGGCGTAGGTGCGCCCCGCATCCGCCAGCGACATGCCATGTTGCGCCGCGCCGATGATCGTGCCGCCGAATAGATTGATGAACACGATCAGAATTCCGGCGATGGCGTCGCCGCGCACGAACTTACTGGCGCCGTCCATGGCGCCGTAGAAGTCTGCTTCTTCGCGGACTTCCTGGCGCCGAACGATCGCTTCGGCCTGGGTGATGATGCCGGCATTCAAATCGGCGTCGATCGCCATTTGCCGCCCGGGCATGGCGTCCAGGGTAAATCGCGCGCTGACCTCGGAGATGCGGCCGGCGCCCTTGGTGATGACGACGAAATTGATGATCACCAGGACGGTGAACACCACCATGCCCACGGCATAGTTGCCGCCGACGACGAAGTGGCCGAACGCTGCAATGACATGGCCCGCCGCCTGCGCGCCGGTGTGGCCATTGATGAGCACGATGCGCGTCGAAGCCACATTCAAGCCGAGACGCAGCAGCGTCGCGCCCAACAGCACGGTCGGAAAGGTCGCGAATTCGAGCGCGCGCCGCACATAGATGACGGCCAGCAAGATCATCAAGGAGAGGGAAATATTGAAGGTGAAGAATACGTCCAACAGGAATGCCGGCAGCGGCAGCACCATCATGGCCAGCACGACCATCACCAGCACCGGCACACCGAGGCCGTTGCGCGCGAACTCTCCGAAGGTTGTCACGGCGGCGCGCGCGTTCATGCGTCTGAATACTCGTCGCCGACCTTGGGATCGGGCCGGCTAACGCGGGCCGCAATCGTCGGATTCAGCGTGCGGACGCGGAATATGTACGACAGCACCTGTGCCACGGCGACGTACAGGCCATTCGGAATTTCCTTGTTGAGATCGGTCGAGCGATACAGCGCGCGCGCCAGCTTGGGCGCTTCGAACACGGGCACGCGGTGTTCTTCGGCGATGCGGCGGATGTTGTGCGCGACCAGATCGACGCCCTTTGCCAGAACGACGGGCGCGCGCATCTTTTTCGGGTCATATTTGAGCGCCACCGCGAAGTGGGTTGGGTTGACGATCACCACATCGGCGGTCGGCACCTTGTGCATCATTCGGCGGCGCGCCAATGTTTGCTGCATTTGGCGTATGCGCTGCTTGATCTCCGGCCGGCCGTCCAATTCCTTGGACTCGTCGCGCAATTCTTGGCGCGTCATGCGCAGGGCGCGTTTGAATTGAAATATCTGCAGCGGCACATCGACGATGGCCACCAGCGCCAACGATGCGCACAGCCATACAAAAGCCCAGCTCAACAAGCCCGCGCCGCGCGACACGGCGGTGCGCGGCGCCATTCGCGCCAGCGCCAGAACATCGCCGAATAACCAGCTGACGATGCCCGCGCAAACAGCGCCTACGACGAAGCATTTCAGCAATGCCTTTGCCAATTCCGAGACGCCGTGCAGTCCAAACAAGCGTTTGATGCCGGACAGCGGGCTCAACCTGGAGAAATCCGGGGCCAGCGCCTGAGTGCTGAAATTCCAGCCTCCGAGGGCCACCGATGCCAACAACACCATGACGATGAGCGCACCGAACACCGGCAATATTGCAGTCAGCGCACTGATGCAGGCTTCGCCGAGCGACGCCTGCATCGCATCGGTGCTGCGCAGCGTCTGGCCGCTGAAGGATAGCGAGCGGCGCATCATCTGCGCCAGATGCGATGCCGCGGTTCCACCGACCGCCACCAGTGCCGCGCTGCCGCCGATCATGGTGGCGAAATTCGTGAGTTCGCGCGAACGCGGCAGCTGGCCGCGCTCACGCGCTTCTTGCAGGCGTCGTTGCGAAGGTTCTTCGGTGCGTTCCCCGCCCATCTCGGATTCAGCCATCAGGGCACTCCCGAGGCCGGCACGCCGACCAATTCCGAAACGGCCATGAGCGCGCTATTAATAAGAGTGTTGATGCCCGACATGATGCCGTCGAGGCCGGCAAGCAGAACAAAGAAGCCGCTCGCCAAGGTAATGGTGAAACCGATGCCGAACAGGTTGAGTTGCGGCGCCGCCCGGGTTACGACGCCGAGCGCCAGATTGACGATCACCAGCGCGATGACGGCCGGCAGCGCGATCAGCAGGCCCGTTTCGAATATGCGCCCGCCCCAGGTCGCGACCGACGGCAGGAAGCCGTGGTCGAAATTCGCCGCGCCGATGGGCAGCGACTGAAAGCTGCTCGCGAGCGCTCCCAGCAGCATCAGGTGGCCGTTGATCGCGAGGTAGATGAGGGTGCCGAATATCAAGAACATTTGGCCGAGCACTGTGGTATTTGCGCCGTGCTGCGGATCGACCAAGGTCGCGAAACCCAGGCCCATCGTCATCGAAATCGTCTGGCCG
>Ga0208985_1000069_pt1 | contig 10916 bp, 11 predicted proteins | sample MedBloCARef_O1_FD_187853 | JGI IMG/M metagenome (GOLD analysis project Ga0208985, IMG submission 187853) | Forest soil microbial communities from El Dorado National Forest, California, USA - Mediterranean Blodgett CA Ref_O1 (SPAdes) (version 2) | ecosystem: Environmental > Terrestrial > Soil >...
CGGCTCCCACCGTCGCGCCCGGCGGCGTTGCCCGCGCGCTTGCGCCTGAGACCGTCAAATTCCCGATGCGCCCTTCGGCGCTCTGCGCATGCAGCGGCCCCGCGCATGCCGCCAGCAGCAACAGTCCCAACGCGCGCAGCTTCCTTACCACTTCACCACGCCGAAATACCAGGTGCCCAGGATCACGAAACCGAAAGCTATGCGATACCAGGCGAATACCTTGAAATTGTGCGCGCTCACATAACGCAGCAAGGCGCGCACCGCGAACATCGCGCTGATGAAGGAGGCAATCGAGCCCACGCCGATCACCGCCAGATCGTTGACGTTCAGCAGGTGCCGCGCCTTGTAGAGCTCCAGCACGGTCGCGCCGAAAATCGTCGGGATGGCGAGAAAAAATGAAAATTCCGTGGCAGCCGGCCGCGATAGGCCGCGCAACAAGCCGCCCATGATGGTAGCGCCCGAACGCGAAGTGCCGGGGATCATGGACAGTGTCTGCGCGATGCCGATCCACAGCGCGTCGGGCGGCTTGATGCCGTCGACCGAGTCCACCCGCGCGGCGCGCTTGCGGCTTTCAATCCACAGAATCAGGACGCCGCCGACGATGAACGCCGTGGCGACCGGCACCGGCGCGAACAGATACTTCTTGATGGTGCTGATGAAAATAACGCCCAGCACCGCGGCCGGCAGGAACGCCAGCAGCAGATTCAATGTGAACAGCTGCGATTTACGGTCCCGCGGCAGCGTCGCAACCACGGTCCACAGCCGCTGACGGTACAGCCAGCAAATCGCCAGGATGGCGGCGAATTGGATCACGATCTCGAAAACCTCGCCCTTCTCATCGTTCCAGTTGAGCAGGCTGCCGACCACGATCAAATGCCCTGTGCTCGAGACCGGCAGAAATTCCGTCAGTCCCTCGACGACCCCGAGTATCAGGGCCTTGATCGCAACTATCAGATCCACTTGTCCACCCGTATTTGCCGTATTTGACCCAAAAAAAAACGCCCCGGCCGCCGTGAAGCGGTCGGGGCGTTATACCAATAATATTACTTGCTTGCCGCGGCAGCAGTTGAGGTTTTCTTGGTGTGCTTCTTGGCGCTGGTGTGCTTGTGCGTCTTGGCAGCAGGAGCGCTGGCACCGGCAGCAGCCGGGGTGCCCGCGGCAGGCGCGTCGGCAGCCATGGAGGCGGCGGCGAAGCCAAAGGTCAACAGGGCGGTGGTAATCAGGGTCGCAGACTTCTTCATGAGATCTCCAAACGGTGGTGTGGGCTTAAGCGCTGCGAAGAATACGACGGAATCCGGTGTTTCGGCCGAGATGAAGATCATTTCACAATGGGTGGATTGCGCAGCGCCTGGGTCTTGCGCACATGCCACACCAGGTAGGCCACCACGGCAACATTTGCCAGCAAGATCAAAACCTTGCCGATGGTCGGGCGCAGAAATATTTCCCAGGCCTCGAGCGGAATGAGCGAGGCGGTAATGATGGTGGTAAGCCATTCCGCCCAGCGCTTCTCCATCCACAGACCGATCCCCTCGACCGCAAAGACCGCGGCATAGGCCAGCGTCACGATGCGCAGCGCGTGGATTCGCGACACGCTCAAACCGCTGAACCACTCCAGCAGCTGGCCCACGATGCGGTGCTCCAAACCGTAGGGCCTCGCCTGAGCCCAAGAGAGCAGCTTTGCCGCGAGCGATGCATCTCGCAATCGCAGCTCCCCGTACGCGACACCCAGCAGCAGGATCACCTTCACCAGCTTGTAAAGAGCGATGGTGCGCAGGACGCCAAAGCGCGGCTTCTGCGCTTTCTCCGCCGGGATTGTCATGAAGGTTTAGGCCTGACCCGCTGGCGGCTGAAAATCCAGCGTCGCATCCAGAAGCGCGGGGATGTCGAAAACCGCCCGCTCGTTGTCCAGCACCAAGGGTGCAATTCCGGCTGCCGCCACCAATGCAGCCGGCACTTGGATGCGATCGTGGTCGCGGGTGACGGTCCAGGTTTCCAGCCGCTTGTCCTGGAACGCCAGATTGAGCGCGCTCCAGCGCAGCAACGCGGCGCGCGCCAGCGGGGTGTCGCCGCCCCAATGCCGTTGCGCCAACGCCATCGCTGAGCCCGCCGCGATTTCGCTATGCGGCAGCGTCATGAGATCTTGAATGTATTTGACCATCTCGTCCGGCGGAACATTCAAGGTCAGGTAGGGCGCCATCTCGGTCATGCTGTTATTTTAAGTCGGATTCTCCAGACTGAACATGGCATTCTCGTCATCATAGGCGAATGCCTCGGCATAGCGGCCCCAACTCACCACCGCGCGCAGGCTCTGTTCGGCGGCATCTTCGGCCATAAAGTCCTCTAATTCGTCGATAAACCGGCTGCGTCGCGCGGAATGCGAAGCCCGCTCGTCCAGCACCCGGCGAATATGCGAGGCCAGCGGCACATAGGTCAGCAAGTGGCGCGTGAATATTCGTTTGCGCTCATCGAGCGCGCCATGGGCGAAAGCCAACCCGTCCTCGGTCAGTTTCAAATCGCCGCCTTCCAGCTCGGCAAAACGCAGCATTTGCAGGGTTTCAGCCACCGGAAACAATTCGTCGATTTCCATGGTCAGGTCCGAGGCAATCTCCGGCAGGTCGGCCTTGCCGTTGAACGGCGGCGCGGCGACGGTTTCCATCAAACCTGCCAACAGGTTGGAAGACACATGCGGCAGCACGCTGCCGATCCCCAGTCCCGGAAAATTCTCCTTGCGGCCGGGCGCGCCGCCCGCCGGGCGCGCGGTCATGGCGACATAAATGTGCTCCACCAGCTCGCGGAAACTCGGGTCGAGGCGATTGCGCGGCTGCGGCAGCGTCACCTTGATCTCGCTCAAAATGCGTCCCGGATTGCTGCCGAATACCAGCACCCGATCGCACATCAACACCGCTTCCTCGATGTTGTGCGTCACCAGGATCACGCCCTTGATGGGCATGCGGCCCTCCGCCCATAAATCCAAGAAGTCGGTGCGCAGCGTTTCCGCCGTCAACACGTCCAGCGCCGAGAACGGTTCGTCCATCAGCAAGATATTCGGATGCACCACCAGGGCGCGGGCGAATCCCACGCGCTGGCGCATGCCGCCGGATAACTCGCGCGGATAGGCGGACTCGAATCCATCCAAGCCGATCAGGTCGATGGCCGCCAGGGATCGCTTGCGAATTTCCGGCCGCGACATGCGCTGCGCTTCCAACCCAAGCGCCACGTTTTCAAATACCGTGAGCCAGGGAAACAGCGCGAAGCTCTGGAACACCATGGCAATGCCGGGCGCAGGACCTGAGATCGGTTTGCCGAGGTATTGCAAATCCCCCGCGGTGGGCTCGGAGAGTCCCGCAATCAGCCGCAGCAACGTGGACTTTCCGGAGCCGGATCGGCCGAGCAAGCCCACGATCTGGCCCTCGCGCAGTTCCAAATTCATTCCCTGCAAAACCAACAGCTCCGCCCCGTCCGGCTTCGGAAATGCTTTGCGGACGTCGGTGCATTGCAACAGCGGAGAACTATTCATGCTGGACCCTTCACGTGAGCCGATACTTGCGCTCGGCGTAGTAGTACAGCGGGCGCCAAAACAGCCGATTGATGATCACCACGAACAAGCTCATGGTGCCTATCCCTAACACTATTCGATGAAAGTCTCCCGCGGTGGTGGCCTCGGCAATGTAGCTGCCCAAGCCGCGCGCCTGCACGTGAGTATCCCCCCAGCTGGCGAGTTCAGCCACGATGGCAGCGTTCCATGATCCGCCCGATGCGGTAATGGCGCCGGTTACATAGAACGGCAGCACCGCCGGCAGCGCCACCTTGCGCCACCACAGCCACCCCGTGACCCGAAAATTCGCCGCCACGTAGCGCATCTCCGCCGGTATCTGCGAAGCCCCGGCGATGACATTGAAAAGGATGTACCACTGCGTGCCCAAGATCATCAGTGGGCTCAAATAGATATCGGGATTCAGTTTCCATCTGACGATCCCGTACACCGCGATGGGGAACAACAGATTGGCGGGAAATGCCGCCATGAATTGCGCGATTGGCTGAACGATTTGCGCGGCCCGGGGCCGCATGCCGACCCACACGCCGATCGGCACCCAGATCAAGCTGGCGAGCGCGATCAATATGAACACGCGCAGCATCGTGAGCGTCGCCAGCCCGCACACCTGCAGCGCTTCGCGCAGCGGCGTGTTTTGAATCAGCACCACCACGATATGCCAGAGGCCCAAGACCACTGCCGCAATGATCAACGAAACCCATAAAAGATCGAGCGATCGCTTGGGTTTATTGGCCACCGGCGCCGCCGGCTTGTCCTTGCGCTTCACGGCGCGGCTCGTAAACATGACGGCGGCGTGAAACGCCAGCGTTGCGGCTTGAATGATGCGTGAACGGCGCATCATGGTCAGCGCCCAGGAGTCGGGCACCCGCACGCCGGGTTCCTGCTCCACGCGGAAGCGGTCCACCCAGGCAACCAACGGCCGGAAAATCAACTGATCATAGGCAAGAATCACGATCAACATCGTGGCGATCGCCCAGCCGATGGCGGTGAGATTCTTCTGCGCGATGGCGAGCGCAATGTACGAACCCACGCCGGGCAGCGCCACAGTGGTATGCCCGACACTGATCGACTCCGAGGCCACCACGAAAAACCAGCCGCCGGACATGGACATCATCATGTTCCAGATGAGGGCCGGCATGCCGAAGGGCACTTCGAGCTGCCAGAACCGCATCCACGGCGAGAGCCGGAAGGACTCCGCGGCCTCCATCAGCTCGACGGGAACGGTCCGCAAGGACTGGTAGAAGCTGAAGGCCATGTTCCAGGCTTGGCTGGTGAATATGGCGAAAATGGCGGCGAATTCCGCGCCCAAAACGCGTCCGGGCGCCAACGACATGAAAAACACGACTGTAATGGAAATGAAACCTAGAATGGGCACCGATTGGAGGATGTCCAGAATGGGAACCAACAGCTTACCGGCGCGCTCGCTCTTGGCCGCCCAGGTGGCATATGTGAGCGTGAACACCAGCGACAATGCCAGTGCCGCGAACATGCGGAAGGTGGTGCGCGCCGCGTACTCGGGCAAATGCGAAGGGTCCAACGACATCGGCGTCAGTTCCAGCGCAGTCAGCGGCGCGAACAGACCGCGCGAGGTCTCGCCCAAAAACACCACCAGTCCGATCACGACGATGAACGCCAGCACATCCCACCGCGTGGCGACATCGCGCAGAATGACCAGGGGCTCGAAGCGTTTCATCCGGGCATTCTCTCAGGACAGACATCGAAGTAGCTAGTAGGGTAGACGGCCATGGCAAAGAGTTTAACGGCGGATTCGCCCATCGCTGCGGTCGCGTCGACGCGCTTCAACCTGCTCGGGGCATTGAGCTTCTCGCACTTCCTCAACGACATGATGCAGTCGTTGATCGTCGCGATTTATCCCTTGCTCAAAGGCGAGTTCCACTTGAGCTTCGCGCAGATCGGCGCGATCACGCTGACCTATCAGGCATGCGCATCGCTGCTGCAGCCGGTCATCGGCATCTACACGGATAAACATCCCAAGCCGTACTCGCTCAGCATCGGCATGTGTTTCACGCTGATCGGCATCGTTACCTTGGCCTTCGCGCCTACTTATGCCAGCGTCCTGGTGTCGGCGGCCCTGATCGGCGCCGGTTCCGCGATTTTCCATCCGGAGTCCTCGCGCATCGCGCGTCTCGCCTCCGGTGGGCGTCACGGATTGGCTCAATCCATATTTCAAGTCGGCGGCAACGCCGGCTCCGCCATGGGACCGTTGCTGGCCGCGTGGATCATCATTCCCCAAGGACAACCCAGCCTGGCGTGGTTCGCGATCGCCGCCCTGATCGCGATCGCGGTTCTGGCGCGGGTCGGCGCCTGGTACAAGAGCCAACACATCGATCGGCCCAAAACCGCCGCTGCCGCGGGCGCCCACAGCCCCGTCTCGCCGGCGCGGGTGCGCTGGTCGATTGCGGTGCTCGTATTGTTGATTTTTTCGAAATACTTCTACGTCGCCAGCATCACCAGCTACTTCAGTTTCTATCTGATCGAGAGATTTCACGTCTCGGTGCGCTCCGCGCAGTTTCACCTGTTCGTGTTTCTGCTCGCCATGGCCTTGGGCACTTTGTTCGGCGGCCCCTTGGGCGATCGCATCGGCCGCAAGCGCGTCATCTGGGTGTCGATTTTGGGGATTGCGCCCTTCACCCTGGCACTACCCTATGTCGATCTGATGTGGGTGGGCATCCTGACTTTCATCATCGGCTTGATCCTGTCCTCGGCCTTTTCCGCCATCGTCGTGTTCGCGCAGGAACTGATGCCCGGCAACGTGGGTGCCGTATCGGGGCTGTTCTTCGGCTTCGCGTTTGGCATCGGCGGCATCGGTGCAGCCGTGCTGGGCGGCCTGGCGGACAGTCACGGCATCGAATTCGTCTACCGAATCTGCGCCTTTCTGCCCCTGCTCGGCATGGTCGCAGCATTTTTGCCCAACATCGAACACAGAAAACCGCATTGACCCAACAACTGCTGTTCCACATCAGTCACTACGGATTGCTCATCGTCGGGCTGAACGTGTTATTGAATCAAATCGGCCTGCCGGTGCCGGTGGTGCCGACGCTGATCATGGCCGGCACCCTGGCCGCGACCGGCGGCCTGCCCTTCCCCGCGCTTTTCGCGATCGCGGTTCTGGCCTGTTTGCTCGCCGATTGCGGCTGGTACTGGGTCGGCGAGAAATACGGCATCCGCGTCTTGAAGACTCTGTGCCGAATTTCGCTGGAACCCGATTCCTGCGTCAACCAGACGCAGAGTCAATTCGACCGCTGGGGCGTCAACTCGCTGGTCATCGCGAAGTTCGTGCCTGGATGGTCGACGATTGCGCCGCCGCTCGCCGGGGCTTTGCGCATAGGCTGGTGGCGATTCATTCTCCTGAGCACCCTTGCCGCCATGCTCTGGGTCGGCGCCGGCTTGCTCGGCGGCATGATATTCAAATCTCAAGTCGAGCGATTGCTGATACAGCTCGATCGCTACGGCAGCCGGGCCGCCGGCGGCGCGGTTATTTTGCTCGGCGTCTATATCGCCTACAAATGGTGGGAGCGGCGGCGCTTCTACAAGATGCTGCGCATGGCGCGCATCAGCGTCACGGAACTGTACGATCTCATCCAGAAGGGTGCCCAGCCGCTCATCATCGATGTGCGCTCCGCCACCGCGCGCGAGCTCGAGCCTCATTGGATTCCCGGCGCCGTGGCGATTTCCCTGGCCGAAGTCGATGCGCATCTCAAGGACCTGCCCAGAGATCGCGACATCATTTTGTATTGCACCTGCCCCAGCGAAGCATCGGCGGCGCGCGTCGCCAAAATGCTGATGAACCGCGGCTTCAAACGAGTGCGGCCGCTGCAAGGCGGCCTCGAAGCCTGGGTCGCCGCGGGACACGCCGTAACCCAGGCGCCCTAGGTCAGCGCGTCCGCCTTGGGTCAGCGCGTCCGCCTTGGGTCAGGGCATCCGCCTTGGGTCAGAGCATCCGCTTTAGCTCAAAACGTCCATAGAGTGGTGATCTTCGGCACGCCCGACCGGCCTCAAGGATTCGCGATGCGACCTGGGTCGCGCTGCGCCCTTTTCCGACATTGCATAATCTGGGAATGCGATCCCAGCTGCCAAGGACGTTCCGCAGCGCGATCCGGGCTTCGCTGCCGGTATTCGCGGCGTGTTGCGCCGTGTCTCAACCGGCGCGCTCCGACTGGACTGTTGCAACATCGGCCTCGCTGAGTCACGACAACAACGTCGGCAACGCGCAGAGTTATTCCAGCAAGGTCGCCGATTCGAATCTCTCGGCCACGCTGTCGCTGCTGCAGCTGCTGTCGCTGGGCGAGAACTTCAGTCTCGCTGCGGGCGGCGATGCGTCGGGCCAGATCTACGATCACTTCACGGGCCTGAACAATGCCTCGCTCGATGCCGTGCTATCACTCAAGGAAAAATGGGGCATCGGCGCGTACGCTCCCTGGACTCGGGTGGGAATATCCGTGGGCCGCGCGAATTTCGACGACGGCTATCGGGATGCGACGCTTTATCGCGCGTCGATCGAGGCCGGCAAACGCCTCGATGAGCGCTGGAATATCTGGGCGAAGTATTCTTTCGAGCACCGCCGCGCCGAGCCGGTGCCCTCGGATCTCTATGGGATCTCGAGCGATGTGTTCACGTCGACGGGCAGAAGCTTCAAGGCCGGGGTTCAATATGGTCTGAGCGAGCGGATCTCGCTGAGCTTGGGATCCCTGTTGCGCCACGGCGATGTGGTCTCCACAACTCAGGAGAACGTCTACATTTATACCAGCTCCAAGGCGGTGGCTCCCGATCCCACCTTCGGTCCGGAAGCGTATGCGTATAGACTTTACGGCACGACTTATGGAGCACGGCTGGGCGCGGAATATTCGCTTAACGATCACAGTTTGCTCGGCTGCGGATTTCAGCGCTTGCAAACGCATGCGCAGGGAGCCAATAACTACGCCGACTCGTTGGCGGAAATCACCTGGAACTATCGGTTTTGAAGGCGCCATTGCAACCATCGCCGTTAAATGCGTAAACACTTAGCCCCTGCTCTTGTCTTGCTCGTCGCATGCGCGGCAGCCGCCTGGCCGCCGGCCGCGCGTGGCGCGGAACTGCGCGTCATGGTCAAGGACCACAAAGGCAAAGCTGTGGCCGATGCGGTTGTCCTGGCGGTTCCCATCGATGCCCGCAATGCATTGCATGCCCATCCGCCGGCCGACGCCGTTGACCAGGTCGACAAACAATTCGTCCCTTACGTCAAAGTGATTTTCGTGGGCTCCACGGTGCATTTCCCGAACAGCGACAACATCCGCCACCAGGTTTACTCTTTTTCGCCGGCGAAGAAATTCGAACTGCCGCTGTACGCCGGCACCGACGCCCCGCCCGTAACTTTCGACAAACCCGGCGTCGTGGTGCTCGGCTGCAATATCCATGACTGGATGATCGGCTATGTCTATGTGTCGGAGACGCCCTTCTACGCAAAGACCGGGCCGTCGGGCACGGCCTCGCTAAGCGACATGCCGGCCGGCGAATACACGGTTAGAATATGGCATCCAAGCATGGATCGCGCCGAAGAGACCACGAGCCGGCGCGTTACGCTCGCCGCGGAACCTGGCAGCGAGGAGTGGCAACTCGGCCTCAAGCCGAATATCCGCGTGCCGCGGGTATCCGGCGCGGCGTCTCCGTCTTATCCATAAACGCCTGCGTCGAGGAAACATGAACCAACCTGTGAAGATCGCCTTGGTAACCGGCGCCAGCCGCGGCTTGGGCAAAAACACCGCCCTCAAACTCGCCGAGCACGGCAACGACGTCATCCTGACCTACCGCAGCAGCCGCGCCGAAGCCGAGGCTGTGGTCAAGGAGATCGAGCGGTTGGGCAGACGCGCGGCCGCACTGCCATTGGACGTGGAGATCACCTCGACGTTCGCCGGCTTCGCCGCCAAGCTGCGCGAAGCGCTCAAAGCCTGGCAGAGGGATCGCTTCGATTTTCTGGTCAACAATGCCGGCATCGGCATCCACGCCAGCTTCGCCGAAACCACCGAAGCGCAGTTCGATCAACTCGTCAACATTCATCTCAAGGGCACGTTTTTTCTCACGCAGAAGCTCTTGCCGCTGATCGCCGACGGCGGACGCATCGTGAATCTGTCGAGTGGACTGGCGCGCTTCTCGCTGCCGGGTTATGCGGCTTACGCCGCCATGAAGGGCGGCATCGAGGTGCTCTCCCGCTACATGGCCAAGGAGCTGGGGCCCCGCGGCATCGGCGTCAATGTGGTCGCGCCCGGCGCGATCGAAACCGATTTCGGCGGCGGCGCGGTGCGCGACAACAAGCAGCTCAATGCCATGATTGCCTCGCAGACCGCCCTGGGGCGGGTCGGACTGCCTGACGATATCGGCGGAGTCATTGCATCGCTGCTCTCCGCCGAGAATTCCTGGATCAATGGCCAGCGCATCGAGATCTCCGGAGGAATGTTCCTCTAAGAGAGCGACACCTCCCTCAAGAGAACGCCTGGATCCCGGTCTGCGCCCGGCCCAGGATCAAGGCATGAATATCATGCGTGCCTTCGTAGGTATTCACGACTTCCAGATTCACCACATGACGTATCACGCCGTACTCATCGGAGATGCCGTTGCCGCCCAGCATGTCGCGCGCCACCCGCGCGATGTCCAGGGCCTTGCCGCAGGAATTGCGTTTCATGATGGAAGTGATCTCCACCGAAGCGCTGCCGTCATCTTTCATGCGGCCGAGACGCAGGCAGCCTTGCAGGCCGAGCGTGATCTCTACCTGCATGTCGACGAGTTTTTTCTGAACCAATTGATTGGCCGCCAGCGGCCGGCCGAATTGTTTGCGGTCGAGCACGTATTGCCGCGCCGTATGCCAACAGCTTTCCGCCGCGCCCAGCGCCCCCCAGGCGATGCCGTAGCGCGCGGAGTCCAGACAGGTAAATGGCCCCTTGAGTCCCTTGACGCCGGGAAGCAAGTTCTCCTCGGGGACGAATACATCGTCCATGAGAATTTGCCCGGTTGTCGAGGCGCGCAAGCCCACCTTGCCGTGAAGAATCGGCGTCGTCAGCCCCTTCCACCCTTTCTCGAGAATGAAGCCGCGGATGATGTCATCGTCGGTCTTCGCCCAAACCACGAAGACATCGGCGATGGGACTGTTGGTGATCCAGGTCTTGGCGCCCGACAACCGATAGCCGCCGGCGGCCTTGCGCGCGCGCGTGATCATGCTGGCAGGATCCGACCCGTGGTCCGGCTCAGTGAGACCGAAGCAGCCGATCGATTCGCCGCGCGCCATCGGCGGTAGGTATTTTTGCTTCTGCGCTTCGGTGCCGAATTGAAAAATCGGCAGCATGACCAGCGAGGACTGGACGCTCATCATGGA
>Ga0208985_1000071_pt1 | contig 10854 bp, 10 predicted proteins | sample MedBloCARef_O1_FD_187853 | JGI IMG/M metagenome (GOLD analysis project Ga0208985, IMG submission 187853) | Forest soil microbial communities from El Dorado National Forest, California, USA - Mediterranean Blodgett CA Ref_O1 (SPAdes) (version 2) | ecosystem: Environmental > Terrestrial > Soil >...
TCAATTCAATCCTCAGTGTCTTCTCCAACTCATTTTATTACAAATTCACCGCTCAATTCATCCCTCGGTGTCTGTCCTCCTCATTGTATCACAAATTCACCACTCAATTCAATCCTCAGTGTCTTCTCCACTCATAATGCCTGATGTCCTGATCTGACACCAAACAATGAGCATACTTCATTGCTTCTTCAGAGTGCTCTCTGCAATAAGGACATGTCCACAAACCCTGCATTACCACTTGCTGATGTGGCAGGAGCACTGCTGTCAGCCAGGTCACCCTCAGGGAACCTGAAGCTATTTCCAAAACCATGAGATTGTTGCAAATTCTGCAATACAGTGTTAGTTATGATTGATCACAGCTGTAAAACATAAAATACACACCTGTGAGAACATCTTGTAACACCTGATATCCTGATCTGACACCAAATGATGAGCATAACTTCATCGCTTCCTCAAAGTGCTCTCTGCAATAACGATATATCATTCACTATCAACGATAAGGTGTGGAACAGGAATTGACACACCTTGTGATTTGTGGAACAGGGTCATCCTCTTCAACATCCTCTTCATTCTTGGTGTCATCATCAGCAGCCTCTTCTTTTGCCCTCTTTTCTCGTTGTCTCCAAATGTCCAAATCAATACTTTCACGAATGGCCAACTTTGCTGCACTCTGTCAAATCTCTGTCAAATCAGCACCAGAGTACCCATGTGCTCTTAGCAAGGAATGCCAAGTTTACATCAGAAGTGACCGGAGACTTGTTAAAAGCTGCCTTGAAGATCGACAGACGCGATACCTCATCAGGAAGTGGGATATAAATAAGTTGATCAAGACAACCAGGGTGGAGTAGAGCCGAGTCGATTTGATCAGGCCTGTTTGTTGCTCCAATGATGAAGACATTTGTTTTTGAGTTCATGCCATCCATCTCCATTAGAATCTGGTTGAGAACATGGTCACTGGCACCTCCAGCATCACCTCCACCTCCACCATGGGCTTTTGCAATCAAATCCAACTCACTGAAGAACATGACACAAGGGGCAGCAGCATGGGCTTTATTTAAAATGTCATGGATGTTAGCTTCTGATTCACCAAACCACATTATGAGGAGTTTGGGACCCTGCTAAGAAGTCTGTTAGCAACAACTAGTAAATACATGAGATGTTTCAACTACTTACCTTGATGCTGATGAAGTTGGCATTGCATTTGTTCGTGATGGCCTTGGCAAGCATGGTCTTACCAGTGCCAGGGGGGACCATAGAACAGTACATCCTTCAACAGCAACATACCATACTTGATGAATTTCTCCAAGTGGTTGACAGGGTACTGCACTATCTCCTGCAGTTCCTGCTTGACCTTCTCCAAACCACCAACATTGTCCCAGGTGACAGTGAGCACTTGAATGATGGTCTTGCAAAGAGCAGATGGGTTGGAAGTGCTGAGGGTGAATCTCATGTTCTCCATCGTGATACCAAGAGAGTTGAGTACTTCTGCATCAATAGTTTCTTCGTCCAGATCAATGAGGTCCATCTTTTCATGAATTTGCTACATAGTGGCTTCTGAGCAAAGGGATGTGATGTCAGAGCTGATGTAACCATGTGTGTCAGCAGCAATCTATAGCAGGTTATGGTGTAATTAGCATCAAAATGAGAAAAATATACAAAAGAATCATATTTACTTGTTCAAAATTGACATTGTCGGCCAACTTCATGTTCTTTGTGTGAATATGAATCTCCAAACAGCCACTCAGGCTACCAATATCAACTTCACGATCAAATCAGCCAAATTTCCGCAGTGCCAGATCAATGGAGTTGGGTCGGTTTGTAGCTGCCACGACAACAATGTTTGAGTGCACCTTTATGCCATTCATGAGTGTCAACAATTGAGACATGACACAATGCTCAACTTCTCCATTTGTCTGACATCATAGTTAGCAACTAACTGCAGTACAGGTCATATCCCCATGCACCTTTCCATGCTTCAGTACAATTAAGTCGATTTCATCAATGAAGATGATAGCCAGCAAATTATTTTCACTCTCTCCCACCATCCAGACTGTTGATCAAGAAGAACACAGCCGTTTTGTTCGCGACCACACACATCATGACCAAACAGAAGGATACCACATGGGGGCTTAATACTGATCAACTTGAAGAGCTGTGGATGACACAATGGCAGTTCTACGAGCTCACGGATCTGTGCCATTTGTTTGTGGCACCACCAATGTTGTCATATCCCATGTCGGCCAAGTTTGTCTCTTTGTCTTCTCTTTTGACTGGGTTGCCATCTGTAGAGATGCAGGTAGGTAAGGAGTTACATGCTAAAATTATGGTACTTACCAGTGTGGATCACTGTGTCTTGGGATACTATGCAATACTCTGTGGGATTGGTCTTCATGACCTTGAACTCGACCGTTTGCATGCCATTGCAAACTAAAAAGGTACCACCTTTGTGAACGGGTCGATATGCTGGAAAAAAACAATCAGCTATATTGAACAAATATTCATCCTGAAAATAAGACACTTACCGTCAAGGAAATAAGGTTTCAGGTAAACATCAAAGATGTTTCTGCTCAGACACTTGATGAAGTCATCAAAAGGAAGTATGTGCACTGGTGTACATTAACAAGGTCTCCAAGCTTCACTTGCAAGTTGTTGTGGGCCGCTTTGTTCATCTGAATCCAGCCTTCCTCTACATCATCCGAAATCAAGCAAATAAGAACAGTGTCGCACTGTTTTTTTACCACTGCAACAATAATGAGATTTACCTGAGGATATGTACATTTCATCCAATTCAATCCTCAGTGTCTTCTCCAGCTTGTTTTATCACAACTTCACCACCCAATTCATCCCCTGGTGTCCTCTCCTCCTCATTGTATCACAAATTCACCTTTCAATTCATATGTTGGTGTCTTCTCCAGCTCATTCTATCATAAATTCACTGCTCAATTTATCCTTCAGTGTCCTCTCCTCCAGTTCATTTTATCACAAATTCACCTCTCAATTCATCCCTCGGTGTCCTATCCTCCCTGTTGTATCACAAATTTACCACTCAATTCAATCCTCAGTGTGTTCTTCAGCTTGTTCTATCATACATTCACCTTTCAATTCATATGTTGGTGTCTTGTTCCATCACAAATACACCACTCAATTCATCTCTCAATTGGAGGCTGAATATCTTGATGCAATTGACAATGTCAAGGCCAAAATCCAAAACAAGAAATTATCATGTTAGAGGTTGCATATATTGATGCAAGGGATTGTCAGTCTACAGGTTGAATTTTTGCATTCACTTGTCAATTTCAAAGTTAAAATTCAAGACAAGGAGTTATCAGAGGTTGAATCTTCAGATGCAATTGATAATGCCAAGCCCAAAATTCAAGACAAAGGATTATCATCTTATAGGTTCAATCTTCAGATGCAATTCATAATTACCAAGTTTCTGCCTATCATGCTCTTTCTATATTTACCATTCTTTTGACTATTGTAGTCTGAGGCAGCACAATTAAAAAATTCACTTCCGAACATCACTGGATATATATAAGGCATACATTTGGAAGTACAAAATGACACATATATTCAAATTCACATTGTTGAACAATCATTATCAAACCATTTCACATGTTGTTGTACAAAATTTCAATCTTCCATTTCCTCTCCAGTATCTTCAATCTCCTTCTCAGATTCTTCTTCACTCAGTAAATTTAGCCCTGGATGTTTCCTCAAAATGTAGACCCTTGGTTCATGAAACCATATTCCCACTAGACTGTGTATGGCAGAAGCTGGCAACACTTCAATTTTGCCTGACCAGATACCTCTCCACGTCTTCAACACTTGTTGGCAGTTACTAACTGGATGATACACAGCTACCAATTGTTTTGTTTCTAACAATTCAAAAAATGCCAGTGCTTCACCAAACACAGGTTTTCCATCACTTGTTTCAGCTTCAAAATATCGAGCAGACCGTTGAGGGACTTTTCCTCGAGTCTCACTCAATTGGCTTCTAAGCAAGTTGCCTCCTGGAAGACGAATCTTTCCCCATCGTCGCATTGTGAGCTCCTGATCAAAGTTAATTTTCAGCCAAAGGCAGATTGCACTTAAATATGCCCGAAAATTTTGATCAAGATTTCGCTCCTTTTTTGGTATTTTGACCTGATTTTGTGGTGTGTGTGTAGGCTTCAAAGTGTTTGATTGACCAGTAGGTGATGGATCAAGTGATGGATATAGCAGAAGCAAAATCTTGATCAGCTCTCTTTCATATATAATGTTGGCCAAATTTGCAAAAGGTGACTTTTTGGAACGGATTTTATGGCCCACTTCTCCAATAGCTCTTTCAACAGTAGCTTGTGAACCAATTCGTATTGAGCCATACCATTCAATATGTTGTGGCACATGAATGAGTTGAAAGATACACAATCTGCATCGTGAGACCTTCTCTGGGTCACCTGCAACATATATTCTTTCAAACCCTTTCAGAAATTTCTGCAACAATTGATGAAGTTCAAGAATTGCTTTTGTTGATCTAGGAGCAATTGTCATGGCCATTTCTATAGCCTCAACAAAGTCTGAAAAATTGGCAAGAAGTACTGGACTGAATCCAAGCTCAATTCCAATTGGGATGATATACCAATGAAGTAAAGCCATCCATTCATAAATTTTGTACTGACTTTGACGCTTCAAAAATGGATCTCTAACCAATCCACAAAATGAAGCTGGAAGAGTAGACATTGCCTCAGAGACTAATTGACCAAATTGGCAAGCTTTATTTGCATCAATGTGTATAGGTTCCAAAGGTGTGCTCAAAGTCATCCAAAGATCCCACTGAAATGCCATACAATTTTCATAAAATAAATGAAATGGATCAAGTGGGAAAAAACTTGGATGAAGAAATCCAGAACTTGCTGCACATAAAGGCCTACGGGAAATCCCTGTGTTTTTGGTCAAAGCTGCTCTTTTAGCTTTGGTTGGAGCTTCTTCAAGTTGTTCAATAGTTTTCCAATACATGCTTTCTTGGCGCATGGGTAAATTATGAAGATCATATTGTGGGCGCTCAGGATTGTATCTGGAGCGTTCAGGTGGTGAAATGGGATAGTATTGAGCTTTTGAGCCTTTTGCAAGGCTAGCTCGAGCACCTTGTACCATACTAAAACGATCACCATAAACAGCAGAATGCCCTGCCATTCCATTCAGTTTGGCAGAGCCCAACATATCTCCTAAAGCCATACAAAGCCAGGCATGATTCACAAAGTATGAGGAGTCAACAGCGTCCCACATCCAAATCCCTTCACTGGCCTCTGCCATTTTTTCAAAAAGTGGCCATAGGAAGGATTCTATATTTCCAGGAGGATTTGGACCTGGAATTGCCAATGGATAGAATACATTATTTGACTTGTAGCGTAGCTCAGGTGGCAAATTGAGGAACATGAGGATAAGCAGCCAGGTGTCAGACTGCTTTTTCATGGTAAGTTGAGCACCATCAGTGGAAATTGAAAAGGCAATATCTCGAGAATCTTGAAATAGTTTCATAGCATTATATTGATGCATATGAACACTCGAGTTGCAGAAATCAGAATACTGCACAGTCTGTGATGCAGTGGCCACCAGATGTAAAGCCTTCTGTAAACATTTGTCTCTGTGACGCAATAGTGCTGATGTTTCTGTATTGGCAAACATAGCTTTGATTGTTGATATGAATGGAAGGCACATCATTTGTGCTCGGGGTTTATTTTGTGCATTTGGACTACGTTTCGTCAGATAGCGAAGTTCACCACATTGTTTGCCAGCACGAACATAAGGACAAAATTTCATGTCCTCAAATTCTCCTGTGAATGCTATGCAGCTTTTAGGGCACATGTCTATCTTGTCAGGTTCAAAATCTGCCAAAGTTGCAGCACACTTCTTCACACTGTGTAGAGTAAGAATCTCTACATCAGTTGCATGTTGAAGAATTTGAGCATGCAACTTATAAGCAAGAACCGTCCCATTTGACTTCTTCCATGCTATATAATGCTTTAATGAAAGCATTTCAGAAGAAGTCAATTCCTTTGGTGCAGAGACAGTGTCTGGACATTCTGCAGGGGTAGAGTAGCCCCGTAACAATTTGGTTCTAAGCTCCTCCAATGATGATGGGAGATTGAAATATGTTTCAGAATCTCCGTCATCATCATCATTGTTATACGATGTTGAATCAATGTCAACATGGTCAGACTCCTGTGGAAATTTTAACAATCCTTCTGATGTAGTTGAATCAGAGTCTTCTGTGTCTGAATCATCAGAAGTCTGTTTGCTGGAATCTTTGAAACAGTTAAATCAAGAAAGTAAATAATTGTTCAAGATAGCTAACCTGTGTCATCCAGCAAAGATTCCAGGGATACTATAGTCCATTCAAAGAATGGCTTCAGATAAATTTGATAACAACAATATACCAATAGATCTTACCATCACCCATTTGAACGGACATATCAAAAACTGCAGCACCCCCACTGTCATCTATGAAATTCATATGTCAGTTGGATTGAATAAAATTTAACCATTCAAAGTGGCTATTAATAACAGGCACCCAAGGGTAGAACCATTTATCTGGGTGATTGACATTTGGCATGCCACCCCTCTAAGCAAAGTTACTAGTGACTCAGACAAGTCCACATAGATCACTTGAGCCAAGGTTACAGAACATGTCCACTTGGCTATTTGAAATAGCCTCCAAATAATTAAATGCCCTATAAAAAAATGATACTTACCAATGTCATAAAATGATCTGTCTAAATCTGAGAACCATTGTGATTAATTTATATTATCATAAACCAAGGTTGGATGTGCTTACCCATCTCAGAAGGCTGACTTCTGTCAGATGACCGATCTAAGCCTAAACAGCTCTTTTATCAGCCCCGATAACAACAAAGTAGAACTAATAACACTTGCCTCCATCAGCTGACTCTTCCTGATCTGAATGGGTTGCTTTATCCATTTTTATAATAAAATAGCGGAATTATGACTTACTGCTGTCAACCGGCACTCTCTGACCTGAATGGCACACATCTATCAGCTTTTACAATAAAATAGCAGAATTATGGTTTACCATCACCCAACAACATGCTTGAACCTACACAGCTTATTATTATTGGCTCAAATAACATAGGGTAACTAATAACACTCACCTCTACCAGCTGACTCTCGCCATCCTGAATGGCTTGCCTTTATTTTTTAAAATAATAAAATAGTAGAATTATGACTCACCACCACCTGACAACATGCCTGAACCTACACAACTCATTCTTATCAGCCCTGATAGTAACATATAAGAACCAATGACACTCACCCCTATCAGAAACTTCTCCCTGACCTAAACAGCTTGCTCTTAACAGCATTCATATTTAGAAGCAGAATTATGACTTACTGCCACCTGACAATGTGCTTGAACCTATGTGGTTTATGTTATCAGCCTCTATGATAAAATTTTAATATTACTTACCCTCACCAGGACCATCTTCCGGTTGTAAGACGTGGGTATTGTGTGCAATGCATTGCTGCAGATGAGCAATCAGTTCTGGATTGGTCTGATTAGCCAAAAGCTTCAGATCATTCCTTAAATGATCCTTAATTGTTTTGATAGCCCGATTCTTTGACGGATAGCACTGTGAACATCTACAGATAGGCATAGAGATGGTAGTACGAAGGAGCAAGATAACAACAAGATAAGAGCGCCAGAAACAGATGTTGTTGCGCCACAAGGCAGTGCAGCAGCGTGAGAATATGGACTTAGAAGTTTCTTTGGTTTAGCACGTTCGCGTACTCTGGCAATACCAACGATGAATCCGTTCAACTTTGACCCAACCTATGTCGATAATCTGCCTGGTCCCAGCGCTCAAATTGAGTCACTTGCTCTTCCTGAACTAATGAAGAACCCACATGTGCTAACCATGTACAACAACTGGAAGGATGCAAGTGCCCAAGTGGTTCAAGCTGCTCAGATGCAGCAGAATCTCTGGCAGGAGAATACTCGGCTCAATGCTGAGGTCAAATCACTGCATGAAAAACACCAACAGGCACTGTAAGTACATCACTACACCATCTCACTTATACACTGCTAATTAATTGTTATTTTTGTAGATTGCACGCGCGAGATTCTCAAACATCGCGTGGCACCTCAATTGCTCCAAGCGACTCGATTTCACATTTCGACTCAGACGGTCGCACATCCCGATCTGGTCAGAGCACATCGTTTTCCGGTCGAAAAGTCCCTTTTCATCAGCCTGCAACCAGACCGTCGATTTATCCAGTGGAAGTCCTCTGGAGCTTGGACGACTGTAAAGACGATCCGGACATTCATATGTCAGCGACGAACACTTCACGGCCGCCTATGGAACGAGCAATTCGCCATGGTGACGGCACCATGATCACAGCTAGTGAGTGGGCTGCCATCAAAGCCACGGCCCGCATGGTAAAATCCGACCTCCTTTCACTTCCACCCTCACGCGATCGGCGCGCAAAGGAGCGAACGAAATCAAAAGGCTATTTCCGAACCTACTTCAGGAAAGAGTGGGATGCTGCAGTCGCCAAAATGGAGTCAGTTCAGCCCTTACTTGCGTTGTGTGCATCACATTGGAAGGCAGAACATGTGTTGGGAAATACATTACTTGTGAAGGTGGCTGTGGATTCGGAAGGAGATGAGTCTGACAGTCCAGTCGAAAATGTTGACAAATCACCCATATCCGAAAGCAAGAAGCGGCGTGTCAAAGGTCGTTCTAGAGAGAAGAAGAGGCAGAAGAAGAGCAACGAGATCTCAAGGCTGCCAAATGGTGAGGCAGGTAAGGCACCGAGCGGCGAGGGTGGTGATGCGCTGAATGACAAAGCAGGTGCGATGTCAAACGGCAGAGTGAGCGGAACGTCAAATGGCAGAGTGGGCGCGACGTCAAATGGCAATGCCGGCGCGACGTCAAGCAGCAATGCCGGCACGACAAATGCCAAAGTGGGCGCGACATCAAACGGTAAAGCAGGCGCGACATCGAATGACAAAGCGGGTGAACTGAACGGCACAGTGGGCGGGATGTCGAACGACACATCGAGTGAGCTGAATGGTAGCAGGACGCAGGGTGACAAGGTGGGTGGGGTGACAAACAGTGGGACAGACGGAGCGCCAGGCAATAAGGCAGGTGAGGCCAGACCTGAGATTGGTACGTTCCTCGTCGGCAAGGTTCGTTACAACTCAGAACTAACATATATACTTAGTGCCGACGTTCACACAGCATCAAAAGCAACAGCTGGCCACTTCATCATTCTTGCAAGGCACAAACCCATTTGCGATGCCTGCCATTGTAGATGTGAGCTTCATCCACGTTGCCACATCCAGTACGTCTCGAGACTTATGCTCTATCGGCCGCGCTTACTGATTCTTGCATTCTCTACCAGTTAGTAGCCTGATAGGTAAGTAAAAGAAACCATTTCACTACTATGCTGACCTGTGTGCAACAGAAACACTAGCACGAGAATTCCCTCATATTGAACATGCTGCGGCTCTGTTGACATCTATGCAAAACAATCCCACCTTCCAACTCGGAGCACCCTCTGCTGACGTTATAGCCTTTCTCGAGCATGCCGAACATGCGGACCCCAATTCGCCTGACATTTCCGAAGATGACAAGGGCGAGTCATGGGGACATCATCAACTGGCCGGATCGTCGACTCTGCTGGGATCATGGCACAATGTCGGTAACACTGCCATAGCGTGTCGTTTGATTGCCGCGGCGATCAAGACTTGCAAAGTTGCCCGACATCTGTGCTTTGTGAAACAGAATGAACCCTCGGCCTATTTAAGCGACGTATACTTATCAAAAATCATCAGCTCGCTTTGGAACTCTTGGAAACAGGCAACTGGCATCGACGTAAGTGATAATTCCATGTTCTGATTTCATAACTAACTGATACTGGTGTTTTACAGCCAGCATCATCTGCAGCACCGAACAGCACTGACAACGAGGGCACCCCACAAGATGAACAACGCCCACAAGACCAAATCCTACCAGCACCCAAAAATTCACCAGGCACATCCGAAATAGAGGGCGAGGGCAACAGCGGAGATGCTACACGTCGTAGGATTCAGGTTTTGACAAAGGATGAGTTGAAGGATTTGTTGAAGGCACGCAATTTGGCTGGCTCTGGGATCACGAAGCGTACAAAAGACGGTGAGTGTTGATGTTTTTTATCTACATCGATAGTGCTAATGTATGCGTTCAGAGCTATTGACAATGCTTCTTCAAGCGCCGAGCGAGCAACATCCTTCCCAAGAAGTTATCAATGAGCTTGTACGTGCAGTAAGTGACTCAGATCTATTCAGTACACCATATCATGTATTAACTGAAGCCTTGCTTCCACCAGCGCAAATCAAAGAAGTCGAAGAGTTGATGTTGAATCCTACACGCGGGGTGGTCATTTTGGTTTTTGGGCACTCTAATCATTTACACGACTTTTGCATGACTTTTGTATGACTTCGTTTTACGACACGTTTAATGACTATTGCATGAATTCCACCTGACGTACACCTGACTAAATAGAGCAAAGGTAGCTCAAGAGAACTTGATGATCGCATGAATTCTACAGGACAAATACAGGACTGATCCCTTACTAGATGTACTAAATCGGCTTGGAGTAGTCTGACATTCACTGGACTATGGTAGTCAAGTTCTCGTAGGAATTTCGGTATTTTAGTCAAGCTTCAGTCGGGATTGAATATCACCAGACTATCACCATGCAATCACATGAATTTCCATTTTTACAGAGAGGCCTCCTTCAGCCAACAATTTTGTCCATCTTCTACTTCGTCCACGCTGTTCAGGCAAGACTATCCCGGTGAGACATGCGACA
>Ga0208985_1000074_pt1 | contig 10679 bp, 13 predicted proteins | sample MedBloCARef_O1_FD_187853 | JGI IMG/M metagenome (GOLD analysis project Ga0208985, IMG submission 187853) | Forest soil microbial communities from El Dorado National Forest, California, USA - Mediterranean Blodgett CA Ref_O1 (SPAdes) (version 2) | ecosystem: Environmental > Terrestrial > Soil >...
TGGACACCATGCTTTAATAGCAGGAAATAGAAAAGCAGCTATAGATGGAGTAATTTTAACTATTATATTAGCAGTAATATTTACAGCTTTACAATATTTTGAATACTCTGAAGCTGGTTTTACTATTAGTGATGGTGTATATGGATCGGCTTTCTATGCTTCAACGGGATTACATGGATTTCATGTTATAATTGGTACTATTTTTATTGCTGTTGCTTTAATGAGAATTATTAATTATCAATTAACTACTAAACATCATAATGGTTTTGAAGCTAGTATTGTATATTGACATTTTGTGGATGTTGTTTGGTTGTTCTTATTTGTGGCAGTATATTTTTGGGGTAACACTTAATTTTATGAAAAGATTCTTCGCACTACTGCTTCCCCTTGTTGCCTGTGCGTTGTTCTTAGATTTAGCCTGTGTTCTTATTTTTATAAGAATAAAAACATATGGCTCAGCCCACTCTGGTCTATGGCCCTTCGGGCGTAGGCAAGAGGGGCGTTCTGTTCGTTCTGTTCGTTTATTTTTTATCTTTGATCTTTTGTATATTATTTTTATTTTAAATTTAATTTTTATTATTTCATATACTTATGCTCCTGTTTCACCCGACCATATTTCATCAGGTCTTTTTATTTACAAATCGGATAAAATATCAAATTTATTTAAATTGTATAAATCTAAATATTTTTATAAGTTAATTGATTATGATTATAATAAAATGTATAATATTTATTTTGCTCCATTTTTATTGACATCAGCTGCTGCTACTGCGCCAGCTCGTTCTAAAGAACTTACGATCCTACCTACTATACCGGAAGTACCTACAACTCCAAATCCTTTAGACCCTGATAATATATTTGGCTTACAATAAAAATTAAGAACACAAGGTGAATTCTTATTTGTACCTGTGCTTGTGCTTGTGCTTTTGTTATTGCTTTTGTTCTTACGACAAAAGTCATAATTCTTAGACAAAAGTCAGAATTCTTAGACAAAAGTCCTAATTCTTAGACAAAAGTAAGAATTATTAGAAAAAACTCAGAATTATTATATTTATAATGCTCTAAAAGAGAATGATTATAACTCTACCCTCGAACCCTGTGTTATTATTTGTATAAGAATACAAACTCTAGCCTTGCAACATCTTCTCTTCCCTTGCAACCTGTGTTCTTATTTGTATAAGAATAAAAACTCTACCTTGCGACCTGTGCTTTTCAATAGTACTATTTAGGTTGAGTGTGATGATACTTAGCTCTATATATGAAATGCCGTAAATTTACCTAACAGGTAGCAGCAGTTATTAGATTAAATTTTATTAAAGTCAAAATATATTTAAGTAAAACCCCTTTGTTGAAGCTTTAGATAACTCAATTTTTTATTTCATTTTTTATGTTTTGGTGTTCTGACTTTTACAGTAACGTTAGTTTTATTTTCAGGTAGAGCTGGTAAAATCCTAGATACTGCTGCTAAACAAGTAGTTAATTTGGCTGGTGTCAGTCATATACCTAAATTCCTGAAGGAGAATAATGATCGAGTGAAGATGCCTCGGATAAATCTAAATATAAATAAAAATATAAAAAAAGAAAACAAAAAAACAAATGAAGATAAAGAATATAAAAATGAAATGATACTAAAACTAAAAAAACAAATGATTCGAACTCACTTAGTAATACAGCATCTAACTAATCAAGTTTTTGTTACCGGGAAACCAATTTAAATTAAACAGAAATATTCAAATAACTCAATCTTTTGCAGTCTTTGGTTACATTTTTTCTCAATTAAATCTTAATGTTGAGGATACAGCATCTAGTTTCACACAAAATTCTTATGGGTTTTTATTATTAAGTTTGATAGCTCTAATTTGTTTTATAAATGTACTGTGTTTTATGGTTACATACATCCTCATTCAAAAGGGAGATTCTGAAAAAAAAATACCCTAAGTTAAAATTTTTTATTAATTATTATAAAAACAAAAGTAGCTTAGTTTATGTCTCCGTCTAAGCCTTCTTGTGTTTAATTTGTTTAATTTTAATGGTCTATTTTTCTTTATTATTTGTGTATTCAGGAATCAAAACTTAGTTATTCTTTATAGTTAATTAATAAATTAATAATTTAAAACAAACAAAAAAAACTTTTAATTAATTTAGAATATTTAAGTTAGAATTAGAATATTGGTACTATTTTTATGTTATTTTTATTTAGAGTTTTTTATTTTACCCCAGGGGTTTAAATTTTGTAGTGTAATAGAAACACAAGGGAGTAGTTGTACTTCCGTCCTGAAAAAATACTCTTAAGAGGTTACCTAGGTGGAAAACTAAAATTTATTACTTAACTTTTTTTAGATTCCTTAGTTTAGCTGTATGCTCCCCTTATTGAATACAAGATCTTATTAACTTTGTTTTAATTTAAGATCTAATATTTAGTACTTTATTTTGGGTTATATTGTTTTATTACTTCCTTTATTTTAATTTTTTATTGGTTACTGGTTACTTCATTTTATCTTCTTTATTTCTTTTTTGGCTTATTGTGAAATAAGAATAATTAGTTTAATTAAAAATTTAGCTAATTATATTTTAAATAATTCAATTGCGGCATAGGCAGCTCTAAGATATTTAATTAAAAGAGTCATTTGATTCTTTTGGGGGTTTTCTTCTTCTTTCTTAATAAAGATAAGCCCTTTTTTTGTTTGTTTTTGTTTTTTAAGTTATTCCACATAGGACAAAACAATACTGTACCTAATGCCTAGGTTTTGAGTTCTTATATTTAGCCTATGCCTCGAGGCTAGGCCAAGAGGTCAATCAGAATACAAAGTACGGGCAAAAGCAGCAAGGCTACGAACAAAGGTTGCAAGGCTACGAGTTTGTATTTTTACATTTGCTTTGCATTTCTTACTTTTGTCTAAGAATTATGACTTTTGTCGTAATAATTCTGACTTTTGTCGTAATAATTATTACTTTTGTCGTAATAACAAAAGCAAAAGCAAAAGCAAAAGCAAATGCAATAGTACAAATAAGAATTATTACTTTTGTCTAAAAATTCTGACTTTTGTCTTAAGAATTATTATTTTTTTCGTAATAACAAAAGCAAAAACAAGAACAAAAGCACAAGCACAAGCAAAGGTTGTAAGGCTACTCTTGCCTTATTACATCAGTCTACGAGCAGAGTGAATATAGGTGACGCGCACCGACCTTGCTGTTTCGTTGGTTGGTCTTGGACTATGGCCTAGGGCCCCACCCTTACTGTTTCGCAGCGGCTTTTTAATTTTATTTTTATTGAATAACTCTAAGAACAACAGGGTGGCTAAGAGCAAGGAAAAAAACAAACAAAAAATAAATGGAGGATAATTAAGGGGCTGATTATTAGACAATAGACTTCAGACTAAAATATACTAAAAAATAGAGGGTACTTAGATAAGACAAATTTTAACAATAAGTAGCTGCTACTTGGATTATCATTGCTCGCTAAGCTAACTTTCAATGCATGGAGCGCTAAGGGTTTTAAGTAACCTCTTAAAATAACAAACAATAACCCCACATTTATTACAGGAAACAAAAATGAAAATTGAATAAAATTTAAAAAACAAACAAAACAAATAACAATGAATACAACCAAATTACAACAATACTGCAAAATAGTTTCTCATTTTTTAACTGGATGCTCCATTAAACAGAGTCCTACTCGCTTTAGAGTAGCTTTTACTCTAGTATTAGCCTTTATAATATTTATAATAATAAATATTAAGTTGAATTGATACAACATTTTAATAATAACAGATATATTAAGAACAAATAATAGCTTATTTGATAATTTATTTATTTGTCTTTTTCTGTTTATTATGAGTAACTTCCTTTTTTATATTAGCCTTTTTAATAATACGATTTTTAAATTTATTTCTAATATAAATCATATAACTGTTACTTTTTTTAATTTTAATGGTTCTTTCTATTACTAGTTTTGCTTTGTTTAATAAAGGGTCTTTTTGTTGTTTTTTTTTGTTTTTTTAGCTTTAGGTTTTAAATTTTGACCTCTTTTCTTTCTAATTATCCTAAATCTGTATTTAATTAGGTCAACAAATAAAGAGGATCTTAATCAGCGGAGCTTGTTACAATCAGGGATTTCAGTCAAAAACCGAGAGAAATTAGCATTGGCTATTGGGTACCTGCTGGGGAACATTGGTAGTGTTATTACTATAAAGAATGAATTTAAAGAACAAAGGATAAATGGCTTAATTAATGAGATACTAGAGAAGCTTGCTGAAATTAGAGCAGGAAATGCTCAATTAGCTGCGATAAAACAAAAAATAGCTGACGAATTAACAGCGTTGGCAGCCCTTCAAGCTAAGAACGGTCAATATGGTGAATATGTTCGAATGTTAAACGAAATAAATGCAGAACTTACTGCAAATATAGCCAAATTTAATAACCTCTCTAATAGTGATGAGACTGTCGTATCCGATTTGCTCATTCTATGTGAAGGATTAAAAGAAAATATAAGTAAATTTTCAAAAACGCAAAGCTATTTAGAATTATTAATAGAAAAAGCAATTGCTACATCTACTTCTACTTCTAGTACAACCTTAATTGCCTCTAGTTCAGCAGAGGCACAAAGCCTACATCAATCTAACTCAGAATCTAACTCAGATTATTATAAAATAGAAGGAATAGATGATATAAATAAATCCAGTATTATAACCTTTGATTCTACACTTACTTGATTGGAAGGTCTAAGAGGCCTACAAAAACTAGCCTTTTGTATAATATTAGGGAAAGGTCTTCTTATTTCAGCAATAATCAGCATTGTATTTATATACTATGGAGATGTCTTAATAGACAAATTTGATCTAACTAATAAGTATCCGAAAATTGCTAAATTTATAGTATTAAGAAGAAAATACCAAAAATACACGTTAATATTTAACTTTTCACTTATTTTTATCATAGTACTAACTGAGATTTTTGTAGGTCTTTCAATTTTTGGAATATCACTTTCCATTTAAAAATTTATAATTAAGTTTAAGTTTAAGTTTATATAATTTATTATAGATTTTTATTTAATTACTATCCCCTTTTTTAGCATTTCATATTTTTCTTAACTTACTAAGTAAAAGTAAAATTTATTTGATATTTTATTTAATTAATTTAATTTAATTTTTATTCAACCAACGCATCCAATCGTACCGCTTCAACTATCTGTAGCTCTCCCTTTTTTACTTCCGATTTCGTTTCCAATAATGCTTCCTCAGACTCATTGTTCGAAAACAAAACTTCAAGTGGTTCAGACACTATATTAAATAACGCCTTGGATATCAAAACTGAGAATAATTTAACCTTTGAGTTTTTAAATACTATTGAAGATTTAATCAATAATTTCAAAAATTGTGCTAATATTGATAATCAGATTCTTGAAAATCGAAAGCATGAAAATCAAAAATATATAGAGAGTGAATGAATTACTATAGTCAAAAATAGTATGAGAGATAATAAAAATTTAAGTAGTAATCTTAAAAAAGTCATTAAAAATGTGCATGAAAGTGTAGCTTTAGCTAATTACAAAAGAAGATCTAATAGAATTATTCCTGTTCTTACAGATACAATTGAAAATTTAGAATAAGTATTAATTACTTTTGCTTTAATTATATCCTACCACAATAAAATTGGCTACACCGCTTGAGCTCAATTAATAGGTAACAATATTATATACTATTATTACAAAAAAGTAGTAAAGAGTAAATCAAAAAAAGATAATATAGAGTGAAATGAATTTAAAAAAATAAATTATATTACGGATAAGAGATCTGTATTACTATGTGATTAAATTTGAACTTTTTGTATTTTTTCAGGTATTATATATAGATATTATAATCAAGAAGAATCTGATATTGCTTTAGTTAAGTTTAATAAAGAGTTAATATACAACTCTGTAAATTATCTAAATTCTATTCAATTTGAAATTAATATAGAATTATTAGAATTTTTAGCTAAAAAGGTAATTCTTTATTTTATACTGATGATGATATATCAGAATCTGAAAGATTACAACAAGCTATTACCATAAAAATAGCTGAAACATATAATAATATGCCTATTTATTTAAATACTCATGCTGATTGAAGAGGCAGATTATATACTAATTCTTTTTTATTTCTTATCAAGGTAGTGATTTAAGTGCATCTTTATTACTGTTATTTTTGTGTGATAGTTTAACTAAACAAGGTAAAGATTCTTTAGATATCTATGTAGCAAATTTATTTAATGCAAAAATAAATGATAAATCAATAAGTAAAAACCCTTTCTTGATAGAATTAATTGGGTTAAAGATAATTACGAAAAAATTATTAACTTAGATATTGAATTTATTAAAAAGCTGAAAGTAAAATTTTATTTGCTGCATTTTGTTTAACATTAAAAATTTTCATGATGATCCTAATTATAAAGTAAAATTACCTGTTTTCTTAGATGCAACTTGTTCTGGAATTCAACATTTAGCTACATTATTGCTAGATAAAAACCCAGCTAAAAAAGTTAATATGACACCACAAACTAATTCAGAGGATGTGCAAGATATTTATTCAGATATTATGGTTGATATTAATAAAGCTATAAATAAATATGGTATTTTAAATCCTTATTTTTCTTCTTTGGCTGTCGTCAAACTTACTAGAGACATTGTAAAAGTTTCAATAATGACTAAAGTTTATAATGTTACAACATATGGTATTGCATTACAATTAAAAAATAAATTACAAACCGTTTACGTAAACTCCAAGTCCGAAACCGGTGGAGGTCCAAATATTAAAATCTCATCAAGCGATATTGTAATTATTAATAATTTATTGAAACATACATGACGCACAAATCTTAGCGGAGAAAGAGGAGAATTATTTAACTCTGAAAACACTGAATATACGGAGTGTAATACACAGTATTACACAGAAGGGGGAAATTAAAAAAGGGGGAAAGCAAAGCGCAGAAAGTGGATAAAAAACAAACAAAAAACAAACAAAAATTGTTTATTACGCCTGGATTAATTAATCCCCTATATCTTCATTCAAAAGAAGTTTTTAAAATAGCTGAAATTATATACAATCAAATATTTGAGTTGTTTCCATCATTAAAATCTATTTATGATTATTTTATGGATATTAGTAAATTAATGATAAAATTAGAAATTCCTTTATCATGGTTTACTCCTGTGGGATTAAATTTGACTCAACATTATTTAAAATCTAAAATAAATAAAAAATCTATTAGCATGGGAAGTAAAAACAAAACTTTAGTACTGAGAGAATTTGAGGATGAAATAAATAATAGCAAACAAATTCAGGCAATTATACCTAATATTATACATTCTTTAGATGCAAGTCACTTAATTAAAGTAATAAATTCTATTAACCGTGGACATGGGGACGCGCATTACAATATGGATTCTTTAAAGTATATTATACCCGTTCACGATTGTTTTGGAACTCATCCCAACCAATTAGGTCTATTAGAAGAAACGGTTAAACGAGAATATATTTGAATTTATTCTAATGTAAAATTTCTAGTTAAATTCCATAATAGGATAATTAAAAATATTAAAGATAATAATTTCTAAATTATTAATAAAGATAATAAAAAGTTTGTTGTTTTTTATAATAAATCTAAAAAAGAATTATTATTGATTCCTGAATTACCTAAAGAAGGTAATTTTAATATTAAGGATATCAGCTTCAAAATATATGATTGCGTAATTATTTCCTTTAGTATAATGGGGCTGTCTTTATATTCTATTATATTTTTCTTTACCTATCTACTATTCTACTTAGAGAAACATCATCTGGTGGCTACGTTATCGTAGATTGACAATTTATTGCAGCCCAATCATCTTATGTGTTCCATCACATTGTACTTAGCCTCTGTAGTCCTGCGGTAGCGCTGCATCCAGATACCTAGGAGCGCTTTGGTTGTGTGCAATGAAATAATAAAAAAGAATTAAATCTTTTTTTACCTTACTTGTGTTAGTATAAAAAAGTACAAGTAAGGTTTTTGTCTAAAAAAAACAAATAATAGGCGAATAAAAAAATACAAAAATAACTTATTAAAAATAATAATAAAAACAAATTAATGCCAAAAAGTTAGCGCACTAACAGTGGTTAACCTCTCCCAGTAAAATATTGCAATTTCAGTCCACGGGTTAAAGACTTTAAACACTTTAAACAAAAGGCAAGATTTTTATTTAAATTAGGTCTCAATTACTAAGTGATAATTTAATAATAATTTAACTTAAATTACTTTAAAAAATGCAAACTATAGTTAATATTATTATAAATATTATTGCTAATGTTTTAAAATATAATTCTTATGAGGATAATTAATCTATGTGAGGTACTATAACTCAAAGTAATTTAATCAATAAAATGGGTTCTTAATTTATAAAAAGATTACCGGAAGATTTGCCTTATAATTTATTTGCAGAAATGGAATAACTGCAGGATGAAGATCAAATTTATATAGTAAATTATTACTCAAACGAATTTAATTTTTTTTTAGAACAAAAAAACACTAGAATTTAAAGGTGTAGTAGGTTCAACAATTTTAGACTTGATAATGAATCATGATAATAATTTAAATTTATTAAAAAAGGACTAAAACTGTAACTAAAAATAAGAAGAAGAATATTTATATTAGTTTTTTTAGATACTTATATTGAGTTATTCTCTAAAAAAATATATACCACATATAAGTACCAATGGTAATAGCGCCTAAAAAGTGGAGTAATAATAAAAATGATGGAGGTTATTTAAATAATGATTTTTAAAAACAAAACAAAACAACAAAAATAGCTAATTTATCTCTACTTCATAAAAGCTATAAAAAGAATAGTAAAAGTGAAATTAGTCCATTATTAGTTTATTCGATGAATTTTGAAATAATAAGAAATTAAAAATAAAGACATAAATCCTTTATCTGTTTGTGAAAGAGGACTATAATAAAATTTAAAAATAAAAAATAAAAATAAAGTATTTTATATAATGGTTTAAATCAATTACACCTTGAAAGTAAAAAAAGATATATTATATAATAAAGTTTATAGTAAAAAAACAAAAAAAACAAAAACAAAAAAAAAACAAAAAACTTTTATCTCATAATTCTAAATATATGCTTTATAATCTAGTACTTTCGGTAGCTATTTTACTTAAAATTTGTAGTTTTTGTATAAAACAACCCCTTTTATTAATTTAGAGGTCTAATTTATACTGATTCTTAATATTTTAGTTATAAAGGTGAAGATATGCCTACTCTAATCCTAAATATCTTTACTAGGGGTTCATCCCCCCGCTGCTAGTAAATTTCAGAAAAGGGACGAACAAAAAACAAAAAATAATTTCGTTGAATTTTTTCCGCTATAACTTGAAAGAAGGGGAAGCCCTTACAATAACAAAACAAAAATATAATTCTAAAAGAATAGAGGGTTTTTAGATAAGACAAAATTTTCAAATAATAGCTGCTACTTTTTTAGTTTACTTTAATTGCATGGTGCGCTAAGGTTAAAAACAAACCTCTTAATTTTAAACAATAACCCCACATTTATTACAGGAAACAACAATGAAAATTTCAAAAATTTTAAAATAACACAAATAACAATGAATATTTCTTTAATATTATTTTTAATAGGAATCTTAGGTTTTATATTAAACAGAAAAAATATCATTTTAATGCTAATAGCGATAGAAATTATGTTATTAGCTGTAACACTATTAGTTTTAATTATGTCTTATGCTTTTGATGATAGTATTGGACAAACTTTTAGTATTTATATTATTTCTGTTGCTGGTGCTGAATCTGTTATAGGTTTAAGCATATTAGTTGCTTATTATAGATTATTCACTCCTATAATCTCAAACTGTCTATTTAATAACTATACTTTGCATATTGTCGCACCATACTAACTTGAAATGTGAAAGCTACAAATCCAATGCAATAATAATAATATTTCTTTCTTTTTATAAACAAACTAGTAACTATTATACTGACCTTTGTATAGAGCCTAAAAATATCCTTAAACCTAAAGTATAAAGAATACCTGGTTTCCCTTCAGCAGTTAATAATTATTATATATCTAAAAATAAATTTAAAACTAAAACAACCTTAGGTTACGCTATTTAATAAAAATTTAAACTAACTCAACTTTCGAAATATACAATTCTGGAAGCTATCCCTACTTATTTAGTGTGCGGAAGATATGAAGCTAGATCCAAATATATTCAGGCTGGTAATCTTGTTGTATGCAAACTTTAAGATCTTACTGACAAAATTATACCTTTCTAGATAAATATCCAATTCTAGGTTGTAAATCAAAGATTTTTATTATTTTTATAAAGCTAGCACACTAATTCAAAATAAGGCTCACTTGACTGCATCAGGGTTAGTTGAAAATAAGAATATAAAGGAAGGAATTCTGGAATAGAAGAATAAACTTCTTTTTGTTTTTGTTGTTGTTTGTTTCCTTTGCTTTTAGCGTGGCGCCCTTGCTGTTGCGTTGGTTAGCATACGGCTTACCTACCCTTTCTGCCCTTGCTTTTTGCGCGGCGGCCCTTGCTGTTGCCTTTGCCCGATAGGTCCAAGACCAGAGGGCGCACCGGCCCTTGCCTCTGGCCTCTCTGGCCTCTCTTGCCTCTCTTGCCTCTCTTGCCTCTCTT
>Ga0208985_1000075_pt1 | contig 10548 bp, 7 predicted proteins | sample MedBloCARef_O1_FD_187853 | JGI IMG/M metagenome (GOLD analysis project Ga0208985, IMG submission 187853) | Forest soil microbial communities from El Dorado National Forest, California, USA - Mediterranean Blodgett CA Ref_O1 (SPAdes) (version 2) | ecosystem: Environmental > Terrestrial > Soil >...
CTGGGCGACCTCGAACGCGTCGTGATCGTCGAGGCGACGAACCGTGTCTCGATACGCACTGGTATACGCATCCGCGAAAGTAATGCGATCCTGCGTCTCCAGCGCCTTGGCGTGCGCATACAGATCGAATATCACAGCTTGTCCGACAGGCCGTCCGAAATCGGTCTTTCGCCGCCGCTCGCGCAGCGATTGCCGCGAGATGTCCGCGGCGGCATAGTCGCCGACCGCCATTTGCAGCGCCGACAGGTTCGCAAGATACCTTTCGGCATCCGAATCCTGATACACCGGAATGAGCCGCGAGGCCAAATCCCTGATTGACGCTGCGGCGGCGGCATCCTGAGTCGAGGCCGGCGTGCGAAAAGCGAAATCCGACGCCGCCTCGAGGGCCGAGGTCGTGAGCGCCAACAGCAACGCAGCCGCGCGCAGTCCCCGCAGCACGCCGGCCTTGAAGGCTCGCGCCCTCATGGCGGGGTACCGCGCTCTACCTGCGTGGCGGCCCGCTCGACGCCGCTCATCGGCGCCTCGCTCGCGGGGGCTCGAGGGGCTTTTACCAAGTGCAGTATCAGCGTGAAGAGATCGTGCGCCTCTCCGGGGCCGCCGATATGAATGATGCCGGTCTGCTTGAGTTCTTTGGTGAACACATCGATGACGAGTTCGAGCACATCGTCATCGAGCGCGCCGAAGGTGCCGTCGATGAGAACCCATGGCGGCATCTGAATCAGCATGCGCGCGAACACCAGACATAGCTGCTCATCCTGGCTCAATTCCCGGTCCCAGCGGCGGGTTTCATCGAGCAATGGCGCGAGGCGCTCGAGGCCCAGCCGAAAAAGCGCGCGCGTGAAGGCCGCGGCGTTGAAGTTTTCCGCTTTCAACGGGTAGGCCAGCACTTCGCGCAAACTGCCCCGCGGCAAATAGGGCGTGCCGCGCGGCAGATAGAAAATCTGCTCGCCTTGCGGCCGGGTGATATGGCCTGCGCCCCACGGCCACAGGCCCGCGAGCGCGCGGAACAGCTGCGTCTTGCCGGTTCCCGGGGCGCCGAGTATGAGCACCCGCATCCCGGCCTCGACCACCACCTTCGGTTCGCGCAGCCGGTCGGCATGCGCCGAGGAAACGCTTTCAAGGTTCTCGATGATGATTTTTCCGGGATCGCCGTTTGAATAGAGAATGCGGCTTTCAAAGCCGCGCGGTTCATCCGTCGTGATGACGGCGTGGCGGAAATTCGCGACCCGCAGCAAAGTCGCGCGCCAATCGGCGATGACGCTGAAATTGTCGACGAACCAGCGCAATGACGATTGCGCCTGGGTGAAGGCGCCCGCGGCCATCATCAGACCGCCGAAGGACACCTTGCCGGTAAAATACAGCGGCGCGGCAACCAAAATCGGTGCAACCTGCGTCACCCAGCCAAACCCTGCCGTCACCCAGGTTAGATTTGTGTGTCCCCAGACGATGCGCTGCGTCGCGCGCAGCACGTCTCCCAGATGCCGCTCGATGCGCCGCTTCTCGTCCTGCTCGCCTTGCGCGAGTGAAATATCATCGACGTGCTCATTGACCCTTACCAGCGAGAAGCGCAGGTTGGCCTCGCGCGCATACCGCTCGGCGTTGCGGTTGATGAGACCTCGCCCCACCCAGTAGCTCAGCAGCGAGCCCGCGCTCGCATAGAGAATTGCCGCCCACAGCATGAAGCCCGGAATTGCGTAGTCCCGATCGCCGACATGCACGCTGAAGGTGCTGGAAAGGTTCCAGAGAATTCCCGCGAAAGTGCCGAACAGGATGGAAGCCTGGAAAAGGCCGATGCCGAGATCCGCCGACAGCTCGCAGAGCTTTCTGGCATCTTCGTGGATGCGCTGATCGGGGTTGACGCCCATCGAGCCGGTGTTGGCGAGCCAAAACGCCCGCCGCGGCATCAACCAATCTTTGAGAAGACTGCGAACCAGCCCCTCTCGCAATCGTACCTGCAGGGTTTCTGCAAGCCATCTCTGCGTCACGTTGAGCGCCAGAATGAATCCGGCAATGACGAAAAAGACGCCGAGCTGGAACAGAAAGTCGCGCAGGTCGCGCCGCGACATCGCGTCGTAGAACGGCTTGTTCCAGCTATTGAGGCGGATTTGTCCGTAGGCGGTCGCCACGACGACCACGACGATGGCGATCAGCAGGCCCAGGATCTTTTTGCCCACGGGCGAACTCGAGATCGCGCCGATCATCATGGAGATTTGCCGCAGAAAACCTAATTGCAGTGATTTGGCTTCCGGTGCGGCGCGCATATTGTTGGTCGCGGGATCTGTCACAAGTTCAGCACCCCTCTGTGTTGAACTCTACACGGTTGCGCGCAGGATCGTCCTGCCGGCCTCAATGTAATTACTACACGCGTCGGCGTCGCAATTGGGCGTCAGTCCTGCAACGCTTTGCGCAGCGTTGAAATGCCGCGGCGAATCTCCGACAGATCCACGGTACCGTATCCAAACACCAGCCCCGCCTGGGTCTGCGCTCCCAGGAAATACCGGCTCAAGGTATGTATTTTGATGTGTTGCCGCGACAACGCTTCGGACACCGCCTCGAGGTCGAGAGGAGCGCGCGCCACGGCGGCGACATGCATGCCGTAGTAGGAAGGAATGGGAAAGAGCCAGTCGCCCAACTTGTCCTGCAATGACTGCAGCAGGACCTCACGGCGCTCCTTGTAGATGCCGCGCATTTTGCGAACATGCCGCGTCAAATGGCCCTCGGCGATGAACGCCGCCACCGCGCTCTGTATCGGCGTGGCGCAATGCCAGTCCAGACAGTTTTTTGCGGCAGTCAGAGTGCTGATTGCCCAAGGCGGCGCCACAATGAATCCGAGGCGCAGTGCGGACAGCATGCACTTTGAAAACGTGCCCACATAGAACACCACATCCGCCGCTTGACTGGTGCGCAGCGCCGGCAAGGGGCTGCCCTCATAGCGGAATTCTCCGTCGTAATCGTCCTCGACGATCACGGCACCCCGCTCGCGCGCGAATTCGATCAGGGCCTCACGCCGGCGCATCGACATCGTCACGCCCATCGGGAACTGATGGGAGGGAGTCACGCAGATGACGCCGACGTCGGGCGGCAGTTGTTCGATGATCAAGCCTTCCGCATCGATGCCCACGGGCATGAGCTTCGCACCCGCCGCCGCGAAGGCCACCCGCATGGGCGGATACCCGGGATCCTCCAAGGCGACGATGGTTTTGTGGGGCGTCACCAGAGCCCGCGCAAGCAAATCGAAGGCTTGCTGGGCGCCCGCCGTGACCAGAATGTCGTCCGCCTGGCAAGCCACCGCACGCGTCACCGCAATGTGCCTTGTGATCGCTTTGCGCAGATGAAAATTGCCTTGGTTTCCTTGAGCGCTCTTGTAGCTCGCGGGCCTGCGTTCCAGGCCGCGCAATTGTTTGGCGCTGACACGCCGAAATACATCGAGCGGGAACAGCCGGGAATCCACCATGGCGGGCCGAAAATCGACGTGCGCGCCCTTGCGAGCCGGCGCAACCTGCGCCGAGTCGCGCCAAAAACTCATGGCTGCGGTGACATCGGGGCGCAGCCAGAATTCATTCAGCCGAATCTTGAGCGTCTCACCGTCAAGGCGCGATGCAGTCGGCTGCCGCGAGGCGGTCCGCTCCGCCACGAACGTGCCCGCGCCATGGCGGGTCACGGCATGCCCTTCGGTCACCAGCTTTTCGTAAACCTCGGCTGTCGTATTGCGGGACACGCCGAAGAAGGCCAGCGACTTTCGGGTAGGCGGCAACTTAGCCCCTGCGGCAAGACGGCCGTCAAGGATGGCGCTGGTCAACTCGCGGTACAGGGTTCTCGAAGCTTCGCGAGAGCCCGAGGGCTTAAGATCCAGTTTGAGCTCAAATAAGGGCTCGGCTGCCGGCCTGCGCCCCGAACGAGAGTGGCCCAATTACTTTTCCTCCAAGTGGCCCTTCAGCAAGGAGCCATCGTCGTCACAAAATCTCATCGACGACAGCTTAGCGCCGCCGCGGCTGCCAAGGCCGCTTTTTGGTCTCAAAATCTTGGAGAGTCCTTAGATGAAGCTCTTGAACTTGATGGGTATTGGCATTTTGGCGCTGGGTGCCGGTTGGGCTCCTTGCGGCCGTGCCGCGGCAGAGGCCGCGCGTCCGCAAGCGGTTCGAGACGGCCGGCACGACTTTGACTTCAATTTCGGCACCTGGAAAACCCACATCAAACGAATCCTGGATCCGCTCTCCGGCGACGGCCACTTCATCGAGCTGAACGGCACGGTCAGCGTGCGCAAGGTCTGGGACGGCCGCGCACAGTTGGAGGAGATCGAGGCCGACGGGCCCAATGGACATTGGCAAGGCATGACCCTGTTTCTCTACAATCCCGAGGCGCACCAATGGAGTCAGTCGTTCGTCAACAGCAAGAGCGGTGTCCTCACCGCGCCGCTGATCGGCGCATTCAAAGACGGCCGCGGCGAGCTGTTCTCTTCCGACACATTCAAGGATCGTTCAATTTTGGTGCGCGGCGTTTGGTCGGACATCAAGCCCGACTCTCATCACTTCGAGGAATCGTACTCGGATGACGGCGGCAAGACTTGGACGCCGGCGTTCATCGCTGAATTGACCCGGGTCAAGCCATCTGCCGCCACGTCGCGCGGCGCGACGCGCGACGCACCGGATGATTTTGACTTCGATTTGGGCAACTGGAAAACGCGCTCCTCGCGCTTGCTGCATCCGCTGACCGGATCTAGTGACTGGGTCGAAATGACCGGAGTCACAATCGTCAAGCCGATTTGGGGCGGCCGGGCCAATCTCGCGGAATTCAAAGCCGACGGTTCGGCAGGACACTTGGAGCTATTGTCGCTGCGCTGGTACAACCCCGTAGCGCACCAATGGAATTTGGATTTCGCGACCCCCAATGTCGGTACGCTGGGAATTCCTTGCGTGGGCGAATTCAGCAACGGCCGCGGCGATTTTTACGATCAGGAGACCATCAACGGCAAAGCCATCCTGATTCGATTCTCCATCTGGGGAATTACCGCCGACACCGCTCAATCGGAACAAGCCTTCTCCGAGGACGGCGGCAAGACCTGGGAGGTCAACTGGATCAACCGATATTCGCGCGACACGGCCGTGTAGGACAATCCTCACGACTACTTCGGCCCTTCAGCCTTGCGCCCGGTCGACGCACGGAGCATAAGAGCGATCAGTATTACAACAAATGGGATCACATCCATGTCGCGAGTACTCATTGCTGACGATCATGCTGTCGTGCGGGCCGGCTACAAGCAATTCCTGGAGGCTGAAGCAGGCATCACCGAGATCGGCGAAACCGCGAGCGGCAATGAAACCCTGGATCAATTGCGGCGCAACGAATGGGACCTGCTGCTGATGGACATCCACATGCCCGACCGCAGCGGTTTGGACATTTTGAAGCATGTGACCAGTGGATTCCCCAAAGTGCGCGTCTTGATCATGAGCGGCTTGCCGGAAGCGCAATATGCACGCAACGTGCTGCGCGCCGGGGCCAGCGGCTATCTATCCAAGGGCGGTTCTCCGGAAGAGTTATTGAAAGCCGTACGCACCGTGCTCGTGGGGCGCCGCTATGTAAGCGCCTCGCTCGCCGAATCGATGGCGGCCGACTTGGAATCTCCACACGATCAAAATCAGCCGCTGCACGAAAGACTGTCGGTGAGGGAATTCCAGATCTTCGGTAAATTGGCGGGCGGCGCCGGCGTGGGCGAGATCGCCGACGAATTGAGCCTGAGCGTGAAGACGGTGAGCACCTACCGTTCGCGAATACTGGAGAAGATGAGTTTCAGCAGCAACGCCGACATGACCGCGTACGCGCTGCGCAATGGCCTGATACTTTAGTTCGCCGGTCGCCGCGGCACGATCGGGGCGAGATGAGAATCCGCCACCCATCCGCTACGGCCCGCGGCCGTGCTGATGAACGTGAATCCTTCGTGCTCGGCGCTGATCCTCACGGTTTCCCCTTCCCTGAGCACGAACAGCGAATCGCCCATGGGCACGGGCGAGACGCGCGCCGGGGTCGATGCCGCGATGATCACGCCGGAGTGCAGTTTCGGCCACAGAGCCACCCCACTGCAAATCGTCGACGCAAGCATCGTCAAACCCACGAGCAACGCAGCGACACGCAGTCGCCGATGCCGGGAGGACAACTGAGCGGCGACGGCGCCGGCGCCAATGATGGCAATCCCAAAGACTCCGATCCAGGAGAGCGTGAAAGGGCTGCCGATTCTCGCCAGCCGATCAATGGTGTTGCGCGATTCGGCCGGCAAGCGCGCCGTGCTTCGAACGAATCGCAAGTTAGCCTCGATATCGGGATCGCCGGGCGCCAATAGACTTGCGCGCTCATAGTTGAGGATTGCCAATCCCGGCTTCCCCGCGCGGGCATAAGAATTGCCCAAGTTGTACAGGCCGGCAGCGGAATAGCCGGCGGACGTCGCCTGCGCCCCTGCCTGCGAGGTGCCCATCAGCACCCCAAAAGCCAAACATGCCACGACCCACATGCGTGCGTTCATGCGGGACCCTCGCCAGTCAGATGCTCGCGCACGATTTCCAGCCATCGAGCGAAACGGGTCGCCTGCAATTCACGGCCCGAATACTTGGATTCATCGGCATAGGCAAACAGCTGACGGATGTCATCGTTGGTACCCATTCGAGCATCGATTTCCGCCGTCGTGATCTGCTCGGGCGAAAGCTGCCACCGCTCCGCATAGACACGCTGCAGCGCCTTGCGCGCCAAGTCAAAGAATAGCGCCGCATTTCCGGCGCGCGCCGCCGCTTCAAGCTGGGCTAACACGCGTTTGGCCGTTTTCGAAGCCACTCGCCTGTTCGCGGTCGGGCGCTCATCCGCCCGCCGCCGCTTCGCGCCCAGCCAAGCAGCAGCAAGCGCGATTGCCAAAAACGACGGCACGGCGAGAAATTTCGGCCGCAGAAACAGCGGTATGAGCGAGGCCGTGAGCCGCGCCGCGGCCGGATGATCCGGCCGCAATGCCGCGGCGTATTTATTCTCACTGCCGGATGCGTCGCGCGATCCAGCGCCGGCAACCGCCGGTGACGGTGTCGCCGCGCTATCGGCCTGCGAGGGGGAGATGCTAACGGTGAGCGGCGCGCTGCGAGCCGTCTCATATTTCCGGCTACCGGGGTCGAAATAGCTGAACGACAGCGCGGGAAGTGTTTGCATCCCGGCCTTGGAGGCGATCACCGGCTGCTCAAAGGTTTTCATCCCGCTAAAGCCGATCGGGTCGCTGGTATTGAAGGAGGATTTCGGCGGATAGGTCTTCCACTGATCGAGGTGATCCAGCATCGTGCTGTCGACGCGGTCGAAACTTCCCGATCCGGTGATCCGCATGCGCAAAGTCATCGGATCGCCGGCGTCGGCCTTGCCGGGCGAGATATCGCTGGTAATACTGAAGGTGCCAATCGCGCCGTGAAAATCCGCCGGCCTCCCCGCTGCCGGCAACTCCAAGACCTTGACCTCCTGGGGCGGACTGACGACGTCGATGTCCTTGGGGATGGTGGCGCCGAAGAAATTCTGCCAGAAAGGATCGCCGAACCGATCGTCCAACTGCGAGTCTCGCTTCGGCCGCGTTCGAATCTTCACGGTCAGGGGTGCCTGCGCCGAGAGCGCGAAGCTGCCCGGTTTGATGACGGCAAGGACGCTGCGCCAGGTGAACAGAACAAAGTTCTCGCCGTTGATCAGCTTCTCGCTGCGTTCAGGTTGACGCGAAAGACTATTCAGCGCGAAGTCATCTCCGGTGAGTTTGGGCATTCCGTTCAATGAGGAAACAAATCCGGAGCGCATGCCCACTTCGATTTCCACCGGCACGCTTTCACCCACGAAAAGCTCTCGTTTCGGAACACTCAGCCGCACGTAGGCGGAGCCGTCGTCGGACAGATGAACGCCCTTGGGTATCGATCCTCCGGAGAAAATGGGTGGTGGAGGCGGCGGCGGGGGCGCGCCGACGCGAGGTACCGGCACGCCGCTAGGGGCTGCGTTGACCTGCAGGACCAGGGGCGAAGCTTTCGGCGTAACGGCGGGAATCGTGAAAATGCCGGCGATTTGCGGCGTCACGCGCATGACGATGGACGATGAAGGCAGCGTCGTGCCGTTCACGATTTGGATTTCGCGCGTCCGGGCGACGATTTCAAATTTCAATCCCGAAACCACAGGCAGGGTGATCGGATTCGAGCCGTCTCCCAGATTGGTGATCGTGAAGTGCGCCGACTCTCCCAGATTTATTTGCGAGGGCTGAATGGTCGCGTATACCAAGGGATCGTCGGCCATTGCAGGCGCCGCGGCAAATATGCCCGCCCAGATCACGGCAATCGTCAATCCAATACAGCGAAGCTTTCTGCTCATTACCAATTCTTGAACGGCTTGTCCGGTGGCTGCGCGCCGCCGCGCTGCGCCCAGGGAATCGCCAGGGAGTTCTTCTCATCGCCCTTGACCGAATCCAATAGCTCGCGTGCCTCTTCGCGGGTCATTTGACCTGGAACCCGCTCATTGTCAGCGGACCGGGAATCGCCACCCGGGGGCGGTCGCTCGCCCTCCTTCGGTGCCGCGGGGGGTTGTCCGGCATTCTGCGGCGGTTGATCGGGTTTTGAATCGCCGGCATTTGGCGGCGGCTGCCCCTGCCCTGGCTTCTCATCCGGCTTCTGACCTTGGTTCGGGTCTTGCTGATTCGGCGGTTGGTTGTTGTTTTGTTGATTTTGCTGATTGTTCGGCGGCTGAGCGTTCGGCTGCTGATTGTTGGCCTGATTTTGATCTTTGTTCTGGTCCTTATTTTGGTCCTTACTCGGATCCTTGCTCTGGTCTTTATTCTGATCCTTGTTCTGGTCCTTACTCTGATCCTTATTGTTCTGGTCCTTGTTCTGATTCTGGCCCTTGTTCTGATTCTTGTTGTTGTTCTGTTGATTGTCCTGATTCTGCTGCTTCTGCAGCGCATCGATCTTGCGCTTCACCAAGTCGCGATTGAATTTGCTGTCTGCATCGTCGGCGCGCAGCTGCAAGGCGGTGTCATAAGCCTTGACCGCCTCGTTCCACTTCTGCAGCGCCTGCTCGGGTGCGCTCTGCTCGGCCTTTTGCCCGGCTCGATACAGGGTATTGCCCAAGTTGTAATACGCGTCCTCTTGAATTGCCAGGCGCTTGGGGTCATCGGAAAGCACATGAGTGATCGACTGCTGAAATGATTGCGCTGCCTCGGGAAAGCGCCCCGCCCGATACGCGCTGGTGCCGGCGTTGTATTCGAGCACCGGCGTCTTGGGATCGAGAACCGAGTCGGCGCGGGCTTGCGGCAGCAATGCCGCAATCGCCAGCAATATCACCGCTGCAGCCGCCACCGATGCCGTCGGGACCGGCGCCTTGCTTCGCCGCCGCGTGCCGATGAGCAGACTGCAGAGCAGCATCGCCAAAGATGCTGCCAACGGCCATTGAAAGCGCTCGATATAAATCTTCTGTTGCCTGGAAGCCAGGTCATGCTTCGCGATCGAGCCTAGGACCGTCTGGAATATCAATTCCAAACCCTCTGCCTGAGTGCCAAGCGGCACATAGAACCCGCCTGTCGCGCCCGCGATGGCTTTCAACCCCTGCTCGTCGAGCCGCGATTTGACGAAAGCTCCGCTCTCGTCCTTCACAAACCCGCCGCCTTGTTCCGCAGGCACCGGTATTAGATCGCCGGTCGCAGTGCCTACGCCCACGGTGTAGATTTTAAGGTTATCCGCCTTCGCCGCCGCCTGAGCTGCCTCGAAAGCGCTGCCCTCCAGATCTTCACCGTCCGTCACCAGGATCAAGATCTTATCCGTGCCGGGCCGCCGGCGCAGCGTGGCCTGCGCCGACTTGATGGCGCTTTCGATATCCGTGCCGCCGCGGGGAATGATGTTCGTGTCCAGGGCGTTCAAGGACTCGTGGAAGGCGCCATAGTCCAAGGTCACCGGGCAGGCCAGGAACGCCGTGCCCGCGAACGCCACGATGCCCACTGCGTCGCCGTCCAGCTTCTTCGCGAAATCATCGATGGCGAGTTTGGCACGCGTCAGGCGATTAGGTCTGACATCGGGCGTCAGCATGCTGCGCGAGGTATCGATGCCAAAAATGATTTCGTTGCCGCGCCGATTCACCTGCTCCCAGTGAAAGCCCAGCTGCGGGCCGGCAAGCGCCGCAAAGAGCAACATCAATGCGCCCAGGAAAAGACCTCGCTGAACTCGGCGCCGGCCCGGTGAAATCGATCGGGTTAGCTGCTGCCGCAAATGCGCGGATACGAATTTCGCAAGCGCCGCATGTTGCCGGGAATCGTAGAGGCGCCAAAGCCACAACAGCGCGATGCAGGCAAGCAGTCCTGCGGCCAGCCAGACTGGATGGGCGAATCTCACGGCAATCTTCGCAGCCGCGTTTGTTGCAGCAACAAACCCAGCGCCAGTATCCCCAGCGCCGGTATCAGAGCGTATGCGTACAGTTCTTCGGTATGTTCGAACTTCTGCACCGTTTGCGCGGTCTTCTCCAAACGATTGATCTGTTCATAGATTTTTTGCAGCGAGTCGGTGTCGGTGGCGCGGT
>Ga0208985_1000076_pt1 | contig 10547 bp, 8 predicted proteins | sample MedBloCARef_O1_FD_187853 | JGI IMG/M metagenome (GOLD analysis project Ga0208985, IMG submission 187853) | Forest soil microbial communities from El Dorado National Forest, California, USA - Mediterranean Blodgett CA Ref_O1 (SPAdes) (version 2) | ecosystem: Environmental > Terrestrial > Soil >...
CACAGAACTTGATTGACGCAGCGCAACAGACATTGTCTGCGGCCTGAGACTCCGTATCGTATAGCGTCGCTCGTCGAATGACACTAGCCTAAGCATTCGTCAGCGCGTTGCTGCACTGCGGTAACGCTGCAGCGCCCAAGTCAAATCGGGTCCTCAAATGAAAGGAAACTATTGGTGCTAGCTTCTGACGAGGACGGCGGTACGCTGGATGCGCTGAAGTTCAGCCTCGCGAGCGATATCGTCGAGCTCGTAGTCCTGACTGCGGACGACGCTTTCTTGCAGACCTTGCGTGAGGCCGTGGGCGGCGCCAGGCGCCTGTGGCACGTTCCTTCCGCCGACAAGGTCAGCGACCTGCTGGTGGCTGGAGAGGTCGGAATCGTGGTGATCGACGTGCAGACTTTGCACGATGGCGCACGAATTTTCGTCGAGCAAATCAAGCGTCAATTCCCGGATCTTGTGCTCGTGGCTGCCGGACATCGCGACGACGAGACAGCGCTTGCCGGATTGATCAGCGCGGGCTTGGTTTATCGCTTCATACACAAGCCGATGTCGCCGGCCCGCGCGAAGTTGTTCGCGGAAGCGGCGATCAAGAAATATGAGGGCCAGCGTCGTCGTGCTGCGGAGACTCCGGTGCGCAGACGCGCATCCCCAGGCGGGCGTGCTGGGTGGGTCGGCGGCATCCTCGCCGCGGGCGCACTGATCGCAACGATTGCGTGGCTCGCGCATCGCAGCGGCGGCGAAGAGGCTGCCGTAGCGCCCCCCACGGAAGTTGCGAAACCCGCTGCGGTTGAATCGCCTCTGCTGGCGCGCGCGACCGCGGCGCTGTCCGCCAATCGGCTGACCGAGCCTCCGGGCGACAACGCCTTGGAACTTTATTTGCAAGTTCAGGCGCGCAATCCTGTGGATCCTAACGCGCGCGCCGGGCTCGCCGAGGTCAAGGAGCGGCTGCTGGCGCGGGCGGAGAACGCGCTGCTCGAAGAACGCCTGGACGAGGCGGCGGCAGCCATTGAAACGGCCAGGAAATCCGGGGTGGAGAGCGGTCGAATTGCGTTTCTGACCGCGCAGCTGGCGAAGTCCCGGGATCAGATCAAGACGGCACAGGCGCAAGTCCAGCAGCAGTCGCGTGCCCGCACCGAGCCCAAAGCCGAGGAAGACCGCGTAACTCCGTTGCTCAATCTGGCAGCTCAACGGATGGCCGATGGCCGCCTGTTCGAACCTGATCGCGACAGCGCGCGCTACTACGTGCTGGAAGCCTTGCGCGCTGACCCGCAAAACGCGGCGGCGCTCGATACGAAACGCGCGTTGGCGTCGAAATTATTGGAGGACACCCGTAGCGCCATCGACCGGCGCGACTTCGCGCACGCCCTGGTGGTAATAGAAGCAGCCACCGGCGTCGCCGCGCAGGCGAATATCGAGTCGGCGCAAAATTTGCTTGCAGCGGCGCGCAAACAGGCGGACGTCGATGCGCGAGGGCAGCTTCTCAAAAATGCCAACGAGCGGTTGCTGCAGGATCGCCTGATTGAGCCGGCGAACGACAACGCCAAGTACTTCTATCTGACCTTGAAGCAGCTGGAGCCGAACAATCCGGCGCTCGTCTCGATGCTGCAGGACCTCGGCACTCGCTTGACGGCAAAGGCGCGTCGGGCGCTCATTTTGGGACAGCTGGATGCGTCCAAGAGTTGGCTGGACGAGGCGGCCGCGGTGGGCTTTAGCTCCGCAGAAATGAGTTCCGCGCAGCACGATCTCGATGCTGCGTTTGCGAAGCAGAATTTCATGACGGCGCTGGTGCCGGCCGCCGAACTCACGGCGCTCAAAACCGTGCAGCCGAATTATCCTGCCAAAGCCTTGAATAACAAGCTCGAAGGCTGGGTGGATGTCGAGTTCACGGTTGCGGACAGCGGCAAGGTCAAGGATGTCGGCGTGCGCACAACCAGCATTCCCGGCGTCTTTGAGGAGGCGGCCGTCAAGGCAGTGTCGCAGTGGCGTTACAAACCGGTGTTGCGTGATGGCAAAGCGGTGCCGGTTCGCAGCCAAATCCGCGTTCGCTTCGCGCTGCCCTGAATCTGTCGTTACGCAGCGGAACTGCGGGTGAGCGCGCCGGCTGCCGATTCCTGCGTCAATGCCCCGATCTCTGCGCCGATACGTAGGTCATCCACCGCGCCAAACGCGTGTTTGCGCACCATGCCGTGCCTATCGATGAGCACCAGGCTGGGAGTGCCGCGCATTTTGTAGCGTTCCATTGTGTGCGGGATGGGACTGTTGGGATTCGGTTGATCCAAGGCGATCGGAAACTTCAGGCGATATTCCTGGATGAATGCTTTCAGCACGGCCGCGCTGAAAGCATCGTGATGCTCGAAGGTCGTGTGCATTCCGATCACCGTGACGTCGCTCGGCGCAAAGGTTTCGAAAATCCTCCGCGCCTGCGGCACGCCGGACGAAATCGAGTGCGGGCACAACACCTGGAACGCCGCCAACACCACCACGCGCCCTTGCAGCGCTGCGAGCGTCAGCGGTCGATCGGTGTTGAACCACGACTGAACAAGCAACTCCGGCGCGGCGTTCATTGGGGTTGTCATAAATAAAGAACGCCCTGCCCGGTGCGGCACCGGGGACGCTCGACCCTTCAGCGGTTTTTTTTAAAGATAACCTTAAATCGCGTCGCTGGGAAGCGACTAGCGATTCATCGCGCCGAGGGAATGATCTTTTTCTCGCCGTTTGCGCTCGGCGACTTCTTCGCGGTCGACGCTTACGTTGATGGGCGCCTTGATGCCGATGCGAACCTGAGACCCATTGACGGCCATGACGGTTACTTCGACATCGTCACCAATTCGTAACGATTCTCCTGCGCGGCGGGTAAGTATCAGCATGGCCTTATTTAGACATGCCGCAACGTCGTTTGCCTGTGGGGAATACCTTTAAACAATTGTAGGACTGCACCGACTCGCTTCGGACCGCGTAAGACGGCGGCGCCGAGAAAACTAGCGCTCGGTAACGATCCGTTCCGGCGGCGCTTCAGGCGCGCCCCAATTGCTGACCGTGGCCTCGTATATGGCCAGTTCTTGCAGCAGATCCTCCAGCCGCTGCGCTTTGCCCATGGCGAAGCCTTGGCCGTAGTCCACCCCGAGATCGGCCATGCGCACGCGCAACACGTCCGTTTCGACGTATTCCGCAATCGTCTCCATGCACATGACCTTCGCCAGTTGCGCGATGGCTTTGATCATGGACTCGGAACGCGCGTTGGTGACGGCATCGCGCACGAAGCTGCCGTCGATCTTGATATAGTTGACCGACAGGTCTTTCAAGTAGGCCAGAGAGCTGACGCCGGTACCGAAATCGTCGAGCGCGAACTGGCAACCCAGCTCTTGCAAGGTGCGCATGAAAACCTGGGCTTTCTCCAGATTGCCTATCGTCGCAGTCTCCGTCAGCTCAAAGCAAAGCACCCCGGGCGGCAGACTGCTGGCCTTGAGCTGCTCCACCACGAACCCCAAAAACGACTCGTCCTGCAGCGATTGACCGGACAGATTGATGGCAAAGCGTGCGAATTCCTCGCCCACCGAGGCGCTGTGCGCGCCGAGCAGTTCGCAAGCTTTGCGCACCACCCAGCGGTCCACCGTGGGCATGAGTTGGTAGCGTTCCGCAGAGGACAGGAATTTGCCGGGCGGAATAATTTCGCCGCGCTCGCCCAGCATCCGGATCAGAAGTTCGAATCGCGGGCGGCCGTAGTTGCCGCGCAGCGGCAGTATGGGTTGCGCATCGAGCCGGAAGCCGTCGCTGTCGAGCGCTTCGCGCAGCTTGCCGATGACCAGAATGTCGGTATGACGTCTGATGATGCTTTGGTCGGAGTCTTGGAACATTTCAACGCGGTTGCGGCCGCGGTCCTTGGCGGCCTTGCAGGCGATCTCTGCGGTTGCCAAGGCATGCGCAAGCGGATTGTCGGAACGGCCGATGGGCGCGACTCCGAGACACACGGAGACCTCGAATGCCCCCTGGCCGGCGCGTGGCACGATCCCTTCGGCAGCCGCGCGAATCTGGTCGGCGACCGCCGCAGCTGACTCCATGCTGGAATTCGGAATGAGTGCTGCAAGCCGGTCTCCGGAAATGCGCGCGGAGAGCGCCTCGGGAGGCAGGGTCTTGGCCATGCGGTCCGCCACGCTGACGATGACATCGTCACCCACATGCATGCCGAAGGTTTCATTGATGACGTGCAGCCGATCGATGTCCAGGTACAAAATCATGTGGGCGCCCGCAGCCATTCCCGACGTCAGCAAGTTGCCGGCGTGCCGCTCGAATGCTTGGCGTGTCATGAGTCCGGTGCTGGTGTCGTACTGCGCCTGAATGATGCTGGTCGAGCGCTTCGCCAGCATCTCGGCGACCCGTGTTTGCGGTAAGTCGAAATCCTGCGCGCTGGGCGGATTGAACAGCGCCAGCACTCCCATGACCCGCTCGGAGGTGTGCCTTATGGGGCAGGCCAGAATCTTATAGGGCGCGGCAACGTCGGTTGCGACCTTGGAAATGTGATTGATGACGATGGTGCGCTGCTGCATCTGCATCCACGCCGTCAAGTGATGCTGCGCCCGCTTGAGCGCCTCCGGCGCCATTGGGGCGCCGCTGCGAGTCATGGACACGGAGATATTTTTATCCGGCACCCAAAGTGCGGCCAGCGCGCAGCCCATGCGGTCGAGACCGGTTTTCAAAATCTGCGAGAACTCGTCGGCGTCGCTCGCCGCCGCCTCATTGGAGGAAATCTCCATCATGAGTTCCAGGTCGCGTTCCTTGACGTTCAGATCGCGTTCGCTCGATCCTAACTTCGCGCGCAAGGCCAACTCGCGCCGCAGGCATTCAAGAGCGGGTTGAACCAATTGTCGCACGGTCTGCAGGGGGCGCGGTTCGATCTGCGTTCCCGACAGCCGCACCACCAAACTGACGATCCCGAGCAGCTCGATGCGATCGCCGCGCACAGCGAAGGAGTAGACCACGCGGTCTGCGTCGAGGGTTCTGGCAATGCCGGCAAACTCGGCGCTATCCGACAGTGCATTGGCGATGGCATCGTTGATGAGATCCGGCTCGTCGCTCAAATCCCACTCATCCGATGCCCAAACCAGGTTGGAATAGCCGTCGTGCACCACCACCCCGCGCAGGCTCGGCATGAGCATGCGGAGCAGCCGGCCGTACGGGTCGAATGACGTTTCCGTAGCAGGCGTTTCGACGGCGTTGGACTTGATATCGAGCACTGAAGCCATCTCAGGAAATTCTTGGGGTTGCAGCCACGAATCAATGTGCTGGAAACCCTGAATAGCAGCTTTGACGAGCGTCGCAGTTCAAGGCAACAGGGGCGTAGGACAGCGGCAAAAATGCGCGAATATTGACAATATGCGCCTCTTCATGTGATGCACCTCCCGCTTCCCTACTCCTGGCGCCTGCCGGAGCGCGTCAATAGCCGCAGCAGGAAGCGGCCTCCCGGCAGGCGCACCAAAGCGAATACCCGCCGCCAAAAGCGCCGGGCGTCCGCGTCAATGCTCGGCAGCGGCAGGTTGTCGTACAAATCGCTCAAGGGTTCGTGAACAATCGCGCTCTGTGCCGCGACGCTCGCAACTTTGCCGCCGGACATGAAGGTCAGCAGCGCCTTCTCGGCGTGCCACTCGATCCCGAGATCGATGAGCTGTCCGGCGCCGAAGGCCGCGCCCGCGTCGCGCTCTGCGTCGCGCAGGAACACGCTGGTTTCATGCGGCGCCGCTCGAGACAGTTGCCAGGCGCCATCGCCGCGATCTTGCGTCGTGAACACGCCCGAAAAATTGCGTCGCATCTTGGCAGGCATTCACGCATCCTACCCGGGATTTTCGCGCAGCACAGTGCGATAGGATGATGCAGTGGATGAGCCGATAAAATTGCTTCCCGGACAGGCCTTGAGCAGGAGCGGCAGACCGCGCCTCGACTATGTGGCCGTGGCGAGCCTGGCGTTTCCCTTCATGGTGAACAGCGCCGTGCAAGCGGTGCTGAACGCCACGGACACGTGGTTCATTGGACGCGTCTCTCCCGTCGCCACCGCAGCCATAGGCGCCGTGTACTGGCCGGTGCTGGTATTCGGGCTGCTGTTTGGCGGCGTCGGCCTCGCGGTACAAACTCTGGTGGCGCAAGCCTATGGCGGCGGCCGCTACGCGCGCGCATCGCAAGCCACGTGGACCGCATTGTGGGCGTCGCTGTTCACACTGCCCGCATTTTTACTGCTCGCCGTGACCGGGGCCGAAATTTTCGGACCTTTCGGACTACCGCCGGAGATAAGCCGCCTCGCCCTGACCTACTGGTCGCCGCGCATGATGGGCGGCCCGCTGGGCGTGGCTCTGTGGGCGGTATTGGGCTTCTTCAATGGCATCGGCCGCCCAACCATTACGTTGCGAATTGCCGCGGGCGTGGCAGTCATCAATGCGCTGTTGAATCAATTGTTCATGTTCAATCTCGGCAAGGGAGTCGCGGGGTCCGCCTGGGCAACCAACTGCGCGCAGCTAATCGGCGTGTTCGTGGCCTTGCTATGGTTCTTGGGTCCCGCGATGCGCGCGCGCTTTCGATCGCACCTGACGACCCGCCTCCACGCCAGGACCCTATGGCGTCAAGTGCAGTTGGGCTTTCCCATGGGCCTGCTCATCGCCGCGGACATTCTCGGATTCGCGCTGTTCCAGTTGATGCAGGTGCGACTCGGCACTGTCGACGGCGCTTCGACTCAGATCGTGATGATGCTGACCTCGTTTTGCTACATGCCGGCCGTCGGCATTGCAATGGCCGGCACCACCCTGGTGGGCCAAGCAATTGGCGCGCATCGCAAGGATTGGGCGCTTACAGTGGGCAATGGAATCATCGTGATTGCCGTGCTCTACATGGGCGCGATCGGCGTTCTGCTGGCTGCATTGGGACCGTGGGTTTTGCCGTTTTTCACCAATGGCGCGGATCCCGATGCGGCCCGGGTCGTGGCGCGGGGCAGCACTCTGCTATGGATCGCCGCGGGCTATCAACTGTTCGATGGCTTGAACATCAGCAGCAGCGCCAATTTGCGCGGCGCGGGCGACGTGCGGCTTCCCGCGCTCATGGTTCTTACGTTATCGTGGCTGGTGTTCGTGCCGTTGGCGCACAGCCTGTCGTTCGCACCCGGCCAAGGCTGGGTGAGCTGGCTGCCGCAATATGGACTGGGCGCGGTCGGCGGCTGGTTTGCTGCGTTGGTTTACATTTTCTTCCTGGGTTTGATGTTATTTCTTCGTTGGCGCTCGCGTGCATGGCAGCGCATCTCACTGCCGCTCAATTAGTGCATCGAATGATGGTCTTGATACACCGCATCTGCTTCCTCTGCCTCATCAATGCCATCCTCAGCAGCGCATCGTTCGCGGCGGGTGCAAGTGCCGCAATGCCTGCCGGCATCGCGCAGGTTATGGAGGCGCAGCGGCTGCCGGCCAACTCGGTCAGCTTCGTGATCGTCGATCCCGACTCAGGACGGGTCGTGATGAGTCACAACCCCGACACGCCGCGAAGTCCTGCTTCCACGATAAAGACGGTCACGACCTTCGCCGCGCTGGACATGCTCGGTCCCACTTATGTGTGGCAAACCCGCGCATTGACCCGCGATGGAGACCTGTTTCTGCAAGGCGGCGGCGATCCTTACATCACGCTCGAGCGATGGTGGAGCTTCGTGCAGAGCTTGCGCGCGCAAGGGCTGAAGGCCATTGCGGGCGACATCGTCATCGACAACACGGCCTTCTCCTTGCCGCCTGAGGATCCCGGCGCCTTCGATGGGCGCCCGAACCGCTCCTACAACGTGCTGCCCGATGCGTTGATGGTCAATTTTCAATCGATCGATTTCAGACTGGCCGCCGATGCAGATACCCATCGAGTGGAGGTTGTCGCCAGCCCGGCGCCCGTCAACCTGGAGATAGAGAATCGCATTCGCTACGCTCCCGGCCGCTGCGGCGGTCCGAGCGGACGTGTCGACTTCAAAGTCGCCTCGCCGCAATGGGATCACGTGGTGTTTTCCGGCGCTCTCTCGCCGCATTGCGCCGGGCGGACTTTTGCGCGCGTCCTGCTGCAGCCCTCCACCTATGCGTTCGGCACCTTCGTCGAACTTTGGCGTCAATCGGGCGGTGAGTTCAACGGCAAGTTGCGCATCGAAGCCACGCCCGCGGACGCCAAGCCGCTCTTTAGCTTGGAGTCCTTGAGTTTGGCCGAGATCGTGCGGCTCACGAATAAGCACAGCAGCAATTTGATGGCGCGCCATTTGCTGTTGACGATCGGTAAAGAGCGCTACGGCGATCCGGCGACCTTGGAGAAGGGAGCTGCTGCCATTGCCGCTTGGGCCGGGGAAAGAGGCTTCGACTTGAGCAATGTCGATATCGACAATGGGTCAGGACTCTCCCGCGCCACGCACATCAGCGTGCTGCAAATGGCGAGGATCTTGAGCGCCGCGTTGCACAGCCGCTTCGCTCCGGAGTTCCTCGCCTCGCTGCCGCTCGCCGGCATGGACGGCACGTTGCGTTCGCGCATGAAAAGCAGTCCGCAAGGATCCGTTCGCCTCAAGACGGGCCATCTCGACGGTGTGAGCGGCGTGGCCGGTTACGTGACCACTCCCGGAGGAAAAACCTTCGTGCTGGTCTCGCTGACCAACAACGCGCGCGCGGATTTCGGCGCCGCGGAGCCGGTGCACGCCGCGTTGGTCGCATGGATATTGGCCAACTTGTAATCTAAAGGCCGCTTAGGACCGCTCCATTTCCCAGAGAATGGCCGTGACATTCTTGCGCAGCCATATTCCGAAGCCCACATAGCGAAATGATTTCTGCAAGCGCCGCCGGTACCACGCGCCGGAGCGCAGATGAACGGCGCGGTCGGTGCGGCTGCGGTCGCAATTCTTGCGCCAGTCCTCGATGGTGAGGGCTGAAACGTACAGCGCCGCGCGGCTCAGCAGCCGCAGATTCGCGATCGCCGCCGCCGCTTCGGCGTCCGGCAAGTACTGCAAAACGTCATAGCAGACCACCAAGTCGAAGGGCCGGCGCGGCGCAAAATCGACGATCGAGCCGCGGCTCCAGCCGAACCGGCTGCACAAATATTCGCTCGCCTCGAGACCCGTGTAGCGAGCGCGCGGCAGAAATTGCAGGAAGGGCCGGCGCAGCAAACCAATGCCGCAGCCGGCATCGAGAATTCTGCGAACCGGGATCTGGCACTGGCGCAGAGCGCTTGCGATGAGCGCAGCACGGCTGCGCATTTCAGCGGGCGTGACCACGCGGGTCGCGGTGTCCAGATAGAATTTTCTGAAGTAGTCGGCGCTGAAATTGTTCGCGGGCGCGCCAGCGTGTACCTTACGTGCTCTTTTTTGCTTACGTCGCACCGAGGTTTCACTCATGCTTGAGAACGTCCCGCGCGTGATCCTTAACCGCATCATGATAGTGGTCTTGTCGATTGGCTGCTTGCCCGGTTGCCTTGCCGCGGCGGAGTCGGCGTCCAGCGGCGGCGGCTTGCCTTCCATCGAGACAAAGACTTCTGCCATGCGCCACATGCCGGGCTTTTTGCCGCTGCATTGGGATGCGAAGAACGGCAGATTGTTTCTTGAGATCCCGCAGTTGAATGTCGACATGCTGTATTTCGATTCACTCCCCTATGGCACGGGGTCCAATGACTTGGGATTGGATCGCGGCCAGGTATCGGCGGCGAAACTGGTCAGATTCGAGCGGTTCGGACCCAAGATTCTGCTGCTTCGGCCCAATGAGTTCTTCCGCAGCTCGGCGCAAGAGCCGGCTGAGAGGCTCGCGGTTCGCCAGTCTTTTCCGGAATCTATTTTGGGAAGCTTCACCGTGGCTGCGGAGAATGCCGCGGGGTCGGCCGATGCCGGCGCAGTATTGGTCGATGCCACGGACTTCTTCGTCAGGGACGTGCACGGAGTCGCCGATGCCTTGACCAAGCAGGGACCCTACAAGCTGGATGCGGCGCGCTCTGCCATTGCCATCGATGCCACCAAAGTCTTCCCGAAGAACACGGAAGTCGAGGCGATTTTGACGTTCGCCTCGGATGCGCCCCTGCGAGGATCGTTTGTGGCCGATGTCACGCCCGATGCCCACGCGCTGACGCTTCGGGAGCATCAATCCTTCCTGGAGCTGCCGGGGCCTGGTTACTCTCCGCGGCGCTTCGATTCACGCGCCGGATATTTTCAGTTCGAATACCGAGATTACGCCGCACCCTTGGGTGCGCCGCTGGATCAGCGATTCATCGTGCGCCACCGGCTGGTCAAACAGGACGCAAGCTGCACGCAGGCCTGTCTGCCCGTCAAACCGATTCAGTACTACGTCGATCGAGGCGCTCCCGAGCCGATTCGGTCGGCGCTGGTAGAAGGCGCGCGCTGGTGGGATCAGGCTTTTCAGGCGGCCGGTTGGGCGCCGGGGACCTTTCGCGTCGACGTGCTGCCCGAGAGCGCCGATCCCATGGATGCCCGCTTCAACATCATTCAATGGGTGCATCGTTTCACGCGCGGCTGGTCCTACGGCCATCCGGTGGCCGATCCGCGCAGCGGCGAAATCATCAAG
>Ga0208985_1000077_pt1 | contig 10468 bp, 8 predicted proteins | sample MedBloCARef_O1_FD_187853 | JGI IMG/M metagenome (GOLD analysis project Ga0208985, IMG submission 187853) | Forest soil microbial communities from El Dorado National Forest, California, USA - Mediterranean Blodgett CA Ref_O1 (SPAdes) (version 2) | ecosystem: Environmental > Terrestrial > Soil >...
CCATCCCGCCTCAAAATTGCAGGCGACACGAGAATCCATTGGGGCTCATACCGTACGACGAAATGTACTTATCCGCAGGCGCCGGCCGCGCGCACTACCTGCGCTACGCCCAATGGCTCGAGCAACAACCAGCCGACCGGCTCGCCCAAAAACGGGCCGAGGCCGACGCGCTGTTTCACCGCGTCGGCATCACCTTCGCGGTCTACGGGCAGGAGGAAGGCACCGAGCGCCTGATCCCCTTCGACATCGTGCCGCGCGTGCTGCCGCGCGGCGAGTGGATCCAACTGGAATCCGGCCTGAAGCAGCGGGTACGCGCGCTCAATGCCTTCATCCACGATATCTATCACGACCAGCAGATTTTGAAGGCCGGCATCGTCCCGCCCGAGGCCGTGCTATGCAACTCTCAGTACCGTCCGGAGATGCAAGGAGTCGATGTCCCCGGCGGCATTTACGCGCACATCGCCGGCATCGACATCGTGCGCGACGACGCCGGCGAATTCAAAGTACTGGAAGACAATCTGCGCGTGCCCTCCGGCGTCTCCTACATGCTCGAAAACCGCAAAATGATGATGCGGCTCTTTCCGGAACTGTTCTCCTCGCACCGCGTCGCGCCGGTGGATCACTATCCTGACGTGTTGCTCGACAACTTGCGCAGCGTGGCGCCCACCGGGGTCGCCGATCCCACCGTGGTTTTGCTGACCGCAGGCGCGCACAACAGTGCCTACTTCGAACACGCTTTCCTCGCCCAGCAAATGGGCATCGAGTTGGTCGAGGGCCAGGATCTTTTTGTCCGCGACGAGGCTGTGTTCATGCGCACCACGCAAGGCCCGCAGCGCGTCGATGTCATCTACCGCCGCATCGACGATGACTTCATGGACCCGCTGGCATTTCGGCCCGACTCCATGCTGGGCGTGCCCGGCCTCTTGACCGCCTACCGGGCCGGCCGCATCACCGTTGCCAATGCCATCGGCACCGGGGTCGCGGACGACAAATCCATCTACCCCTACGTGCCCGAAATGATCCGCTTCTACTTGGGCCAAAGCCCCATCATCGGCAACGTGCACACCTGGATGCTGCGCAATGCTGACGACCGTGCTTACGTGCTCGCGCATCTGCCGGAACTCGTCGTCAAGGAAGTCCACGGCGCCGGCGGCTACGGCATGCTCATCGGCCCTGCCGCCACCACGGCGGAAATCGAAAGATTCCGGCTGCAGATCATCGCCACTCCCGAGCGCTACATCGCGCAGCCCACTCTCGCGCTCTCCACCTGTCCGACCTTTGCCGACGCCGGCATCAGCCCGCGCCACGTCGACCTGCGCCCCTTCGTGCTCTCGGGCAGCGATGTGACCATCGTGCCCGGCGGCCTCACGCGGGTGGCGCTGCGCGCCGGCTCGCTCGTCGTCAATTCCTCTCAGGGCGGCGGCACCAAGGACACCTGGGTGCTGGAAGCATAGGAACCCGCATGAGTATCCCCTCCTAGTGCTCAGCCGCACCGCCGATCATCTGTACTGGATGTCGCGCTACATCGAGCGCGCCGAGAGTCTCGCGCGGCTGGTCGACGCGCACTATCGCATGTCCCTGCTGCCGCACTCGCCGGAAACTCTGGCCGAATCGCTGCGCGCCACCATGACTGCGCTGCACATGGAACGCGCCTACCGCGAGCGCCACGCCGGCATCGAGCCCAAGGCGGTGTTCGAGTTCATCTGCCTGGACCGCGACTACGGCGGCAGCATTTTTAATTGTCTGCGCTCGGCCCGCGAGAATGCCCGCGCCGTGCGCGGCTCGCTCACCTCGGAGCTGTGGGAAACCCTGAACTCCACCTGGCTCGATGCCCGCGCCCAAGCCGCGCGCCGCTCCCTCGACATCGGCGAATTCGTCGAGTGGGTCAAGGAGCGCTCGCACCTCACGCGCGGCGTGACCGTCGGCACCATGATGCGCGACGAAGCCTTCCACTTCACGCGCATCGGCACTTTTCTCGAGCGCGCCGACAGCACCGCGCGCACTCTCACCGCGCATCAAACCGATTTCATGCCCGGCGCAGACGCCGGCGCGGTGCCGGACCCCTACGAATGGAGCGTGCTGCTGCGCGCCCTCTCGGCGTTCGAAGTCTACCGGCGCGTGTATCGCGACGTCATCACGCCCTCGCGCGTCGCGGAACTGCTGATCCTGCGCGATGACATGCCGCGCTCCCTGCTGCGTTGCTGCAAGGAGGTCTACGGCAATTTGCAATCCGTCGCCAACCAGCAATCCGCCGAAACCGTGCGCCGCGCAGGCGAAATGCATGCCATGCTGCATTTTTCGCGCATGCAGGAAATCCTTGCGCTGGGGTTGCCGCGCTTCCTCGAGCAATTCCTCGCCAAGCTCAACGATTTGGGAAGCCGCATCGCGTCCGATTTCCTGGTGCCCCCCGCGGAGGCTTGAAAGATATGCAGCTGCACATACTTCACGAGACACGCTATCGCTACGAGCGCCCGGTCAAATACAGCGTGCAATCGCTGCATCTGACTCCGCGCCGCGATCTGTGCCAGCGCGCCTTGAGCTGGAACATCGCCGCGCCCGGACGGCGCCTCGAGCAAATCGATGCCCACGGCAATATCTCGCACCTGCTCACCGTGGAAGAACCGCATCGCGAAATCAGCATCGTGGTGCGCGGCGTGGTCGAAACCGCCGACACTGACGCCCGTCAGGACGACGGACCCCTCTCGCCTCTCGCCTATCTGTCGCCCACGCAGCTCACCGCCCCCAACGACGAGCTACGCGCCTTTGCGCAAGCCGCGATGCCGCCGGCGGCCGATCCGCGCGAGCGCGCGCTCGCCCTGGCCGGCGCAGTTTACCGCGCAGTACGCTACAAAACCGGCGCCAGCGACGTGCAAGACAGCGCCGCCGTCGCATTCAAAAGCGGCGAAGGCGTCTGCCAGGATCACGCCCACGTCTTCATCGCCGCCGCTCGCGCCGTCGGCATGCCCGCTCGCTACGTCAGCGGCTATCTCTACACCGGCGATACCAGCGATGCAGCCAGTCACGCCTGGGTCGATGTCTGGCTGGGTCCGGAAATCGGTTGGCACAGTCTGGACGTAACGCACCAGCGTCCCGCGGTGCGCACCTACTGCCGCCTCGCGGTCGGCCGCGACTACCTCGACGCCGCGCCCGTGCGCGGCATGCGCCAAGGCGGCGGCGGCGAAAAAATGCAGGCCTTGGTGATGGTGGCGGAGTCGGCGCAAGAGCAGCAGCAATAAGCCCAAGCCTCGGCAGCAAGTCCAAGCCTCGGCAGCAAGTCCAAGCCCCGGCAGCAAGCCCAACCTAGGCAGCAGTAAGGTAGAATTTGCGCCCATGACTTACTGCGTCGGCTTGCTGGTCGACACCGGTCTCGTGTTGTTGTCGGATTCGCGGACCAACGCCGGCGTCGATCAGATCAATACGTTTCGAAAAATGGCCACTTTTCAACACGCGCCCGACCGCGTGTTGGTGCTGATGTCCGCGGGCAACCTAGGCATCACCCAAGCCGTGGTTAATCTGCTCGAGACCCCCGACGTCAGATACCCCAACACCCGGCTGTTGAGCGTCCCCAACATGTTCGATGCCGCGCGCGTCGTCGGCGATGCGCTGCGCGAAATTCACAAGCGCGATGCCGAAGACCTGAAGGAACACGGCTATGATTTCAACGGCACCTTCATCTTGGGCGGCCAGATCAAGGGCGAAGAGCCGCGCTTGTTTCACATCTACTCGGCCGGCAATTTCATCGAATCCTCCATCGATACACCCTACTTTCAGATCGGCGAATCCAAGTACGGCAAACCCATCATCGATCGCGTGATAACGCGCAGCAGCAGTCTTGCGCAAGCCGCCAAGTGCGCGCTGGTCTCCATGGACTCCACCATCCGCTCGAATCTCTCCGTCGGACCGCCGCTCGATTTGGCCATCATCAAGCGCGACGAATTCAAACTCTCGACGCACATCAGCATCGATGTGGACAACGAATACTTCAGGATGATCCGCGAATACTGGGGATTTGCGCTTCAAGAAGTGTTCAGCGAACTCCCGAATCCCAACTGGTAGGTACGAATGAAACGATCACTGCTTTGCGGCCTCATGTTACTGGCCGGCGCGGGAGCCGGTGCCACTGCCGCTGCCGCCGCCGCCGCAGCCGCCGGCCAGCAAGGCCCCGACTTAGCCGGCATGGACTCGAAGATCGCTGCGGGCGATGACTTCTTCGCCTACGCCAACGGCACCTGGATCAAGAACACCGAGATTCCACCCGACCGCAGCACCTACGGCAACGCCGCCATACTTGCCGATCTCACCACCCAGCGCGTCAACGACATACTTAAAGACGCTGCCGCGCATCCCGTCAAGGCCGGCTCCGAGGCGCAGCAGATCGGTGACTACTATGCGAGCTTCATGGATGAAGCCGCGATCGAAGCGCGGTCCTGGAAACCGCTCGCCCCCGCGCTCAAACGCATCGATGAAATCTTCAGCCGCAGCGAACTCGCGGCCGCGCTCGGCGAGACCATGCGCGCCGACGTCGATGTCTTGAACAGCAGCAATCTCTATACGCCGCATCTCTTCGGCCTCTGGGTCGCGCAAGATTTGAACGACCCCAAGCGCTACTCCGCCTTCCTTCTGCAGGGCGGCTTGGGCATGCCCGACCGCGAGTACTACCTTGGCACTTCCAAGGACATGGATGCCATCCGCCCGCAATATCAAGCGCACATCGCCGCCGTGCTTGCGCTCGCCGGCATCGACGCAGCTCCCGCTCGCGCCGCCAAAATTTTCGAACTCGAGCACCGCATGGCCGAAGTGCACTGGACGCGCGAAGCCTCGGAACAAATCTCCGCCGGCAACAATCACTGGACCCGCGCGCAATTCGATGCCCAGGCGCCCGATCTCGACTGGCGCACCTTCTTCGCTGCCGCCGGCTTGAGCGGCCAAAAGGACTTCGTCGTCTGGCAGCCCAGCGCCCTCATCGGCCTGTCCAAACTCACCGCGACCGAAGCGCTCGACACCTGGAAGGACTGGCTCAAATTCCACGCCGTCGAAGACGCCTCACCCTACCTCTCCAAAAAATTCGTCGACGAAAGTTTCACCTTCTACTCCCATGTGCTTTTCGGCACGCCCGAGCAGCGCCCGCGCTGGAAGCGCGCAGTCTCCGCTTGCGACGCGGCCTTGGGTGATGCCGTCGGCAAGCTCTACACTCAAAAATATTTTTCCCCCGAAGAGAAAAAGCGCGCCGAAGCCATGGTGCAGAATCTCCTCACCGCCTTCGCCGCGCGCATCGACAAGCTCGACTGGATGGCGCCCCCGACCAAGGCCGTCGCCAAGGAGAAACTCAAGGCATTGAAAATCGGCGTCGGCTATCCCGACCACTGGCGCAGCTACGCCGGACTCAAAGTCGTGCGCGGCGATGCCTTCGGCAACTGGTCCCGCGCCGACCAGTACGACTACAAGCGCCAACTCGACAAGCTCGGTTCACCGGCCGTCGACCGCAGCGAATGGGTCATGAACGCCCAGCTCGTCAACGCCGTGAACCTGCCCGCCATGAACGCCATCAACTTCCCCGCCGCCGTTCTGCAACCGCCGTATTTCGATCCCAACCAACCGCTCGCCATGGATTACGGCGCCATCGGCGCCACCATCGGCCATGAGATCAGTCACAGCTTCGATGACCAAGGCGCGCTCTTCGATGCGCAGGGCCGCTTGAGGAACTGGTGGCAGCCGAACGATTTCGCCCACTTTCGCGCCTCAGGCTCGAGGCTCGCCAAGCAGTTCGACGCCTACAAACCCTTCCCCGACATGAGCATCAACGGCACCCAAACTCTGAGCGAAAACATCGCAGATGTCGCCGGCCTGAACGCAGCGTACGATGCCTATCGACTTGCCACCCAAAGCGCCGCGCCCGCCAAGGTCTCGGGCTTTGACCCCGACCAATTGTTTTTCTTGAGCTATGCACAAAGTTGGCGCGAGAAAAGCCGCGAACCCGCGCTGCGCGATCAAATCATCACCGATCCCCACGCCCCCGATCAGTACCGCACCTACACCGTCAAAAATGTGGACGCATGGTATGACGCCTTCCAGGTACAAGCCGGACAAGCAATGTATCTAGCGCCGGGCGACCGCGTGCGCGTCTGGTGAGTTTTACGTGGGTCTAAGGGTGGGAATACTGCTTTGCACCCTTTAATGCCCTCTTCTATAAGGCCTGGGGTGAAGAGCAGTTCCCAATAATGTTTATATAGCGCTTCAGCGGTTCCCTCGGTCAATCGCACAAACTTGTGCAAAGAGCGAGTTATGCGTGGCGCTGTGCCAGCTAGGAGTGCGCCGGTACCCGCGGCGGCACGGCAGGCACTTCATCCGGCCCGACGCCGAGCAACTCATCGAATAACGTTCGATAGTGAATGACCGCCTTGCGCAACTCCTCGGTGCTCGCCTCGCCGCGCGCATCACGATTCGCGATCGCTTGCGCTGCGCGATACGTCGCAACCACCGTCGGATGGTCCACGGAAACGTCCGCCGCCATATGCTCGAAATCGCCCACCGGGTAGCCGCGCTTGACCATCAATTCCCGCACCAGATGATCGGCTTCCACCACGACTCCCTTTGGACTATCGATGAAGCGGCTTTGCAGCGCGCTCCAAGCCTGAGTAAATCGCACCGCATCCGCCGGCGTAAGCGGCACGATGGTCAAACGAGCGACGCGCTGCTCACGCTTCAACAATTCCGCTTCCGCCTTTGCGCGGCTGCGAAACTCAGCGAGCGTGACGTCGTACTCAGGACCGAACCGCCGCCTCAGGCGCGCCGATCGCTGTCGTTGCACCGCGAGCCAGACGACGACTGCGATCGCCAGAGCGATCAAGAGAACGGCAAAGATGACTGTATTGCTGGGGATCGCATTCATGGTGTGCTTCCTACGATTGACGAAGAAAGCCTGATGCAAAGCTTGAAACGGCGCAGCCGGTTGCCGCCGGCCAGTCACGTAGGACATCACTCCCTATTCCGTCAGCCTGCCAGTCCGAATTGCGACCTCATCCAGCTGAGAAAATGTGCATTGGCGCAATCTTTGGCCCACAGCAGCCAGTAGCTGCTCGGACCTTCCACCGTCGCTGCGAAGGGCGCCACCAGCTGGCCTTGCTCGATGAACTGCGAGAAAAGATCCCGTGACAGCAAAGCGGCGCCAAGCCCCTGAACCGCTGCCAGCGCTTCCAGTTCATAGTTGGGAAAGCGCGCGGCAACGAATTGCGGCTTAGGCGTAGCGACACCGGCCAGTTTGAACCACGCAGCCCAGCGCGAGTCCGGGATCAAGGGTACGCGCAGCAGGCCCTTCGCCGTCATGCGACGGCCGGGTGCTGCCCACTTCGGACTCAACATCGGGGTGCCGAGGTCGGAAAGCAGTCGTACCGACTCATACCCTGGCCACGGACCGCGTCCGCTGCGAATCGCTCCGTCAAAGGTGCCTTGTGGGGATAGTGACTGAGTCGCGTCGAGTGCGATGGGGTTGGCGCCCGGCAGACTTTGGTAGGCCGCCAGACGCGGCACCAACCAACGTGCGGCAAATGTCGGCGCGCAAGTTACGCGCAGCGGATGCTTGATGCGGCGGCAGTCATCAACCGCTGCGTGCATGAGGGCGAGGGCGTCGCTGATGCGTTGACCGAGTGCGCGCGCCCGATCGGTTGTAGCCAATTTGGGTCCGTGCCGTCGAAATAGAGTCACACCGATGTGCGCCTCGAGCGCGCGCATCCGCTGACTGACGGCTGTCGGTGTAACCCCGAGTTCGGCGGCGGCAGCGGAAAAGGTCCCCAGCCGCACACAGACAGCGAGTACGCGCAGCGATTCCAAGGGAGGCAGGGGCTTCGGCACCCTTCATTTGAAGTCACGCTTCAAATGAAGGTCAAGAACTATCGTTATGCGGCGAACGGCAATGCGCCTAGGCTTCCCGGAATGGACACTATGAATCGACGCCGCAACAGGACCATCACGTCCTCCTCCGGTTCCGCGCTTTTCCTAGCCCTAGCGTTCGGCTGCTTGGCCGCGTGCCCGGTGGCCGCGGATTCTCTGCCGGCCGCGGGCGGCGAGCGCGACGGGCAGCATGACTTCGACTTCCTTTTCGGACGTTGGAAAGTGCACCTGAATCGCAAGGCGGCAGGAACAAATCTGTGGACGGAGTCTGAGGGCTACGGGATCTATCGCAAAGTATGGGGCGGTCGCGCCAATCTCAATGAGTTTTTCACCGAGAATTCGAGCGGTCACGTCGAAGGGCTGACGCTGCGGACCTACAACCCGGAAACGCACCGATGGAGTCTCTACTGGGCAAATAGCCGCGATGGAATTCTGTCGAGCCCGCAGGTTGGCCGGTTCAATCGCGGCCGGGGCGAGTTTTATGAACAAGACAACTCCGACGGCAAGGGCATTTTGGTGCGTTACGTCTGGTCCAGGATTACAGCAACATCCGCGCATTTCGAGCAGGCATTCTCGGAGGATGGCGGCAAGAGCTGGGACGTCAACTGGATATCCGACATGCAGCGTTTGGGCGACGCCGAGGACACAGCCAACTCCGGCGCCACTGCCGGCGGCGGCGGCGGCGGCGCGCAATTCTCGAACAGTGAGCCCGGACAGCGCGATTTCGAACCGCTCCTTGGCCACTGGAGCTATCACTTGAAGCGGCGCCTAAAGCCGCTCACCGCCTCGGCTCAGTGGGTCGAACTTACGGGGAATGGCGACTGCACAGCGCTCTGGCATGGCCACGCCCAGCTCGACACCATCAACGTTGCAGGCTCAAACGGCAGCATCGAGGGACTCACGCTGCGCCTCTTCAATCCGAAGACCCACGAATGGCGTCTGTATTGGGCCAATAGCAAGGACGGAGTCGTCGCGGTGCCGCAAATCGGCCAGTTCAAAGCGTCTCATGGTGAGTTCTATGCGCAAGACACGCTCGACGACAAGAGTATCTTCGTAAAATTCGATTGGTCGGCGCTCGGCTCCTCATCGCCGCATTTCGAGCAATCGTTTTCCAACGATGGCGGCAAAAACTGGGAAGTGAACTGGATCACCGACCAGACCCGCGTGGCTATAGCGCGAGAACCAAATCTAAACTCGCAGCCGAAAGCGCCTCAATTGACGGCCCCGGCCGCGAAATCGTAGCCCGTGAGAGATTTCGGCTTGCCGAGCAAATAGCCTTGCGCGAAGTCAACGCCCAGCGAGCGCACCGCCTGCAACTCCATATCGGACTCGACCGATTCTGCCACGGTCTGTACGCCAAGATCGCTTGCCATGCGCACAATGGCTGAAATCATCGCTCGCGCCACCCGGTCGGTGGGCGCCGCTTCGACTAGCGAGCTGTCGATCTTGAAATAATGCGCGGGGATGGATCGAAGATAGCCGTAGGAAGGCGGGTTGGCGCCGAAATCATCGAGCGCCACCTCGCAGCCTAACGCCTCCAACCGCTTCATGGACTCCGACACGCTGATGCTGCCCGAGGACGCAAACCGTTCCGTGATATCGAAACACAGCGCCTGCGGCGGCAAGCCGCTCTTGATGACGCAAGCCTCCACATAGCTCACGAAGCCATCGTCGGTCATCGACTGCGACGATAAATTGATCGAGAACACCGAAGGCACGCGCGCCCAAATCTTGCGGTTGTTGGTGAGCCAGACCAGCAATGTCCGCACCACCCAGCGATCGATGCTCGGCATCAGCCGCTGTTGCGCGGCGCGCGCCAGGAATTCTTTGGGTTCCACCAAGCTGCCGTTCGCGGTGCGCAACCGCAGCAGAACCTCGTAATGCGCCAATGAAACGTTATCGTGCAGCGAGCAAATTGGCTGTAGGAACAACTCGAAGCGCTCAGCGTGCAGCGCATTCTCGATCTGCGCGCCTTCCTGCGTGTCCTCGGCGATGAGCAGCGGGAACCCCTGGCGGCGTTCGAATTCCGCCGACAGGCACACGAACACCGGCGCGAGCTTCTGCTGCAGCGTTTCGTCGGTGCGCGTGTCCTTCACCGAGGCATCGATGCTCAAGCGCACCGCGCCGTTGATCGCGCCTTGCGCATCGCGCACCGGAATGGCGAGCGAATAATTACCGTCCTCGCGCGGTGCGTACGAAACGTCGAGATTGCCGCCCGAATCGCTCGAGAGCGAATCCTCCACCAGCTGATAATCCTCGGGCAGCAGGAAATCCTCGGACAACCACAGCGTGTCCGCCGCAAAATCGTGGAACGAGACACCGGATACTTCCGGCGCCAGGGCCCGAATGACCTCAGCCAACGCCTCCAGCGTTTTGCTCGAAGCCGCTTCGGCGGCATACGTCAGATTGGTCGTCACGCGCAAACACCCGCTGTGAAATTGACGTCGCCATGGTACGGGTGCGATCTCCGCTGCGGCATGTCGCCAGGAGCCGACGTAAGGGCGCAGCGACATTTTGTTTTGCTTAAAGCGCTGCAAATCACGCTGTTCGCGCGCCAATCGAACGGTCGCGGCTCTTTAAG
>Ga0208985_1000078_pt1 | contig 10462 bp, 10 predicted proteins | sample MedBloCARef_O1_FD_187853 | JGI IMG/M metagenome (GOLD analysis project Ga0208985, IMG submission 187853) | Forest soil microbial communities from El Dorado National Forest, California, USA - Mediterranean Blodgett CA Ref_O1 (SPAdes) (version 2) | ecosystem: Environmental > Terrestrial > Soil >...
CGGGGTGCCGATCTCGAGCCAGTCGGCGCCCGCCGCCACGGCGACCGAGGCCATCTGGAGGGCGTCGTCGACGGTCTTCAGGTCAAGCGACACCTGCACCATGCCCCTGGACAGGGTCTTCCTGGTGAGATGCCTGATACTCGTGCTCACCGGGCTGCCGGTCCTGTCCATCCCGCTCACCTGTTCCTGGTTGTCGTCGTTGCGCCGGCCGTCGCGCGGGCGGCCTCCAGTTTGGCCACGTGCACCGCGGTAGAGCCGCCGAACCACGTGTCGCGCGCCCCGAGCAGGAAGTCGACGGACTGCCGCAGCTCGTCCATGCCGTTCACGCCGTCCTCGATGCTGATCCAGCCGTCGTAGCCGGCCTTGGTGAGGATCCGGAAGATCTCGTCGTAGTCGTTGAGCCCGCGCCCGATCACGCCGTGCAGCAGGTCAGGCGAGTAGCCGATGGTGCCGTCCGCCTGCCTGAGCGAGTCAAGGGTGGCGCCGGGCGCGAGGTAGCGGTCCGAGGCCTGCATGGAGACGACGCGGTCGATCACGCGCTCGAGGAACCTGGCGGAGTCCTCACCCGCGACGATCGCGTTGGAGGGATCGAACTGGACACCGAAGCAGGTGCGGTCCTCGATCGAGTCGACGAGCGCGGCGAATACTTCCGCGCGCTGCGCGAACTCCGGGTACTGCCAGGTGCTCGCCTTGTAATGGTTCTCGATGGCGAGGGTGATGCCGAGGTCACGGGCGAGCGGCAGGAGCGACTCGATCGCGGTGCGCGCCCATTCAAGCCCCTGCTCGACCGAGACACCCGGATGGGCCTGGCCGCTGAGCACCCGGCACAGCGACCCCGGGCCGCCGAGGCGGCGGGTGACGGCCATGAACCGGGCCTGCCGGTCAAGCTCGCGGGCCCGGGCTTCCGGGTCCGGGTGCGTGAAGTCGGGGGACGCGCACATCATCGGCATCTCGAATCCGGCCGTCGCGAGCGCCTCGCCGACGCGCTCGACGAAATCGTCGGCCGTGGACCAGAAGAACCCGGTATGCAGTTCGAGGCCGTCGACGGGAAGTGCCTCCTTGGCCTCCCTGATCCACTCGAAGACGGTCTTGGTCCGTTTCGCCACCATCGCGTCGAGTTCCCCCTTGGGGAAGGCCGCGATCCTCACGGGGCCACCGCGTTGTCACCGCACATGTTGCTAGATTATCATCAAATATTGAGTGATTCCGAACATTTTTCTGCCGCCGGGCGACTGCCCGGCGGGCAACACGGTCACGAAGGGCGCCAATGAGAGCAGTCGTCAAGTACGCCAACCAGAGCGAGGCCGTGGAGGTCCGCGACACGCCGGTGCCCGACGTCACGCCGGGCACCGTACTCGTCAAGGTCGCGGCGGTCGGGGTGTGCGGCTCGGATATTCACATGTGGCACAACACCCAGAGCGCGAGCTCGAAGGGCGTGCTGCCGGTCACGCTTGGGCACGAGTCCGCCGGGACCATCGAGGCGGTCGGGGAAGGCGTCAGCGGGTGGTCGCAGGCCGACCGTGTCGTGTGCGAGACCGCCGCTTCGGTCTGCGGCGTGTGCGCCCTGTGCCGTTCTGGCCGTTACAACCTGTGCCCGCACCGGCAGGGCTACGGACTGCGCCGCGACGGCGGGATGGCCGAGTACTTCCTGGCCGAGCCGCGGGTGCTGCACCGGATTCCCGAGGGCGTCGGGTTCGAGCACGCGGCCCTGACCGAGCCCTTCTGCGTGGCCTACAACGCGCTCGTCGAGCGGGCCAGGATCCGCCCTGGTGACCTCGTGGTCATCCAGGGCGCGGGGACTATCGGCCAGCTCTCGGCGCAGGTCGCCCTGGCCCAGGGCGCCGCCACCGTCGTCATGCTCGGCACCGGTGTCGACCGCGTGCGGTTCGAGAAGGCGCGCCTTATGGGCGTGCACCGCACCGTGGACGTGACCGCCGAGGATCCGGTCGCGCTGGTGGCGGGCCTGCACGACGGCCTCGGGGCCGACCTCGTGGTGGACGCCACGGGCGTGAGCGCGGCGCTGCGGCAGGGTCTCGAGCTTGTCCGCCCGGCCGGGGCGATCGCGAAGGTCGGCTGGGGACCGCAGCCGCTCGACTTCACCCTCGATCCCTTGGTCAAGAAGGCCGTCACCCTCTACGGCTGCTATTCGCACACGTGGTCAACCTGGGAGAACGTCCTGCGGCTGTTCGGTACCGGAGGCCTTGACCCGAAGGCGGCGCTCGGCGGCGTCTACTCCATCGAGGACTGGGGCGAGGCGTTCAGCGCCATGGAGCGGGGCGACAACATCAAGTCGGTCCTCGCCCCGCACGGCGGCAGCCTCCTGGGGGCACGGTGAGCGCACCTATCCGCCTCGGCGTGGTGGGCCTCGGCGCCGTCGCGCAGGCGGTGCACCTCCCGCTGGTGGCCCGCAGGCCCGAGCTGTTCCGGCTGGCCGCGATAGCCGACCTGTCGCTCGGACTCTGTGACCTCATGGGCGAGCGCTACAACGTGCCGCGGTCACGCAGGTTCGGCTCGCTCGATGAACTGCTCGCGGCCGGCGGCCTCGACGCGGTCATGATCCTCGCGCGCGGTTCGCACGCGCACCAGGTGGCCGCCGCGGCCGGGGCGGGGCTGCCGGTGTTCTGCGAGAAGCCGCTCGCCTACACCATCGCCGAGGCGGACGACCTGATCAGCGTCGTGCCCGGCGCCACTGTGCTGGTCGGCTACATGAAGCAGTACGATCCCGCGGTAGCCGCCGCCCGCGCAGCGCTCGCCGCGATCGACGACGTCCGGAGCGTGGACGTGACGGTTCTCCACCCCACCGGTGCGTCCCAGCTGGCCTTCGCCCACGTGGTGCCGGCGCCGGCCCCGTTGCCGTCGTGGGCTCAGCAGGAGGCCGACGCGGAGGACCGGCTACTTGGGGCCGCCGCCCTGGGCGAGGGTTACGACGAGTCGCTCTGGCGGGCGTACCGCGGCGCGCTGGTCAGCAGCCTGGCGCACGACCTGTCGGTGCTGCGGAGCCTGCGGCAGCGTCCGCTCGACGTCGAGCACGCGGACATCTGGCGGCAGTCCTCGGCGTTCCAGGGGCGCGACCCCGGGCGCGACCGCGGGTCGTTCGGTGACCACCCGCCGTCGATCCAGGCGACCGGACGGCTCGCCGGCGGCGGGCGCTACACGCTCGCGTGGCACTACCTGCCGGATTTTCCGGCCTACCGCGAGACGGTGCGCGTCGTCCACGGGCGCGGCTCGGTGGAGCTGGTCTTCCCCTCGCCTTACCTCATGCACGCGCCGACCGAGCTGCGGGTCAGCTCGCTCGACGGCCAGGCCGAGCGCATCGACCTGAGCCGCAGCGTCGAGGAGGCGTTCGAGTCGCAGCTCGAGGCGTTCGCCCGCCTGGTCAGCGACGGTGCCGAGCCGTACTCTGGGCTCGCCGAGGGCCGCGAGGACATCGGCTTCTGCCAGTCGGTCGTCGCCGCTTTCGCCGAGCGCACCGGATTGCCCGTCGGCGGCGAGATCGGCTCGCTCACCAGCCGGACGCTCGCATGATGGCGCCGATCCGCACCGGGATCATCGGCTTCGGCCTGGCCGGGAGCGTGTTCCACGGGCCGCTGATCGCGGCGGACCCCGCCTACCGGATCGACGCGATCGTGACGGCGGACCCTGGCCGGATGTCGGCGGCGGCAACGAAACACCCGGGCGCGCGGATACTACCCACGCCGGCCGAGCTCTGGGAGTCGGCCGGGCGGCTCGACCTGGTCGTGATCGCCGCGGCGACGCCGAGCCACGTCGCCCTGGCCGAGGCGGCGATCGAAGCGGGTCTCAACCTGGTCATCGACAAGCCGTTCGCCGTCACCCGGGCAGACGGGGAGCGCCTCATCGCCAGCGCGGCGCGCGCGGGGGTGGCGCTCACCGTTTTCCAGAACCGCCGGTGGGACGGTGACTTCCGCACCGTGCGCCGCCTGATCGGCGAGGGAGCCCTCGGCACCGTGCACCGCTTCGAGTCGCGTTTCGAGTGGCTCAACCCGCGCCCCCGCCCGGCCTGGAAGACAGAGACGGCCGGCCGCGAGGGCGGGGGAGTCGCCTACGACCTGGGCGCTCACCTGGTGGACCAGGCGCTGACCCTGTTCGGCCCGGTCAAGGAGGTGTACGGGGAGTTCGAGGCGCGCCGCCATGGCGCGGTGAACGATGACGACAGCTTCCTTGCGCTCACGCACGTCAGCGGCGTCACGTCCCACCTGTGGATGAGCAGCCTGGTGGCACAGCGCGGCCCGCGTTTCCGTGTGCTTGGCTCGGACTCCGCGTTCGTCACCTGGGGGCTTGATCCGCAGGAGGGGCAGCTCGCCAGCGGGATGAGCGCCGCTGACCCGCGGTTCGGCGCGAGTGACGGGACCGAGGGCCGCCTCGGCACCGACACCGAATCGATCTCGGTGCCGGTGGCGCGAGGCGGCTACCGTGAGTTCTACGCGGGCCTGGCCGCCGCGCTGCTGCGCGGCGGCCAGCTGCCGGTCGATCCGCGGGACGCCCTGGAGGCGATCGCGATCATCGAGTCGGTGCACGCGAGGATGACCGCCTAGAGCGTGCGCGCGTACGGGTCCCAGTCGGCGGGCAGGGGCTCGGCGCGCTCGCACGTGCTGTCGATGCTCACGAAGCCTTTCCGTTCCAGTGACTCCGTGATCGAGACCATCGAGTCGAGCACGTGATAGGCGAGTTCCGGTGAGGCGCGGTGCGGGCGGCCGGCCCGCACCGCCCGGGCGATGTCGAGCGTCCCGATCCCGCGTCCGCTGCTTTCTCCCCGCAGCGGGACCGACACCCACTCGTCGGCGCCGTGCCGCTTGAGGCGCACGTCGCCGTCGAAGTGGTTCGGGTCGGGCACCGCGATCGTCGCCCGCGTTCCCGTGACCTCGACCCAGCCCTGGCGCTTCAGCGGCGAATCCCAGCTCAGCACGGACGTCGACATCGGGCCCGACTCGAACTGCGCGAGCACGCTCACGTTCGTGGGAACCGTCACCGTGAACTCCTGGCCGGCCTTGGGGCCCACCTGGATCACCCGCCTGGGACGGGCCGTGCGCGCGGTGGCCACGACGGACGCCAGCGGCCCGAAGGCCTGCACCAGCGCCGTCAGGTAGTAAGGAGCGATGTCGAACAACGGCCCGGCGCCGCGCGTCAGCAGCAGTTCCAAATTCCTGTGATCCGGAACGGGCCCAGGCGTCTCGAACAGTGTCAGCGCGCTGACGGGTGTGCCGATCTCCCCGGCCTCAATTAGCCCGAGCGCCGTCTGCAGGCCAGGGCCGAGGAACGTGTCCGGTGCACAGCCGATCCGCGTCCCCGCCTCGTTCGCGGCCTGCTGGAGCTTGGCGCCTTCGTCCAGTTCCACGGCGAACGGCTTCTCGGTCCACACGTGCTTCCCGGCGGCCAGCGCCGTCATGGAGACCTGGAAATGCGACACCGGGTTGGTCAGGTTGACGACGATCTCGACGTCGTCGTCGGCCAGCGCTTCTTCAAAGGAGCCAGAGCGCGGTACGCCGAACGCCGCGGCCTGCTCCGCCGCCCGGTCCTTGAACGCGTCGGCGACGATGCGCACGTCCAGGTCCGGGTAGCGCGTGAGGTTGCCCAGGTACTGGTTGCTGATCACCCCGGCGCCGACCACCGCGACGCCGACGGGGCCCTGCCTGCCCGTCACTTCCCGCTTCCCGCGCTCAGGTAGGTCAGGCTTTCACCGATGGCACCGAAGATGTCGCCTGCGTAGTCGTCGAACTCCACGACGCCGATCTCCAGCTGAGGAAGCACGGCGACGATGTCCCAGATCGGCAGCGAGCCCTGGCCCGCGGGCTTCTGCTGCTTGTTCTCGTGGTTGATCGGGCCGTCCTTGACGTGCAGGAAGCGGATGCGGTCGCTGAGCTTGGCGACGAACGGGACCACGTCCTGCCCGCCAACCGCGACCCAGTAGGCGTCGACCTCAAGCGCCACCGCCGGGTCAAGCGCGTCCACAAGCACCTCGAAGCCGGTGCGGCCGTTGAAGCTGTGGGTGAGCTCCCACCAGTGGTTGTGGTAGCCGACCGTCAGCCCGTACGCCGCGGCCTCGCTCGCCGCGGCGTTCAGCTCGTCCGCGGTCCGCGTGATCTCGGCTTCCGTGGTCCAGTGGTCCTCGCGGACGAGCGTGTCGATGACGGCGTGGGCGCCGAGCTCTTTGGCGGTCTCGAACACCGGGGCGCGGTCGGCGCCGACGAGGGTACCGGTCATCGACGGCGACGTCAGGCCGGCGGCCCGGATGGCGGGACCGAGCCGCGGGTTGGCCGAGAGAGACCGGTAGGAGGCCTCCACCTGGGTGTAGCCGATCGCCGCGATACGGTCGATGGTGGCCTGGGCGTCTTGCTCCATGGCGTCGCGGACACTGTAAAGCTGCAAGGAGATCGAGGGCAGGTTGGTCATCCGGGCCTCCGGTTAGATCGACACACGACGAATCGTCATATGTTCATATCCTGACAAAATTATGTTCCTTAAGCAACATATCTTCTGGAACGAGTCAGCACAGCGCTGCCGCTACGCCCGGTCTGGCCGCCGCCCGGCGGCCCTAACGCCGCGTAGTCTTCCGCGATCAGTACCGCGTGGACCCGCTCCAGGCTCTGCCGGCGGCGCAGCTCCAGGCCCGCTCCGTCCCGCCGGGTCGGCGAGACGTGTGCCTGCGTGGCGCACCAGCGCGAGAGCAACGGCACCGACCGGGTATCGCCGCTGTCGATCGCCAGCAGCAGGGTGGCGGCTTGCAGCGGATGCTCGGGCCAGCCAACGAGCAGCAGGACCAAAGGCTGGTCGCCAGGCTGCGGGACGATCGCCCGCACGCGAAGCTCCGGCCAGTCAAGCGCGGAGACGGGATGGGACACACCGACTTTGGCCGCCAGTTCCAGCGCGTCCAAGTTAGAGACATGGACCCGCCGAGCGGTCCAGCCCAGCGCGGCGGCGGTAAGCAGGACCACGGCCCCGATCAGTGCTGCCGCTTCCATATACGGACACTAAGCCGAAGTCGCCGCCAGGTCACCCGGGGGAGCATCCGCGCGTGCGTTAGGGACGTGCATGGGACCCGTAAGGATGGCGTGACTGCGGCTAATCGCTGGTGTTAGAACGGATTTGGCAGCCCGCCTGAAGGCTAGAGAGGTACGGCGATCCGATGATCAAGCCACATGAGGTCTTAGCCAACCATGCTTGTGAAAATTTTCACAAGAAGACGCTGTCCATCCCAGCCCCAGAGGGAGCATGACCATGCACTCGACCATGAACCCACCGCTTGGCAACGGCTATGACGAGCCCGCCCGCCCGGCCTGGACTTTCCAGCAGCGAACCGTAGCCAGGGCCGAGCCGACGGAGGCCGACGAGCCGCCAGATGACGAACCGGTCGCCGGCGAGCCGACGGTCACCCCAGCGCTAGTCGAGCTTGGCGAGGCCCATTTCTGGCCGCACGCCAGCACGGCCGGCGACCTCTCCTCCCCGGTCGGGGTGAAGATCGTGACCCGCGGGGACGGGGTCTGGGTGTACGACCACCAGGACCGGCGCTACTTCGACACCTTGTCCGGCATGTGGCTCAGCAACATCGGGCATGGCCGGCGCGAGGTCGCGGACGCGGTACACGCGCAGATCTGCGAGCTCGGCTACGCGCCCGACGGCAGCGTGCACCCAACGACCCTGCGGCTCGCCGCGCGGGTCGCCGCGCTGGCCCCTGATCCGGCCTCGCGCGTCTTCTTCGTCAGTGGCGGCTCCGAAGCCGTCGAGACCGCGATGAAGATGGCGAAGAAGTTCCATCGCAGCCGTGGTGACGCGGGGCGCTACAAGTTCATCAGCCGCCGCGGCTCCTACCACGGCGCGACCCATGGCGCCCTCAGCCTTGGCGGCGGCGGGGGCAACAACGGCGCCGAGTACGGCCCCCTCCCGTACGGCGGGGTGCGCGTGCAGGGGCCGGACCAGTACCGCAACCCGTTCGGCGGGACCGACGGCAAGGGCGACCTCGAATGCGCGCGCGAGATCGAGCGGGCGATACTCAACGAAGGACCCGACACTGTCGCCGCCGTTGTCGGCGAGCCGATCTCCGCCTCCGCCGGCGTGCACATCCCGCACCCGGAGTACTGGCCGATGGTGCGAGAGATCTGCGACCGGTACGGCGTCCTCCTCATCTGCGACGAGGTGATCACCGGCTTCGGCCGCACCGGCCGGATGTTCGCGACTGAGCACTGGGGGGTCGTACCGGACATCACCGTGGTGGCAAAGGCCCTGACGAGCGGGTACGTGCCGATCGGCGCCGCCATCGCGACCAAGCACGTCGCCGACGCCTTCGCCGGCCCCGACGGCACCCCCTTCGACCACCGCATCACCTTCGGCGGGAATCCTGTGTCGTGTGCCGCGGGGCTCGCGAACCTGGACGTTCTCCAGCGCGAGCTCCTCGTGCGGAACGCGGCGGACATGGGCGGCTACCTCTTTGGCCGCCTGCAAGATCTCTACCGCTACGACATCGTCGGGCAGGTCCGCGGCGGGCTCGGCCTGATCTGCGCCGTCGAGATCGTCGCGGACCGCGCGACCAGGGAGCCGTTCCCGAAGAAGGCCCGGCTCGCGCAGCGGGCAAGGCTGCTGATGGAACGGCACGGTCTCCTCGGCCGTGCCGGGAACATCTTCTTCATCGCCCCGCCGCTGTGCGTTACCCGCGGCGAGCTCGACTTCCTGGTGAACCAGCTCGGCGCCGTCATCGCGGAGCTGCAAGCCGACCTGCTCACGCGGGGGAACGCGGCATGAGCGCGCCAAGGATGAAGACTTACGTCGTCAACCTCAAGCGTCGCGCCGACCGGCGCGCGCGGATGGAGCGCGTGCTCCCTGCCACCTGGGACGTCCAGTTCACATCGGACTGGGATGGCCCGATGGACGGGCAGGCCATTGACCCGGATAACCTGCCCGGCTTCGGGCTCTACCAATGGGAGCTCCCGGGCGACAACCCCTGGTGGAGCCGGCCACTCAAGCTTGGCGAGATCGGATGCGCCATCAGCCACTGGATGTGCTGGCAGCAGGCCGCCGCGGACGCCGCGGACCCGGCGCTGATCCTGGAGGACGACGCCGTGCTTCCTGATCACTGCGCCGCACGCCTCCAGCTCCACCTAGCGCGGCTGTCGACGATCGACCCGCACTGGGACCTGCTCTACCTGGGACGATGGGCACTTGACGACGCGGATCGCACGGTAACCAAAGGCCTCGTGCGCCCTGGCTTCAGCTACTGCACCTTCGGCTACCTGCTGAGCGCGCCGGGGCTCCGCAAGGTGCTCAGCTGCGGTTTCGAACGCGCGCTGATCCCCGTCGACGAGCTGCTCCCCGCCCTCTACCTGGACCACCCGCGAGAAGACATCCGGTCGTTGTATCCCAAACGGCTCAGGGCGTACGCCCTCGAGCCCCCGCTCATTACGCAGCTGCCCAAGGACGAGGCCGGAAGTGACACGGAGGCAAGTGCCTTCGTCGTGAACAGAAGGCTCCTGGCTGGCGGGGGTGGTCGGTGAGCGTATCCACCCGCCGAGCCCAGCGGACGTTGTCCTCGGGGTGCGACGACACATGGAACGCCGGTCAGCGGGGGGAGACGCCGTTGAAGCGGGCCGACCGCAACTTCGCCGAGCTGCTCCAGGAACTGCGAGTCGCGCAGACCGGCGTGCAGATTCTGTTCGCGTTCCTGCTCGGGCTGGCGTTCACCGACCGGTTCGCCGAGCTGGGTGACACGGAGCGCGGCACCTATATCGCCACCCTGGCCGCCTGCGCCTTGACCGAGGCCCTGCTGGTGGCACCAGTCATGCTGCATCGCCTGCTGTTCCAGTGCGGGTTGAAGCGCGAGCTGGTCTGGATCGGGCACAGGTTCATGGTCGCCGGGCTGTGCGGACTGCTCTCCGCGATCGTGGGCGGGCTGCTGCTGGTGATCGAAGTGAGCTTCGGTGGCTCCGTCGCCGCAATCACTGGCGTGGCGATCGCCGCGGTCTTCGCGTCGCTGTGGGCCGGACCCGCGCTGTACCTAAGGCACCGCTACCTCCAGGCGCATCTGCACGCACAGCCTCCAACGGCAGCTCCGACCGCCGCGAGCGGCAATCGCACGGCGGTGCCCCGGCTGCGCGGAACGTGGACATGCGATGAGACCGGGCAGCTCACGTTGCACTGGCAGTTGATCGACCCGCCCGACGACAGTTCCGCAGAGCGCCAGGGAGTCCGTCTGGCCGCGTAGCGCGCCCATGCCTGCCCCGGGCGTCACCCAAGTAGCACGTCAATTAACCTTGTGTCATGGCACGGTTGAGTCCGCTGCAGTGGCCGGTCATCCGGCAAGTCCGCTCCGGTGACCTTCTCGGCCGCGGGCCGGCGGTGACGTCCGAGCGCACCCGCGCGATGGCGCCGCGCACCTCGACCGCCGACCGCGTCGTGCAGAGCGTCTGCCCGTACTGCGCGGTCGGCTGCGGTCAGCGGATCTACGTCAAAAGGGTGG
>Ga0208985_1000079_pt1 | contig 10449 bp, 3 predicted proteins | sample MedBloCARef_O1_FD_187853 | JGI IMG/M metagenome (GOLD analysis project Ga0208985, IMG submission 187853) | Forest soil microbial communities from El Dorado National Forest, California, USA - Mediterranean Blodgett CA Ref_O1 (SPAdes) (version 2) | ecosystem: Environmental > Terrestrial > Soil >...
TGGATGGAAACGACTCAGGCACCCTATGTACCACGCAAGCATGTGTTTTTCGTTGATTTTTAGCGGATGGAAACAACTATGGCACCCTGTCCCTCTCGCTCATCTTTGTCCTTGCTCTGTGAGTCTCTCGTTTGTTTATCCAGCGATACCTTTTTTTTTGAGTGCTTTATAGATCAATGCCTTTTATTCATAAGTGGCCGTGCAGGACATCACGAGTATTGAACTTTGTTGATTGCCCTCCGCACAATGAGCTGCATTCTGTCTGCCAATATCCCCGTTACTATGATGCCTTGTACTTCCCTGAATGTCACCCTTCAGTGTTCGAAGAGGAGCATACTGTTTGTGAATGGCTTCGCGCAGAACTTCAAAATCATCTGGTGGTATGTGCTCGTATCCGTGTTTCTCGAGTACTAAGTCAGTCCCGCGTTTTTGTTCATTATTCGCTGGGGAACTTTGTAATAGGGTATGGTGGGGCCGAAATTGTCCTTTCAGTCGGAGATGTTGAATCGCCGATGTTTTCTTTTTGCAAAGTCTGTCGGCGTCTGTCTCTAAATTCTGATCCTGCAGATGTTTGGACGGAGTCCGCACTATATGTTTTGTCTCAGCTCCCTCCCTGGCTATTTCGCAATGACTGTGATTATAGCCGACCCTTGAACGAGTTGTCCCATAGTGATTTACTACGTGCGGCTCAAACCGTTGGTCCCGTTGGCAGACTTCGGAAAGCAGAACTGATTGAGCTGCTTGTACGTGATTTCGTAATTTCCCGAACGGCCTTGCTAGACTCGGAGGATCTTGTTGAAGTCCATGCGCTTTCTCAAAATCGGGCGGAGCTCCCTGTGCGGCATTTTGAGCACAAATATGGCGCGTCTGTTGCTGCCGCGTTTCGGAATACAGTGTCTGCTGATCATTATAGAGAGGTGCTATCTGACTCCCACTACATTGCTGACAATGATCCTCAATGGTTGGCGTCCCCGTTTCGTGATATGCATTTAATTTTGCAGCGTCTGCCAAAGTCAGTTATTATTGAATCCATACGTCGCGTCCCGACATATGTGCGGCCTCCGTATAATTATCGGTCTGTGCGTGCTTCTTCCTCAGCCCTTTTGGATCATATACGAAGACGGATATTCTTTTTGTATTCATTGCCCACTCGTGCGTTCTTCCGTGTATTCTTCTCTATTTTGCCCTTTGATTTGAAGTCCAAAGATTCGCGAGGCAATTTGATAGTGCGAGTTCTCATTCATGAATATGGTGATCAAGTCATATTGCCTTTATCTCACCCTTTACCTCCCCAATCTGAAAAGCGCAAGATACAACGACGAGAGCAAAAGGCGAAATTAGCAGAGGATGCTGCTGTGCGAGTGCTTGAGATCACGAAATCATGGCCCACCGTCGTGCGAGACGATGTTGTTTTCCAGTGTCTTGAAGATTATCGGAATGGCACTATATGGGAACCGCCACTGATCTGCAGTGTATGCGGACTGGAATGGAGAGACACCATTGATGTTGATATATCCGCCATAGGAGAACCACCACTCGATTTGACCCCCCTTCGTGTCCCCGATCCTTCCATTCGTAATAGTGAAGACTTTGAATATGGATTAGACGTGATCAATGGCGCCATTCTAGAGCGTCAAGGATTCGAGCACCATCATGCAGATGGCCTTGTTATGCACATGTGCAGTGAATGTCACTCGGGATTACAGAAAAAGAAGCTTCCGCGCTTAGCATTGGCAAACCGTCTTTACAGAGGGCAACTTCCGGAAGAGTTCAAGGATTTGACGTGGATTGAAGAAATGGTCTGCGCGAAATACCGGAACACTGCACACATTACTCGCATTTATCAATCTTCTGATCCGTCTCAACCTAAGGTGTTCCACGGTAATACATGTGCGCATGATATGAATGTTGTCTCAACTGCCAGTGTATTGCCGCGTACGCCTGCTGATGTCAATGGTATGTTGAGTGTTGTATTCATTGGGCCTGGCAAATTTAAACCTGAAAATCTGGGTCCATTATTCAAGATTCGCAAACGAAAAGTTTGGCAGTTCCTTGTTTGGTTAAAGTCCCACAATTATTTGTATGCCGACATCTCCTTAGACCCAAAAATCATGGACTTATACCCGGAAGATGGTGTCCTCCCAGACATTTTACATGGTGTTTTTGAAGATCACGAGACGGATGTTAAAAAAACCTTCGCTGATGAGACCGCAGGCTTTTCCGAACATCCCGCAGAGCTTATCCATACAAATTCAAATTCCGATTCAGCTGTTGTCTTCCTTGAGAAAATGGGAGTATCAGATCCTGAAGGTGTCAAACTTACAGGACGCACATTCACGGCATCTGCACTAAAAAATCTGGTCCCATCATCCTCACAATTACCTGATTTGGCGCTTCATCGGTCATCTGCAGCTGTTCCTGAGTACAACAATCCCGATTTAGTGCCAGGAATGTTTCCGACTCTCTTTCCGTTTGGTCTTGGCGGTTTTGATGATCCTGCTAGAAAAACAAAACTCTCGTTTGAAGCACAGGCTAATGCATTCTTAGATGTTCCAGACAAATCCTTCCGCCACCATCATTCCTATATTTTTGTGATTTTAAACATCGCTCAACGTAGAGCCGCTCACTTGCAAACACACTTCACAGTACGAAAATCTAACTTTGATGCTGTCGCAAAGAATTTAACATCCGTTTCGCCAACCGTTTTGCATTCTCTGGCCAACCATCTCCAAAATGAAGGAAAGCTTGACACTCTCAGTTCCGAAGAACAAAATGCGATGACACTTTTGAAGCAAGTCAATACAATATCTGCACGCATCCCTGGCTCACAAGCATCCAAAATATTCACCCGGAATGAGATAAGAAGTTACTTTAGCGAGTTTGGTCTTCCACATATATATTTTACATTCAATCCCAGTGTCACACACAGTCCCATCTTCCAAGTTATGGTTGGTGACCATTCTGTTGACCTCACAAGTCGTTTCCCACATTTGGTACCCAGTCATGAGCGTGCACTCCGTCTAGCAAATGATCCCGTGGCGGCAGCAGATTTTTTTGAATTCTGTGTTTCATGTGTTTTCCAATATTTGTTTGGTTGGGACTACGCTGCACGCCAATCATCAGAACGAGGTGGTATATTGGGTCACCTTTGTGCATTTTATGGCACGTCTGAGTTTACCGAATGTGGTTCCTTGCATGGTCATTTCCTCATTTGGCTGGTTGGAGGATCGAACCCAAATGAAATTCATCGTCGTCTTAAAGAAGAACCTGGATTTGACAGGCGTTTTTTCGAATTTTTTGAAGATATCATACAGCACGAACTCCCTGAGATTGAAATGGAACTTGATAAGAAGTATGAACCTAGAATTGAGAGACCGCCTGTACCACCTAAATCAGCATCAGGTATTCCTCCCGAGGCTCTTCACGAGTGGCACATGTTCATGGATTCCGAAGTTAAAAAATTAGGAGAAGTGCTTCAACGACATTCATGCAAGCCCGTATGCCATAAATATGGAAACTTGGATAAATGCCGATTCCTCTTTCCGCACGAAATAGTGCCCGAATCATACTTTGATTCAGAATCAAATTCTGTTGTGCTCAAGTGCCTTGATAGTATGGTAAATTATTTCAACCGCTATATTCTTGTGTACTGTCGTCATAATCATGACATTAAATGTATATTATCGGGAAAAGCTGCAAAAGCTGCAATGTTCTACATCACGGACTACATCACCAAGATGGATATTAAAACGTACGAGATGCTATCCCTCCTGTCACGAGCAGTCGGAAGCTTGCCCGCAGATCCAGAACTACCACCAAGGCAAAAAGCGAGAACATTACTCCACAAGTGTTTGGCACAATTCTCTCGTCAGCAGCAGATTCATGCTCAACAAGCTGCGAGATACATTCGAGGCCACAATGATTCTATATCGTCTCATGACTCAACCCCTATGATGTCTGGACTGCTAATTTACTTTGTCCGAAAGCAGTACAACATTGCCGTCCATGATGACGCAAGTGACATAATAGACGAAGATGTCGAACAACCATACCTCAGAATCCAAACGGATCAACATGGGTCGCTGGTGTGCAAAAACCAAGTAACAGATTATTGGTACCGTCCTCCCGCACTCGCGGACATGACTTTCTATGAGTTTGCTCGTTGCGTGTCTCTCGAAAACAAAAATGAGACCAAAAAACACAAAAGTGACGGTAATCACCTAAATGCTCATGCCAGACACACGTTACACGAGAATCATCCTCTCCACTCCACACATCAGCTAGTCGAACACACGAATGAAAAACGGGGTGAATGTCGGACAAGATTGGTACCTAGAGTTGTTGGATCTTACATTCCACGTGAAAAGACAGGACGTCAGTGGCAACTATTCGTGCTAGCACATTTCAAGCCTTTTAGCTCCTCTGCACCTTTATTAGCTGACAATGAGACGCTGGAAGATGCTTTCAACAGCTTCACATTTTCGCATCAAAGTTTGTTTCGAATGAACAACTGGGAAAGCGTCCATGAGTGTCAAGATGAACGTGATGCAGAACGGTTACGCAAGCGCTCTGCACTCACCGCAGAGAGTATGGCAATGACACAGGCATTGAGCAATATATTTTATCCAACCGATCCTGAAGACGTTGATATTGTTCCAGGTCGAAAAACATCTTCGAAAACAGAGTTTGATATTCAGCAAGCAGTCCGGCAGCTTGAACAATCGCAATGGATCACATGTTCTCGTCATCACACAGATGTCCCGTCACTTGTCACGTCCACGATTGATCTGCCCGAAACCACTCCACAACTGTTAAAGAAATGGAAACTTGCCATTAAAGAACAAGAGTGCATTGTCGCACATAATCGACGAAATGCACAAGAGAAATCAGAACTTCACGTTCCTTCCGATGGGATAGCAGAGACAGAACTACTCACAGAAGCAAAAATTTCACCGCCGTCAATAACAATGGAGTGCACACCAACCGATGTTCCGAAGGCTAACCAGTCACTTGTATCTGTGGAAGACATCATCAACGACATAGGTGCACATTTTAATATGAATGAGAGACAGTGGATTGCCTTTCGAATAATTGCTCGAACATTCGTACAAAGACATGTCGATAAGCAATACTTGGACAAGGATCCTCTGCGTATGTTCATGACGGGGCCAGGAGGTACTGGAAAAACACATGTAGTTAAAGCAGTACGTGAAGTCATGAGGCACTATGGCGCTGCTCACCAAATCCGATTTTTGGCACCGACTGGTTCAGCTGCTGCATTAATTGACGGAATGACTATTCATAAAGGTCTCGGCATCAAAGTCAAATCAAATGAAAAGGGGAAGGGGAACCGCAAACTAGGTGAACAAACAGAGGATTATACTGTAATAATCAGCGTACGAAATCGGACACAGCTACGAGACGAAATGCGCGAAGTTGAAGTTGTCCTGATGGATGAATGCTCGTTGATGAGCTGTGAGATCATGTCCGAAGTGGACTCAGCCCTCCGATTTGCAAAAGAAAAACCAGAATCATGGTTTGGTGGCATTATGATGATTTTTGCCGGTGACCTATACCAATACCCGCCAGTTGGCACTGCGCTATACACCCCTATATCTGCGTATGCTGGCCAATCCAATGCAGAGATTTCAAAAAGATTAGGACGCTTGGCTTGGAAGACAGTCAATACAGTTGTTAGCCTCACAGAACAACGACGGATGAAAGACGATCCTGAATATGGTGATGCTGTCATGCGCCTACGTACTCGTGAATGTACTGTGGAAGATATGGATTTGTTCAATTCACGGGTAATTAAATCCGCCACCGCTGCGAATGGTATTGACATGGGCAATCATGATAACTCCTCGGCCACTGCTATCGTGCGCACAAACCTCCTTCGAGAGACTCTGAATCACCGAAAAGCGGAAGCTAACAGTATCATCAATCAGAAGCCTCTTGTGGTCTGTGCAGCACTGGATAAATGTGCATCGAAAAACTTAAGTCGTCATGACCGCGAACAGTTGTTGAAACTGAACCTTACCTCATCGAAAATAAAGGACGCACTTCCGGGTTTTGTCCCTCTGTATATTGGAATGCCTGTCATATTGAGGACACGAAACCTTTCTACAGATCTGGGCATCACAAATGGATCACAAGGAATTGTGCGCAGAGTGGACACTGCAGTTTGCCCAGCAGGCTTCACTTACTGCACCTGTGTCTTGGTTGAATTTCCGGAAAGTAAAGTGGTGCTGCCTGACCTGCCGAAAGGCTACTTTCCGATAGTGCCTGTCAAAACAACATTTTCCACTGTCCTGACACTCGAAGATAGGACAAAGATCACGATACAACTTACAAGAAACCAAGTGCCAATCCAACCAGGATTCGCTGTAACCGGACAATCTGCGCAAGGGAAAACACTGCCGTCTGTGCTTGCTAATTTGCACGAGGGTGGCTTTGGAGCTTACGTTGCTGCATCGAGAGCTCCCAATCGCAAAGGTCTCTGTATAACCGAACCCGTGACTTTGCAACAACTGAACAAACCCTTACCTCATGATTTACTGCTGGAATCTGCACGTTTAGACGCTTTGGAACGCAACACGTATATCGAACATGGGTTTGCTGATGGCCCGCTAGTAAAAGTAATCGATCCCGAGTCTGAAAGATCACTGGCGAGAACCACGTTTAAGGCCCGGTTCGACAATGCAGACGATAAGCGAAAACAAAACAAAAGCCAGAAACGCAAAAGAGATGATGAGTGCGACAATGTTGACGGTGGTTATATGGTACCAAAAAGGAAACACGTTAAAATTGCAACCGACAACTCAAACACCGCGTCCCCCCCATCTGCTGGCTGCGTATGGTCCGAAGTAGACTGGTCATGTGCATACGACAGCACCGTGATGTCTATGTTTTATACGTACATGACATTTGGAATACAAGCTCGACACGACTGGACACAGCTTACACCTTTGAATCGAGCCTTGGCGGGATCATTCGACCATCTGAGGACATCAGCACAAAGGATTTTAACTTCTGAAGAATTCAATATCATCCGAGAACATGTCCGAGACTTCCTTTCCAGCCGTGATCCTGAACACTTTCCTAGGCATGGCGCAACAGGTGCACCGGTTGATCTAATCTTTGACTATCTAACCGAGTCAAACGACGGTGCATTATCTATCATGTATAAATGTCCCGCTTCTCATGCGTGTGGTCCTCCATTGATGATTCCGATACTGCGCGACCTACCCATCACTCTGACCAGTGCCCAATGGAACACTTGGTGTATACTTTCGGACGAAGAGAGAGCTGCTGATTCAGTGAGCATGCAAACTTGGGTCAATAAGGCACTGAAATCGAGGCACGAATTAGCTGAACACCTTCCTACATACATGGCTTGCGATCATCCTTGCGAATTACCACGGGCATCGGAAATCGTGTTAAGAACACCTCCACCACTACTAAAATTTGAAATTACACCCGGGGCACGGCCTGCCATAGATCCTTTAATAACGATACACATGCCTGGCCCGCAAAGATTGGAGTCCTACACCCTACGAGCTGTAATTTACTTGGGTGGTTTCCACTTCACTGCGAGGATGGTGGACTCACATGGCAACATTTGGACTTACGACGGACGAAAAAACAACGGTTTCCCATGGTGCGATAGTCACTGCGCATCCTCACGCGAAACCGCCCACGTCGCAGCATTAGCATCATCCGACGGGCGTCCCGCTTATCTTTATATTTACTCTTTATAGAGGTACGTATCTTCCCGCGTAATGTTCTGGAGCATCGCTTACATCGTCTTTTGACACCTAGAAGCAAACCGGGAATCATGTGTTTAATATCGGTAAATCTCGGATCCCTGGTGCGGAAGGCATTGTCACATTCGGTAAGCTCTGCGCCTTATTCGTAAATGGTCACCGAGTCATGTGCTACCTTTTCGCATTTAGCTAATAAAATTTTCAGTAATCGCCTCGGACCAACAATACATAAGGGCGACGGTGGTGAAGGCATAATCGCATTCGGTAAGCTCTGCTCCTTATTCGGAAGTGGCCACCAAGTCATGTGCCGCCTTTTCGCATTTAGCTAATAAAATTTTCAAGGACCGTGGTGCCTTGGCACCTGTACGCCTTCGACCAACAATACATAAGGGCGACATATTCCTTTCATTCTAGACCCACTACTACTTCCTTTACACAATGTCCGAATCCACAGGAACTCCTCCTCCTCCTCTCTTGGACCCAGATTCTGAAACGGAACACGAAGACTCCCCCGAGACAAGGACACCTCTGTACCAGTCACTCCTTGCTGCACTTGATCATCCTAGCTGTGCCAAGGCCGCGTGGTTGGATACCGTGGCCGATTTCAAAACCAATCCACGCACTATTAACACACCCCCCTACAACGATGGCTCTGAACACTATGTCGACAATAATGGCAATTTACTCTGCATGGCGTTCCCTGCAATTATCGAACATGATGCTAGGTACACCCGTACTGGTCCATACTTCAGCCTGGAAGGCCCTCAAGGCATGAATGTGGGTCTTCTCTCTTGCAGGAACACTAGTCCAAAGTCCCGCGCTAATGCACATTTAGCGAGTCGACATAGGCGCCCTTATGAAGGCCAAGGCTGTATGGGTACTCAGGCCGCTCTTCGCCAGTGCCACCCTTATAGACGACATTCCCCAATCGGCGTTGGATTGTGCATCCACTGCCATGAACTCCGCACAAAGCTTCTTCGCGATAACGGAGGAAAATCGGAACAAAAGTGAGTCAAACAAGTAAATCATAACGGCCTTCACTCACATAAGTAATTTGACGTGTCGCAGATGTGGACGAGGCCAAACGACCGGCGGCGACGCCATTCCACCGCTCAGACGTCGCTGGCAACTACTACAAGTTTGTCGTCAACAGCGGCCCTCTGTTCCGCAATTTACCTAACCCCGCGAAAACGCCTATTCAAGCCATGTCTCTGGACGAGCTTAAGTCTTCGAGTACGTATTGCGATTGTATCGGAGTTAATATAACAGGTCACCGAGCAACCACAAACAGAGTCAACCGTATTGCCGAGCCCAAAGAAAATGCAGCTGGCTGTAGACAACTCGAACCTCGTCGAAGAAGTTGTGTTCCCCGAAGATGCTGGTGCACATCAAATCCTTAATTATGTTGTATGACGCTAAGCCCTTGCCAACAGCAACCCGCAAAATTCGTACTATTCGTGATATGCCTGATCCCGGAAACGTCTACAAAACCACGCTTGGTCACGCTGACCTGAGCAAATCGTGGCTCGACATACCCAACGTTCGTGACGGTAACGGAGCTCTGATTACGCCAGAAGAATACGATGAGAAACTTACCGCCGGTACGATCGTGATGGTCAATGTCTACATGAAACTGTAAGACCGATATATCACACGCCATTGATCATACGCTAACGACCTAACAGTTGGGCCTTGAGGCCATCCAACAAGCAGAATAGTAACTTCAAGGCCAAAGAAGGGGAACAGAACGGAGCGCGAATCTATCAACTGATGTTGAACTCAATGCAGGTTCTCCCTGTCGCGGACATCTCGTTTATCGCGTTTGCCGACAATAACATTGTCGACACGACTCCGTCGTCCTCTAAAGGAAAACGAAAGGCAGGCTCGGTGGATGATGACCAACCGCCAAAAAAGAAGAAAGCGGGCAGCACACCGACAAAAAAATCGACAAGAAACACTCGCAGGAAAGACATTGCCAGTACTAGTACTTCCGTTGCGCCCATGGCGATGGAAGTAGAATGAAATAATTACTCGGTGAGCCGCATTACTACACGTACCCGCAACTACGCAATGCGCTTATTAAACATTGATCGAGTTAAAATATGTATTTACCCGTATTCCCGCTACTTACACCATGACTGCTGAGCACTTGGTACGAGTTGGCTCTATTGATAAATTGTAGGTTTGATTAAGTTACAATAAAATAAAATAAAATAAAAGGGCCCTTGGTCGAATCGATTGTCCCCTCTTTTGCGGCTCAGTCTTCTGGGCATTTCTCACCGATTCCAACAAAACCAAGTACTAAAACTGTTCAGGCTATTAGATAATCTCTGATAAAATTTAAATATGCGCTCCAATGTACAACTCCGCGACTGGCAAAAGGAATAAGCTTACAAAACACTCCCGCCCTCTCAAACGTTTTTCGATTGCAATTCCAATATTTTGGATTCCGCATCTCCAAAAAAGGCAGTGGATCGTCTTCCTGTGACGAGTTATCTCTCCATGGCGTAAGTCGCTCGATAGATGCTCCTTTGTGTTACTTGTAGTCAACTATACCCGTTGTAAATAAACTTATGTACAAGGCTTAAAGGGGTGGAGTCGGGGACTGGCGCATAGCGCCGCTACATTGAGCAACCTCAGTTAGATCGCGTTGGGACACGCTGGTTCCGAATGACCCCGAAGC